>Ga0310120_10002283_pt1 | contig 14088 bp, 15 predicted proteins | sample CB27_AW_983_MG_FD_203506 | JGI IMG/M metagenome (GOLD analysis project Ga0310120, IMG submission 203506) | Marine microbial communities from Western Arctic Ocean, Canada - CB27_AW_983 | ecosystem: Environmental > Aquatic > Marine > Oceanic | place: Canada: Western Arctic Ocean | collected... | reverse complement strand
CCAAGCACGGTGTTATCTCACTCTCCGAGACACTATACTACGATCTAGCTCAGTTAGGAGCGAAACTGAAGGTGTCGATTTTATGTCCAGACACCGTCAACACAAAATTTGTGGATTCCGGTCGGATCCGTCCAGCCGAACTACAGAATGAATCTAATAACCAGATGCGGCGTCCTGAAGTTGAATTACAAGAGCAAACACTCCGGCAAGCTTTGAGTAACGGCACCTCTCCCGATCAGGTGTCTGATCACGTCTTTAATGGCATCAGGGCAGAAAAACTTTATATCCTAATGCAATTTGACCGAGGAGAACGGCCCCAATGGCGCGAGCGGGTTAGAATTCGAACCGAAAATATTCTGGAAGAAGTAAATCCTAGTTAACTGCATGCACTTTGTCAATAAAACTATTTTATCTATTCGAGAATGCCATTCTACAAAATGAATTTCAAGATTAAACTAGCAACAGACATTCAGAGGGAATCTACAAACCCAATCCTTATGATCGACCAGATCATCAATACACTAAATGGTACAATGAAATTTGCCGCTCAATCTGATCCGAAAACAATTTCCACGATGACGCGGAGGATTACGCACATGCTTGTCAAGGCGAAATCTCTGTAGGCCAACAAAAAGGAGAAAAAAATGCGACGAAATGTGATCAAGCAGCGATTAGCAGACGGTGACAAGATCATCGGCACCATGCTTCAGGAACTGCGCACGCCAGCCATGGCCCAGGTCCTGAAGGCGGTTGGGTTCGACTTCTTCATGATAGACATGGAGCATGGATCCTTCAATCTAGAATCGGCGACTGAAATCATTCGGGTGGGTCGTATACTTGATATGTGCCCTTTGGTGCGCGCACCCAGTCCCGAGTATCATCTCATTGCCAAAGTGTTAGACCAAGGAGCAATGGGCGTGATGATGCCTCGCATCGAGACCCGCGAGCATGTTGAAACCCTGGTGGAGTCCATGAAATATCCTCCACTAGGAAAGCGGGGGTGCTCATCTGATGCACCACACTCAGAGTATAGCTTTGGTTCGTTATCTGAGTTCATCGACATAAACAATCAGGACACGCTGGTCATCACCCAGATAGAACGGAAGGTTGCCATTGAGAATATCGACGATCTACTTGCTGTACCAGGTGTGGATGTAGCTCTAATTGGGCCAGAGGATCTCTCGGTATCGATGGGTGTACCTGGAGATACTAGTCACCCTTTGGTGGAAGAAGCAATCGAGAAAGTCATGGAGGCTGCCAACCGTCATAACGTTGTACCCGCCATTCATATGGGGGGCGCTGAGCCTTTGATAGGATGGTTGGGAAAGGGAATGCGCATGGTCATGTACTCATCGGATTTGGGTTTCATCATGGAGGCAAGTGAGAAGGGACTTAATCAAATTAGGGCGTCACTCTGATTAGACTAGCCACAAACTAGTGGCTCGGCAATGTCATTGATCCAGTTTGTAAACAGGAGGCCGAGATATACCATTGACACGATCACTTTGTAGTATTGATGAAGATAATAAGAAGGACGGCAAACAACAACGCCACCACGCATTGTTGTTTGCACTTGACGGTCTTGTTAGAATTTCAAAGTCAAGGACGATAGTCCAAGTCAACCTGAATAGGCATAGTTACTTTGGTTTGACCTTGGAATGGTGCTGTATTCTCAACACTAGCGCAAGCGGATGTTCAGCGTGGCATTTATGAAAGGACCACACTGCACTGAGTTGCGAGCACAATTGACCGAAATTCCCAAAACAAACCAACGCCGTTAATAGCCTATGCCGGATCAAAAAATCACAACAGAAATACAGGGTGATCAGTCGGAGTTAGAATCGCCTCAACAGGTACCGATATTGACTTATCACCACATATGGTCAGATGATGATCCATGCCCTCTTCCCGCCGTTGCTGGAAAGTATTGTGGACACATTAGGCGAAGCCACTTTGAACAGCAAATGTTCTACATGGCTGAGCAGGGTTGTATCCCGATTACTCACAGAGAGCTAGGGGCCTGGATCGTCAACAACGACCCCATTCCTAGGCCTGCCGTTTTGATCGATTTTGATGACAACCGGTTGAACGTTTTTCAGAATGCCTTTCCGATCCTACAAGAGTTTGGTTGGCCAGCAACGGTTTTTGTGATTTCTTCTCTTGCGGCGGACGGGAAAACCCCTTGGGGAATAAGCGGCACAACTTCAATGAGATGGGAGGAATTGGACGTGGTATTGAATGAGAACTGGCTCGTCGGTGCTCACACTCGAACTCATCCGATGTTGGATGAACTTTATGCTGATTCTAATGGACTGTATAAGATGAAAGAAGAGATAGTTGGCAGCAAAACAGACATAGAAACCAATCTAGGAGTATCAGTCAATCATTTCGCTTATCCTGAGGGTCGCGGGCACCTAGTAGCCGAGCATATTGTTGTAGAGCACTTTGAGGGATCCAGGCTTTGGAATCATGACGGGATGCCCGTGTACAATAATAAACATATCAATCGCCATAGGCTAGTCGCAAACAATGTCTCTGAGATAACATCTGAAGCAGAATTCTCGCGGTTGATAGATGGCGCCTCGCGTTGAGAAAAGGACTTTGTTCTATGCAGACTATCAGACATCAAAGCTTCGCGGGCGCGCGTTAGTGCATATAGGGATGTATATGCAGTCCGGACAACGAGATGGGGTTGTCGAGTAGGGCACTCTTGATGCCTTGCGCACCGGCGCAGGAGATAGACCATATCCCCCCTAGCATCACTTACACAAATTATTGTAATAATCGCCATACATTATACGATCTTTGCCAGTTGAACTGATTTGAAGATTCGTAGTGGCATAAACCTACATCTATCATGACATCACAATAAACCATTTGGAGGATCAATATGGCAGATCTCAGAAGAAACGTGGCCAAGGATAAGCTGGCGGAGGGAGAAGTTGTAACAGTATCAATGGGACCGACCTCAGCAGATCTGATCGAATATTTAGGACCCATAGGTTTTGAGGCGTTTTGGCTGGAGGCAGAGCATGGACCTATAGATTTCGGGGCAATCCCGGACCTGACCCGAGCTTGCGACCTTTGGGGCATAACATCTATAGCCAGGGTGCATCAGAACGAGCCTGGCTTGATCTATCGAACTATGGACGTCGGTGCTCAGGGTATAGCCGTGCCCCATATCAAAACTGCGGAAGAAGCCCATGCGGTGGTAGACGCCGTGAAGTTTGCGCCAATAGGCAATCGCGGGTCATGGACCAGCCGACAGGGCATAGGCGTTGACGATTATTATTCAAGAGCCAACGATTTCACCTTAGTGGTAGTAATGATCGAGGACATTGTGGGAGTTAATAATCTGGACTCTATCTTAGAGGTGGATCATATTGATGTCTTCTTCATCGCGCCTGGAGATCTTGCCCAAAGCATGGGACACCTCGGAGAACCTTGGAACCCTGCCGTCATGGCTATGGTGGAAGAGTCCGTCAAACGCATTGTGGCTGCTGGGCGAGTGGCCGGAACCCTAGTAAATAAAGTAAATGTGGGCCATTACTTAGGTCTAGGAGTGCAATTCCTGCAGGTCCAATGGGTGCCCTGGGTATGGGAGGCTGGCCGGGCCTTCCTTTCCGAGATCAAGGCATCATCAGTTGAGCAGTAACCAGAGACCGACCATTATTGCGCCATCCCACCCCACATTCTGGGAGCGCGATAGACGTCAAGCACAAAGTCATGCTCATGAATGTGTCAGCGGCAGGATTGGGATTATGTGGCATCCACACTATTGATGACACAAATCAGTTCATGCATTAGGGGAATTGTAGATTGATGAAGTTAGTCACTTTTGGTGAGACCATGGTGCAGTACAACGCTAAGTACATGGGGCCATATAACCCCGCTGGAAAGCACCTTCTCGATGTGGCTGGAGCGGAATCGAACGTGGCGGTAAATCTGAACAAACTCGGGGTGGAGGGAATCGAAACAACGTGGGTGAGTCGGCTTGGAGACGACGAGGCCGGTAGAATAGTGCTCAGCAGGCTGGATGGCATTACACGAGTTGACGCGTTCATTTGTCCCGGAGAAAGAACTGGTGTTTGCTACTTGAACCACTACGGAGATGGCAACAACATTAAAACCTACAAGCGGGCCGGCAGCGCGGCCAGCAAGCTTACCTTCGATGACGTAGCGCCTCATCTGGGATCGGCAAGTGTTTTGCACGTTACTGGTATAACTCCTGCGCTCAGTCGCTCCTGCAAAGACGCAGTTTTGAGTTCCCTCAAGCGTTGTCAACATCTCGGTGTTCATGTATCCTTCGACGCGAACTACCGGGAGCAGCTATGGTCGCCATCAGAAGCTAGGTCTACCTTCGACGAAATGATAGAACATGTCACTTTGTTCAAGGTGGGTCGTGACGAGGCCGAGGCAGTATGGGGTCTTGGATTAACCGCAGCAGATTACGCTAAAAAATTCCACGGATTGGGAGACAAGATTTCAATTGTCACAGATGGGGCACTGGGAGCCACCTTGTTCGATGGGAACATCACCATGTCAGTGTCGGGACTCGGATTGAAGGCGGTTGATCCTGTAGGCGCGGGAGACGCCTTTGTGGCCGGATTCTTAGGCGGTTTGTCGGAGAGGAGCAACTTCAGTGATTTGTTCCAGATGGAAACAAATGAGAGAAAACATCTGCTCTGGCATGCTCTTCGCGTGGCCAACGTGTGTGGTGCGCTCGTAACCATGGAAAGGGGGGACACTCAGGCTATGCCGGATATGGATGAGGTCACAAAATTTATGGATACAGACAAATAAGTGAAGGCAATCGTTGAAATCGAGAATTTATATGATAGATCCAAGACCATGATATTTGAAGCTTATATCGAAGATACCATTTTCATGATAATTCGACGATGAACACTTCAAGAGAGTAGCTAAGCGCGCTAATAAAGAGGAAGTTCTCAACTATATTGTTCAAGGAGTGGGAATGTCAAAACCAAAGGTGTTTGTGACCAGAATTATCCCAAAGCAAGGTATAGAATTGTTGCGCCGAGAAACTGACACAGAGGTATGGGAAGACAAAATACCTCCACCCTACGAAACATTGTTGGCCAAAGTCAAGAAGATGGAAGGTCTGCTTTGCCTACTGACCGACAAAATCGATGCTAATCTGATAGACGAGGCAGGCAAACCACTGAAAGTGATTAGCCAGATGGCAGTAGGATTCGACAACATCGACATTGCTGCGGCTACTGAACGCGGTATTCCGGTAGGACACACCCCCGGTGTGTTGACTGATACCACCGCTGATTTTGCATTCACTTTGTTGATGGCCGCCGCAAGGCGCATAGTGGAGGGGGAACACTTCGTGAAGAAGGGCTTATGGATAACGTGGGATCCAACCCTACTGATGGGTCAAGACATTCACAACGCTACGTTGGGTTTGATAGGCTTCGGCCGTATTGGTAAGGGTATGGCGAAACGGGCCAGTGGCTTCAACATGCGCATTCTTTGCCATGATCCTTGGGCAGACATGAAAGCCGCCCGCAAATTGAACGTTGAGATGGGCACTATGGACGAAGTGTTGGCCGAGGCAGACTTCGTGAGCATGCATATCCCACTCATGCCGGAAACACATCACCTTATCAGCGCACACCAATTCAGCCTGATGAAATCGACAAGCATATTGATTAATACGGCCCGTGGATCGGTCGTGGATCCTGACGCGCTTTACCAAGCACTGAGGAGCGGAGACATTGCCTACGCTGCCTTGGACGTGACTGAACCGGAACCAATCCAGACTGATGATCCCTTACTCACTTTGGACAACTGTATGATTGTGCCGCACATCGCCAGCTCAAGTGTGGCCACACGTACCAGAATGGCAAATATGGCGGTCGAAAATATGATGGCCGGACTTATGGGAAGGAAGCTACCCTACTGTGCAAATCCCGAAGTATATGACTGAGGTACCGCGCACCACATCGGTGACCCGAAACAATCTCAACAATAAATTGTTGTGGACACAGCAACCAATGGATCTGTCACTCAACGAGCCAGAAGAATTGCGTCGCTTGAGTTCTCCAACCCGTATGAATCTTATCTGAGTCTTCGGTTTGCATAACCCTACTGAGACCTGCGCCTCACTCGAGTTACGTTGTCTCTATCCGGATGGGTCACCAGCGGCAGGATATACGGTAACCCATACAATTGACAGTTCTTCCCACAGTCATGAATGACCCAAGTAGAATACAGTCATGGTTTCAGCATTAGGTGATGCTCCTAAACCCAATATAAAAAAACTGACACTGTATTGGTTCCAGAGCAGCAATGCTGATGATATGACTGCCAACGTTTCACAACACATGATGGCAGTTGCGCTTGTCACTGGTGATGGAGTGAATGTCTCCCTAGAATAGGCAAGTGTGCACCAGAATATAATTGTTTTTCGGCACTATAATGGTACGCGGAAGGACAAGGACAATTGAAGTGGACATGACGGTTTCAAACTGCGGGTTACCCATCTTACCAAGGGGATTGCTCCATGGAGACACTAACCTACTAATAGGTGTTTCCCTCGCTAAGACGAGACAATTCGCTGCTCAAGATGATGTGGCGTGGAAGCGTAACAGCGATACGGAAGAATTCATCGATAACCCTAACCTCAGTATCGAAAGATCTTACGAGCGACTATTCGGGCAAAACCTCTGCGAGTGCTCATGAACACACATTGGCATGGTCACTGTACTTTGAGTCTAGTTCACTTCATGGCTTTTCCAGACTGTCAGGACGGACATGGACCAATTCTGGATTCGATCGGACAGATAGTAGAAGACAGCTTCTTCTCAGCCATCGAGATTAGCTGGATCAATAATCCGAAACTGCGCATGCAAATAGCGCAAATGATCGAGCAAGCAGGCATGCACGTAGGCTTCGGAGCACACCCAATTATTCTACAGGGTAAACTCAATTTGAATAGCCTTAACCCTACTAAACGTGCACATGCACTGGAGACACTGAAACCCTATATCGATCAGGCAGCCGAGATGGGCGCCAAACGGTTCGTGATTATGTCGGGACGGGATTCCGCTAAATCAGAACGCCGTGCGGCAACTGACGCTCTGGTAGAGTCCATCATTGATTTATGTGAGTATTCCAACCGACACAATGTGAAAATCACACTGGAGACATTTGATCGTAAGGTAGACAAGAAAGCGCTGATAGGGCCGGCGAAAGAAGCGGCTGCTCTAGCCATTAAGATCAAATCATCCTTTCCGGATTTCGGCCTACTGTACGACATGGGACACATGCCGTTGTTGGAAGAAATTCCGCTGCCTGCTCTGACGACCTTAAAGGATCATCTTGTTCACGTCCACGTGGGAAACTGCGTGAAAGTATCTGGGCGTCTTAGTTACGGTGACTTGCATCCACGATTCGGATTTCCCGGCAGCGAGAACGATGTACCGGAGCTAGTAGAGTTTATCCGTTCCCTTTTTCAAATTGGTTACTTGCGCGATGATCCTTCCCGTGATGCCCTTCCCTGGGTCGGTTTTGAGGTTAAGCCACAAGAGGGCGAAACGTCAGCCGCCATTCTGGCCAACATTAAACATACTTGGAGCGATGCGTGGGGGAAATTGCGAGAAACACGTCCTTGCCACGTGAAGGACACCGACACTTGACAGAACGTACACACGATCCCGAAGGAGACTACAAGTCTCACGGCTGTACATACAATAGACACATACTTTAATTGAGCTAGTATCAATCTGTAAGATAGGCAACCATCATAACCTACCCGATCCGGAAGAACACTGTTTGCAGTAGTGTGGATAGAAAACTATAGAGTCGTACTTGGAGAAACGAAACACCCATGAAAGCAATCGTAAAAACTGCACCCGGACCGGGCCTGGAGCTGCAGGAAATCCCGCTGCCAGAACTGCGCCCTGACTACGTACGCATCCGTGTGTTGCAAAGTTCGATATGCGGCACCGACCTACACATATACGAATGGGACGATTGGGCTGCGGGCACTATCCAGACACCCATGGCTATAGGACACGAATATGTAGGCGTGGTCGATGCAGTGGGCAGCTATGTAAGCGACCACTTCCGCGGCGAACTGGTGACCGGTGAAGGGCATCTCGTATGCGGAAATTGTCGAAATTGCCTAGCCGGACGCCGCCATCTGTGCCCTAATACGCGCGGCGTGGGAGTCAACCGACAAGGTGCGTTTGCAGAATATGTCAGCATCCCAGTAGCCAACGTCTGGCACTGCGACCCCAATATCCCGCTCGATATTCTCTCCTGCTTCGACCCCTTCGGCAACGCCACGCACACCGCGCTCTCGTTTAACGTGGTGGGCGAAGATGTGCTCATCACGGGCGCCGGTCCAATCGGCTTGATGGCCACCGCCATCACGCGACACGTGGGCGCGCGCCATATCGTCGTCACGGAAATGAACCGCTACCGGCGAGGGTTGGCAGCCCAAATGGGTGCGACTCTGACCCTCGACCCGCGCGAGCGCAGCCTTGCGGAAATTATGGTAGAACTGGAGATGAAGGAAGGCTTCGATGTCGGGTTGGAGATGTCGGGCAGCCCGCAGGCGCTGGATGACATGCTAGCAGTCATGTGTCACGGTGCGAAAATTGCGCTTTTGGGGCTGCTGCCGAAGGACGAGGGGATCGATTGGGACAAAGTAATTTTCCACGGGCTGACCATCAAGGGAATCTATGGACGTGAGATGTTCGAGACCTGGTACAAAATGACCGCAATGGTGCAATCAGGGCTGGACATAGCGCCAATCATCACGCATCGTTTTCCTTACCACGAATTTGAAAAAGGATTTGCACTGATGCAGTCCGGAGATTGCGGAAAGATTATTCTGGATTGGGCTGAGGCATAAGATGATTGACCAGATTCGAGAGTATCTGCAGCGAGAATTACAGCAAATTGAAGCCTCCGGCCTTTACAAACACGAGCGATTGATAAACAGTCCGCAGCAGGCACATATTACAGTGCAAAGCGGACAAACAGCGCTAAATTTGTGTGCCAACAATTATCTGGGTCTGGCCAACCATCCGGCTGTGATTGCGGCTGCGCGCGATAGTTTTGAACGCTGGGGGTACGGCATGGCTTCGGTACGTTTCATTTGCGGAACGCAGACCCTTCACAAGAAATTGGAAAAACGGGTTTCAGCCTTTCTAGGAACGGAAGATACCATCCTGTACACATCCTGTTTCGACGCTAATGGCGGCCTGTTCGAGACTATACTGGGGCCGGAAGATGCGGTCATCAGCGATGCGCTAAATCATGCCAGTATCATCGATGGCATCCGCCTGTGCAAAGCGCAACGCTACCGCTACGGCAGCAGCGACATGGACGACTTAGAAGCACAGCTGCAGACGGCACAATCCGCACGATTCCGCCTGATCGCCACCGATGGCGTATTTTCGATGGACGGTACAATTGCCAATCTAGAGCGCATTTGCGACCTGGCGGAGCAATACACGGCAATGGTAATGGTGGATGACTCGCACGCGGTGGGCGTTCTGGGCACGCAAGGGCGTGGCACACACGAGCATTGCGGCGTGATGGGGCGCGTGGACATCATCACCGGCACTTTTGGCAAAGCACTGGGAGGCGCAAGCGGGGGCTACACCAGTAGCCGCAAAGAGATTGTCGCCCTGATGCGCCAGCGCTCCCGCCCCTACTTGTTCTCCAACACGCTCGCCCCGAGCATCGTCGCCGCCTCGTTGCAGGCGCTAGATTTGCTTTCCGCTTCTACCGCGCTGCGCGACAAGCTGGCGGATAACACGCGCTATTTTCGCCAGCGGCTGGCCGCGCTGGGTTTCAATATAGCCCCTGGATATCACCCGATTGTGCCCATCATGCTAAGCGAAGCCGCTTTGGCGAAACAGATGGCGGATCGGCTGCTGGAACTAGGCGTGTATGTGGCCGGATTCTCACACCCGGTGGTTCCTAAAGGACAAGCGCGTATCCGCGTGCAGCTCTCAGCAGCCCACCAGCGCACCGACCTAGACGCCGCAGTGGCAGCCTTCAAACAAGTGGGGAGCCAGATTGGGGTACTAAAATAAACGCCGGGATGGCAGCGCCCTAATCAACCGCGAATGTATCCATCATCAGATATGGGTCGCCTAGCGGGTAAAGTATCGGGCAGGTACACCCCCGGTCGATATATTGCTGCACGCGGGCGCGAGCTTCTTGCGGAGTGCCGGTCGCGCTGACATGCAGCACGAAATCATCAGGTACATATTGCATGGCCTGGCGAATCTGTTCTTTTGTAGCCGGCCACCCGAGGATAGACTGGACCTTGCCCACAATCTCAGCACTTACGCCAGAGGCCTTGGCAATGTGGGGCTGCTGCGCCAGATACTGCGTGAGCAGCCATTTGGCCCCTTCGATAGCCAACGCCCGTTCAGCGTGAACCGAGCACACGATTAGTTGTGGCCGGTCAATCTCATCCAGAGAACGTCCGGAACGCTTTGCTCCGGTTTGTAATTGTTCCAGCGCGCGGTCGTTGTACTCCGGTGGCACGCAATAGTTCAACACCGCGCCGTCGGCAATTTCGCCGGTCAACTCCATCATTTTCGGGCCGGTTGCACCGATGTAAATGGGTACTTTGCGTGGCTCGCGCCGCCCGTGCACTACATCCAGTTCGATGCCACTTACCTGATGAAACTCACCCGAAAAAGTCACGTTTTCCAGCGCGAGCAGCCGCCGCAGCAACTGTACAGTCTCACGCATAGCCTGAAGCGGTTTACGCCGATGGATGCCCACTTTGGTCGCCAGCGGATCCCACCAAGCACCAATCCCACAGATTATCCGGTCCGGTGCAAGGTCATCCAGAGTGAGGTAAGTAGAGGCCAGCAAACCGATATTGCGCGTCCAGTTATTAATCACCCCAGAGCCAACTTTGATTCGCTTCGTCGTGGCCGCGAAAGCTGCCATGGGCACAATCGCATCGCGCACCAGGCGGCTTTCCGCCTGCCACACGGACTCGAAACCTTTCTGCTCCGCGTACCGAGCGTATTTTATGCCATCCTGCAAAGGATGAGCGTCTTGCAAATACAGCGCCACTCGCTCCATAGCTTTAAGTCTCCACGTATCCGAATTCCGCCTTCATCGACTGCAGTCTGTGCAGGTCGTCAGGATCATCCACATCAAACGCCACACCTGGTAACCGGCGGATACGTACCGTCGCCCCCTGACTGCGCGCCTGCCGCTGGTGGGCTGCCAGACTGCCCTCCCCGAACCGATAGCGCAACAAACCCGGTGGGCGTACGAAAAGCGCATTGGTGCCAGTGCCGTGGCGGTCAGGCGCAAGCACCACAATACGCTCAGATCCGTTCGCTCCGGCCAGCGCCTCCACATCGTTTTCGCCCAGCAGCGGCAGATCACTAGGCAACACCAGTACGCCGGTTGCCCCTAGCGATACCGCCACCTGGGACGCCTTTTGCAACGCGCTATTCAAGTCTGAGGTACTGGGCTCAATGACTGTGAATGCTCCCTGGTCACGAGCCAGCTGCAATGCCATGTCATCACGGCTAATCACCAGAGTGCGCTCGATGACGGCAGAGCAAGCCAGCAAACTCACGGTACGCTTCAGGAGCCTACGGCTAAAACTCTCACGCGCTTGCGGCGAGAGCACAGCAGACAAACGGCTCTTACCGGACCTGAGATGTTTCACCGGAATAACTGCCCAAGTGGTCATCACAAACCGACATCTGCCCGAGTAAATTCCGCGGCGAAAGCCATGATTTCGGTTCCGAGTCTAGTTTTGTCAGCACAGCTGTGCATTACCGTGTCCGTCAGCAGCACGCGCAGCCCACGTGCCTCGATAGCCTCTGCCTCGGCAGCATCTCTGCGGTCGAGCACGATTCCATCTAGCAAGCCATCATATATCGAGGCTACAGTTTCCCCTGATGGATTTTCCCCAAGTTCACGCATCATCTTCGCTGCCGGACCTTTGAGCGCTGCGCCACCAACGATGGGCGAAACTGCAATCACCGGGGCCGGACTGGTACGCACCCATTCTCGGGCACCCTCCAGAGCCAGTATCGGCGCAATGCTGACGTACGGATTTGAGGGGCAAATGACCACGGCCGTCAGATTTGCAGCCTGCAGAGCTCCGACTGCAGACGGATGGAATTCCGCCGCGTCACTTCCCTCGAATTCAAACCCGCGCACGGCTGGGCGGCACTGCTGGCGCACGAAATATTCCTGAAACGGCATTATCCCACCGTACGTCAGCACCCTTGTCCGCACCGGATCATCTGTCATAGGCAAGACACGCACCGTCACGCCCAGCCTCGCGCAAAATTCCTCAGTGATGTTACTCAGTTTTTGTCCCGCCCGCAACCGGCGGGTGCGCTCCACATGCGTGGCCAGATCACGGTCTCCCAGCCGAAACCAGGTTTCTCCACCCAATCTCTCCAACGCGTCCAAAAATTTCCAACTCTCGTCGACCAACCCCCATCCGGTTTCCGCATTCTGCAACCCTGCTAGCGTGTACATAACCGTATCGAGGTCCGGCGAGATATGCAGGCCAAGATGTTCGAAATCATCGGCGGTGTTGACAATCACGGTTAGCCGTCCGGAACCGAGGGTTTTGGCGAAACCCTGTGCCATCTTGGCCCCACCCACTCCGCCTGCTAGCGCCACAACCGAGCCTACTGCCATCGCATCACCTCGCTTAGTGGCCGACGCTCGGGTGAACGACCCGATTCTGCCGGATAACCTATAGAAATCAATGCCTGAGGTTCCCAATCGACCGGCAGTTTCAGTATTTCGCGCACTGTATCCGGGCAGAAGAGCGGAGCGCAGCGCCAGCAGGCGCCAAGACCGGCGGCATGCGCAGTCAGCAATAGGTTCTGCGCCGCCAGCGCAACGCTCTGTACGGCCATCGTCCATTCAGCCTGCGCCCGGCGCGCATCCGGGTATTTATCCATTTCCACAATTGACATACATAATAACACCAGTACAGGCGCACCCGTCAGGACCTGGCGAGAGCGTTCCACATCTTGCGCGACGTCTTCCGGAGCGTCTCCCGCCGCCAATCTGTCGGCTCGCAATCGCTCGCCCATGGCGGCGGCAAGTTCTTCCTTTTGCCCGATTCCCTGCAGAACCACAAACCGCCACGGCTGCCGGTTGTGCGCAGAGGGAGCCCATCCGGCAGCCTCCAGCAAAGTTAGCAGCAGTTCGCGCGGTATCGGATCAATCGCATATCGGCGAATGGAGCGCCGCTGCTTAATAGACGGCAAGGAATCGATTACGCGCATATTAACCCATCGTAGAGACTAGTGTCGGGAGCAATCTGTAGGTCACACGGGTTTCTCCTTCGTACCATTGATACGGCTGTGCAGTGTATTTCTGAGAAAGATGATCGATCATCTCACGTGCGCCGTTTTCGGTCACCTCCACCACCTTCCCACGTATCTGGATATATCGATACGGATTCTCAGAGTCAGAAATAGCTATCGCCGCTACCCCACTGCGGCGCAAGACCTTGTCCTTCACCCTGCCAAGGGCACTGTTCACAATCACGTGTTTCCCGTCATAGTCAAACCATACTGGGGTGACGTGCGGTGTACCGTCGCGTAGGACAAGAGCAAGGTGGGCGAAAGCCTTTTTCTCCCACGAGAGCAGATCCAGGTAATTTTCCGGTATTGTAGTAGTCATAATTCCCCGCTTTCATCGAAACAAATCCTCGCTCTTTGGACGCAGCAACTCGGTGGCGGCGCCTGCGCGCATAGGATAAGGCACTCCCCTAATATGCACAACCGGCTGCCCCTCAGCTCCCTGTCCCATCAGCACTGAAGCCGCCGCAGCGAGCTCATCAGCAAGTCCGACCTGAGTTACCTCCAGAGGCTCACCGCAGAGGTCGGGCGTACCGCGCAAATCCAGCAGCGCCGGCACCCCAGCTGCCCCCAGCGCCACGCCCACCGTGCCGTTGCGCCAGGCACGTCCATGACTGTCGTTAATAATGACACCCACCTCAGCGGCAGCGCGCTTTTTCAACTGCGCTTGAATCTCAGCACAGGTTCCGTCCGGGTCGCTCGGGAGCAGTAGCACCCGCTCACT
>Ga0310120_10002275_pt1 | contig 14126 bp, 8 predicted proteins | sample CB27_AW_983_MG_FD_203506 | JGI IMG/M metagenome (GOLD analysis project Ga0310120, IMG submission 203506) | Marine microbial communities from Western Arctic Ocean, Canada - CB27_AW_983 | ecosystem: Environmental > Aquatic > Marine > Oceanic | place: Canada: Western Arctic Ocean | collected... | reverse complement strand
GGGAGTTATCAGGCGCGATCGCGGATTTAGGTATTAAGGTGAGGATTACAGATACCAATATGGTTAACGAACACGATAAACGGCGTTTGGCTGCCGAAGTGATCTCGTTTTCTGAGACAATAGCCGTGTAGTGTCTATCGAATCTGCAACGGGTAACGCAATGGTTGATTATTTTCCGTGGGCGATCCTGCCGTTGAAACCGGCTGCTGAGTCCAATACACGCCTGGGTTCCGTGTTGTCGCCACATCAGCGCCGGCAGTTGTACGAGGTGATGCTGGCTGATGTGCTGTCTGCGCTAACCAGTGTTTCATCGATAGGGGGTGTTCTGGCGATCACCAGTTGTTCCGTAGCGATGTCACATCTCCGTCGCGCCGGCGTAGAAATCCTGGCAGACCCAGGTCATGGTGGGCTCAATGAAGCCATTACCTACGGGTTGACTGAGCTTGATCGACGAGAGATAACTGGCGCATTTACAATACCCGGCGATATACCTGTTGTGACAAGTGATGAGATTTCTGGGTTGATCAGATCTATAACGGACAATGGTTCGGTCACGATCGTGCCTTCACACGATGGTCAAGGAACCAACAGCCTCGCAATGACACCGCCGATATTATTGCCTCCCCGATTCGGACACAGCAGCAAAGATGCCCATATCGCCCTTGCCAGACAAAAGGATCTCCATCTAGAGTTGATGCCATTGTCGGGATTCGGATTTGATATCGATACGCCGGCCGACCTTGATCAAATGGCTGGGTTAACGGGCTCATCCCGAACCAAGTGCTTTCTGGACGAAATAGCCTTTTTAAAGCGTAAGACACAATCACCAACGCCCTTACAACCCGCGGTGGAACTTTCTGGATGACAGGTCCCTCCCTAAATTTGGATCGCTTTTGGTCTCGACGACCTGGGCCGGAACAAGCCCTAGCATTGGCTGAAGTGCCGGTAGGGAGTTCTTTGCTGGAATTGGCAGCAGCGCTTCGGGATCAGAATTTTGGTTCGTTGGTTACTTATTCACCCAAGGTATTTGTGCCGCTTACAGAACTCTGTCGTGATGTCTGTCATTACTGTACGTTTGCCAAGCGTCCACGACAGCTATCTAACGTCTACCTGACAGAGCATCAAGTGCTAGACATAGCGAGCAGGGGTGCAAGAGCCGGTTGCCACGAAGTGCTGTTTACGTTGGGCGACAAACCCGAGTCACGATATCGTGCTGCACGTGAGGCGCTGCATGCACTGGGTTGTGAGACCACAGTTGATTATCTCCTGCGGATGGCAGCGCGTGTCGTCGAGCAGACGGGGCTGTTGCCCCACATTAACGCCGGCATACTGTCCGCCGATCAGATGGCCGCGTTGAAGGAAGTTTCTGTATCGCAGGGCATTATGCTGGAGTCTGCGTCGGCTCGTCTGGCAGCGCCGGGTGGCCCGCACCACGGCTCACCGGACAAGGATCCGGCGATTCGCCTGGCAAATATCGAACTTGCCGGGAAACTGAAGGTGCCCTTTACCACCGGAATTCTCGTCGGCATTGGCGAAACTCGCCAGGAGCGAATTGAATCGTTGCTTGCTTTGCGGGAATTGCACGACCGATATGGCCATATTCAGGAGGTCATCATCCAGCCTTTCCGCCCTAAGCCCGGCACGCTGATGGCCGACCAAATTGGGGCTGACGACGATGAGCTGAAATGGTCAATCGCGGTCGCACGAATTGTTTTCGGTCCAGAAATGAGTATTCAGGCACCACCAAATCTTTCACCAGACTCCGAGATTGAATTGATTGCTGCAGGAATTAATGATTTTGGCGGTGTCTCGCCGGTAACTCCTGATCATGTGAATCCGGAAGCACCTTGGCCACAGTTGGCGGTACTGAAAAAAAATACAGAGCAGGCAAACAAAGTGCTGGTTGCACGTTTGCCGATCTACCCCAGGTACCTATCAGCAGGTTCGGGCTGGGTCTCGTCGTCAATCGCTGACGACCTGTTGCGGCATGTAGATGCGTCAGGGTTGGCTCGAACAGACAGCTGGGTACCTGGAGAACTTACTGAAGCACCCTTTGGCGTGGGCCAATTTAAGAAGGTCCACAAAGGAAGTTATATTGGACGTATTGAAAAGCGGCTAGATCAGGGTCTGGAGTTGTCGGAGACCGATATCGTTCAACTGTTCAACGCGCGCGGCTCAGAGTTTGATGAAGTCTGCCATTTCGCAGACGATCTCAGGCGCAGTGCGGTCGGCGACACCGTGACTTATGTGGTTAACCGCAACATTAACTATACGAATATTTGTACTTATCGATGTGGATTCTGTGCATTCTCGAAAGGTTCCACGCTTAAGGGTTTGCGCGACAAGGCTTACGTACTGGATCTTACTGAGATTGTCCGAAGGGCAGAGGAAGCCTGGGAACGGGGCGCAACGGAGGTCTGTCTTCAGGGTGGTATTCATCCTGAATTTACCGGTGAAACCTATCTGGAGATCTGTAGGGCGATTCGTTTTGCGCTGCCGGATATGCACATCCATGCGTTCTCCCCGCTTGAAATTCAACAGGGCGCCGCTACGCTCGGCATTTCCGTTCGTTCTTTTCTCACAAAACTTAAGGAATCGGGGCTCTCTACGTTACCGGGCACCGCAGCAGAAATACTCGATGACGAGGTTCGCCGAATAATCTGCCCAGATAAGTTGACCACAAGTGAGTGGTTAGAAATTGTGGAAACAGCGCACAAGCTGGAAATGCCAACCACAGCAACAATTATGTTCGGTCATGTCGATCAACCACACCACTGGGCAAGACATCTCTGCCGGGTACGTGATCTGCAGATCAGATCGAACGGGTTTACTGAGTTCGTGCCCCTTCCCTTTATTCATCAGGAGGCGCCGTTGTACCGCCGTGATAGCTGCCGACAGGGACCAACATTCCGAGAGACTGTCCTGATGCACGCGGTTTCCAGAATCGTTTTGCATCGCCACATTTCAAACATTCAGGCTTCTTGGACAAAAATGGGGCGTAGCGGCATTGCTCAGTTACTTAATGCCGGTGTCAATGATCTTGGCGGCACGCTGATGAATGAATCGATTTCCCGCGCGGCGGGTACGCGTAACGGCCAGGAACTGCCGCCACAGGAGATGGATCAGTTGATTGCGAGTGTTGGCCGAGAACCATTACAGAGGACCACTCTATACGGGCGCCCAATTGGTGATCGCGTTCAATTTTCTTATCAAGCCAAACCGTTGAAAGAGCTTCATTTTGGGACAGTGTCGCGCAGCGTTGCTGCGCCACAATCGACTGCCTGAGCGACGATATGACAATGGATTTTGGTTTCAGCATTCCAGGCCGGGGTCCGCTAGCGACGCGTGAAGGCATCAAAGCGTTCGCGACCCGCGGTGAAGAACTGGGTTTTTCCTGTTTAGGGGTGCCTGACCATATCGTGGTACCCAGAAACATCGACTCCCGCTATCCCTACAGTGCCACGGGCACCTTTCCAGGTGCGGCATCGGGAGATTGCGTGGAGCAGTTGGCCATTATGGCTTACCTTGCTGGGATTACCAGTGAGGTCAAATTACTGTCTTCAGTGATGGTCGTGCCGCACCGCAGCGCGGTATTCGCAGCTAAGGCGCTGGCTTCTATTGATCTGCTTTCCAACGGTCGAGTGATTGCCGGCATTGGTTCGGGTTGGATGGCTGAGGAGTTTAAAGCGATTGGGGCACCGCCTTTCTCAGATCGGGGCCGGGTCACTGACGAATATCTGGAAGCGTTTAAAGTGCTGTGGGCGCACGAGCAACCGGTTTATCAGGGAAACTATGTGTCTTTCGAAGACGTTACGTTCCTGCCTCGACCAGTGCAGCAGCCCCATATCCCGATCTGGGTGGGTGGCGAGAGTAAAGCTGCACTCAGGCGGACCGTAGCCCACGGTGATGCCTGGTATCCTGTGGGTTCAAATCCCCGGTTTCCGCTGAATACTGCGGCACGTTACTCAGAAGCTCTTGAGCGTCTCTACAAGGTAGCCGTTGAGCATGACCGGGATCCCGCGTCGATCAAACTGGCCTATTGGGCACACTGGCCGAACGATGGTGCGCCAATAGTACTTTCCGATGGTCAGCATCATCTATTTACCGGGAGCCCGGACCAGATCGTCGAGGATATTGGGGTATTTCGAGAACTGGGTGTTCAGCACCTGTTCTTTAATTTTCAACGAGAAGATATAGCCAGTTCAGTGCGCAGCATGGAAGAATTCGTTGATCGGATTCTGTCACAGGTCGGCTAAATATCTTGATCGATTATTCCGGGATAGAGGCATGAACCAAGTACAACCGGCTGCTTCTTCTGACCCGTTTCATTGTTCCAGAATGTCAGATAAGATGATTACCACAGTACCATTCGCTAATTGATTCAAGGGAGAGCACCACGTGACCAACGCAGCTGAAAGGAGTTTGATCGATAGAGACACGGCCCACCTTGTCCATCCACTACACAGCCCAGCGGCACACGCCTCAGCTAAAGTCTGGGTCGGAGGCAAAGGGGCTTATATCGTAGATTCCGAAGGTAACGAGTACATCGATTGCCTATCGGGATTGTGGAACAACACAGCTGGTAATGGGCGACCTGAACTCGCCGATGCGGCAGCCGCCCAAATGCGTCAGATGGCATTTGTCTCCGGTTATGCGGGCAGTTCAAACCCTCGTGCAATTGAATTATCGGAACGACTCGCCCATCTGACCTATCCGAGTATCAATCATTTCTATCTGACCTCGGGTGGTGGTGAATCTACCGACAGTAATATCAAGCTGGCCCGGTATTACTGGAAACTCAAAGGAAAGCCCGATAAAACTAAGGTTATATCCAGGATCTGGGGGTATCACGGTGTGACGCTGGCGGCGATGTGCGCGACGGGTATACCAGCCTACTGGCCGATGTTCGAACCAAGAATGTCTGGGTTTTCACATATACCCTCACCTTATCCTTATCTTTATGAAGCGCCAGAAGGCGCAAAGAGCCAGGGTATTGCCGCCGCTGACGAACTCGAGAAGCAGATTCTTGAAGAAGGGGCAGACACGGTAGCTATGTTTATCGCAGAACCGGTTCAGGGTGCCGGCGGTGTGATTGTGCCGCAGGAAGATTACTTTAAACGGATTCGAGAGATCTGTGACCAGTATGAGGTGTTGCTGGTCGCCGATGAGGTGATCACCGGGTTCGGTCGTACCGGAAAAATGTTCGGACTCGAACACTGGGGTATTGAGCCTGACCTGATACAGTTTGCAAAAGCTATCACCTCAGGCTATTTCCCGTTGGGCGGTATCGGGATCAGTGATGAGATCGCCAGCGTGATGAACGACAGTGGTTCTCCGTGGATGCACGCGTATACCTACAGTTCACATCCCGTAGGTTGTGCGGTCGCGCTGGCCATGATGGATATCATCGAAAATGAGGATTTCGTCGGACAAGCTCAGACTAAAGGCAAACACTTGCTGGTTAAATTGAAGGAGGCCCTGGCCGATCATCCGCATGTCGGTGAGGTCCGTGGCCTGGGTATGATGTGTGGCGTTGAGTTAGTAAAGGATAAAGCGACTAAGGAGATGTTCGACGCCAGTGACGGCATTGGAGCAAAGGTTCATGGTGAAACCGTCAAACGCGGCATGTTCAGTCGGGTCAGAGGTGATTGCTATTGTGTAGCTCCCCCGATTGTCACCTCAGAATCCACCCTTGACGATATTGCGAGCATACTGGGTGATTCTGTGGAAGCGGTGCTCGGTTAAGTTCATTCAGTTGAGTCGGGTTTGCGTGGGGGTTTCGGCGTAGCGGATACGATAACGTTGGGTCATGTGGGATCGGGAGTTAAAGCCTGTCGCGGCTGCGATGTCTGATAGCGCCATGCTGGTATTCAGGATCAGAGAGCGTGCCCGTTGAAGCCGGATATCCAAGCCAAATTGTACTGGTGTTGTGCCGAGTTCCTGTCGAAATAGCCGCAGAAGATGGCGTGAAGTCACACCCGCAAGTCGGGCAAGTTCATCGACACGGGTCGGTTCGTCGATACTGATTTCGATTTGCGCAACCGCCGTCGAATATCGCCTTTAATCATGAATTCAGTCGCGACCGGTAACGTGGAATACTGAACGGGAGAACGCTATGAGACGGGGTGCACGAACTTCCAAGCGGGAAGTGCGTAAAGCTGTCCGCAGTGCCGAGTCGGCGCTGAACCAGTTAGCGCCGCAGGTTCTGGATAACCCCTATCCGCCGTTGTGTCCACTGACATCAGAGCAACTCGAGGAAATTCATAACGCATCGATGACTGTGCTCGAATCATTGGGCATTGAAGTCACCAGTGATCGAGTAAGAACCATGTTCCAGTCTCTGGGCGGGAGTGTCGATGAGACGACGCAGATCGTCAGGATAGATCGTGAGACAATCATGGCACTGATCGCTAAAGCGCCCCACCACTTTACGCTGACACCACGGAATGCTGCCAACAAGTTAGTGATAGGCGGTCGCCGAATCAACTGTGGTTTGGTTTCCGGTCCACCCAACGTGCATGATCGGATTAATGGAAGACGGCCGGGGAACTTTTTGGACTATCAGAGACTGATCAAGCTCGGCCAGACCTTCAATGTAATCAATTTTTTTGGGAACCAGAGTGTCGCACCCACTGACCTGCCAGCGAATACCCGTCACCTAGACACCTACCGGGAAAATATTATGTTATCCGACAAGGTGTTCTCAGCTGTGCCCATCGGCAAGGGCAGGGTTCAGGACGCAGTACGCATGATCGCGCTAACTCGCGGAATGACGACGAGCGAGTTATCCGAGGATCCATCATTATTCGGAAATATTAATATCAACTCACCGAGAAAGCTCGACGATGCCATGTCTGACGCCGCGCTGGAGCTCGCGCACTACGGGCAGGCCGTGATCGTGACGCCGTTTACCCTCTTGGGAGCGATGACGCCGGTGACGCTGGCGGCCGGGCTGGTACAGCAGAATGCGGAGGCACTTTTCGGGTTGGCAATGATACAGGCCTTTTGTCCCGGGGCGCCCGTGGTGTACGGTGGTTTTACGTCCAATGTCGATATGCGTTCAGGTGCGCCAGCGTTTGGTACACCGGAGAACGCCAAGGCCAACTTGGCCGGTGGGCAGCTCGCTCGACGCTACGGACTGCCCTATAGAACCAGCGGCTGCAACGCCTCAAACACCACAGATGCCCAGGCGGTCTATGAGACCCAGATGTCCATGTGGAGTGCTGTTCTAGGTCATGGCAATTTGCTCTATCATGCGGCTGGCTGGCTTGAAGGGGGGTTAGTGGCTTCGTTTGAGAAGTTGATCATTGATGTTGAGATGCTACAGAATTTAATCAGCATGCTGTCTCCAATAAAAACCAGCGAAGAAGAACTGGCTATCGACGCCATGGAAGCAGTATCCCCAGGTGGGCATTTTTTCGGAACAGACCACACCATGGCGCGTTATGAGACTGCTTTTTATACTCCACTGGTCAGTGACTGGCAGAACAATGAAAACTGGCAGGCGGCTGGTGGAAAAGATGCAACGGAGCGTGCCACGGCACTTTGGCAACAGGCCATCGAGACGTTTGAAGCACCCCTGATCGATGGTGCCCGGCGTGAGGCTATAGATGAATATGTGGCTAGACGTAAAATGGAAATCGGCTCCAGCGAGCCGTAGTCGATATGAACACCCTGGCAGAAATCCCTAGCAGATAAGCAAGGAACGATCTCACTATGCAATCACATGCACAGGCTGTAGTTATAGGTGGTGGAGTGGTCGGATGTTCAGTGTTGTATCACCTGACGAAAGCTGGTTGGACCGACGTTGTGCTCCTGGAGCGTTCAGAGCTGACCTCAGGCTCAACCTGGCATGCGGCAGGTGGCATGCACACCATCAACGGCGACCCCAATGTCGCTAAGCTGCAGCAATACACGATTGGACTGTATAACGAGATCGAAGAACTGTCTGAACAGTCGATTGGACTTCACCTGACAGGCGGTGTTTTTCTGGCAGCAACAAAGGAACGCTTCGACTGGCTTAAAAGCATGCACGCGAAAGGACTTTATCTCGGCATGGACACCGAGATCATTAGTCCGCGTGAGGCAGCTGATATTTTTCCGTTGCTGGACCCGGATAAGTTTGTGGGTGCGATGAGTGATCCGTTAGAAGGTCACCTGGATCCTTCGGGCACCACCTGGGCCTATGCTAAGGCCGCTCGAAAGTATGGTGCCGTCATCCACCAACAGACGCGCGTGACGGATCTTCAGCAGAATCAGGACGGCAGCTGGCGTGTCATTACAGAACAAGGTGAGATTCATACCGAGCATGTCGTCAATGCGGGTGGCCTGTGGGCTCGCGAAGTCGGGCGGATGGTAGGGCTCGAACTGCCTGTTCTCGCTATGGAACATATGTATCTGCTGACCGAAGACATGCCTGAAGTTGTTGCTTTCAATGAGTCATCGGGGCTGGAAGTGCCGCATTGTGTTGATTTTGATGGTGAGTTGTATTTAAGGCAGGAGCGTAAAGGGATGTTGATGGGGACCTATGAAAAAGCGTGTAAGCCTTGGTCGCCCAAAGAGACGCCGTGGGATTTCGGACATGAACTATTGCCAGAGGATATCGACCGGATTGCACCTTCTCTGGAAGTCGGGTTTGAACATTTTCCAGCCTTTCAAAATGCCGGGATCAAGCAGGTTATCAACGGACCATTTACCTTCGCACCTGATGGTAATCCCTTGATCGGCCCTATCAAGGGGCTGCGTGGCTACTGGTGTGCTTGTGGCGTTATGGCAGGCTTCAGTCAGGGCGGTGGAGTCGGTTTCGCACTGTCGAACTGGATGATTGAAGGCGACCCTGGATTTGATGTCTGGGCCATGGATGTTGCGCGTTACGGCGACTGGGCGACCCTTGCTTTTACTAACAAGAAGGTTCAGGAGAACTATTCCAGACGTTTTTCAATACGATTTCCCAATGAAGAGCTGCCTGCAGGCCGTCCTTTACGTACCACACCGGTCTATGATCGGTTGCTGGCAGCCGGTGCCCAGATGGGGGAGGCCTATGGACTGGAGCAAGCGCTGTGGTTTGCACCAAAAGGTGTTGTCGATGAATTTTCCTGGCGAAGGTCGACCGACTTCGAGCATGTGGCTGAGGAGGTCAATACAGTAAGAACCGCGGTTGGCATGATGGAAATTGCCAGTTTTGCCAAGTATACGATCCGAGGGTCAGGTGCTTCCGACTGGTTGGACCGTCTACTGACCTGCAGACTGCCCGCGGAAGGTCGGATGACACTTGCGCCGATGTTGAACCATGGCGGTAAGCTGATTGGTGATTTTAGTCTGGCGAATCTGGGTGATGGGGAGTATTTCATAGCTGGTTCTGGTCTTGCCGAGAACTACCATATGCGTTGGTTTACGCAGAACCTACCTGAAGACAGCAGCGTCGAGATCATTGCGCGCGGGGCAGGACTGGTCGGCCTATCCATCGCCGGTCCGAAATCTAGAAAATTACTTCAGCGCATGGTAGACGATGATGTCAGTAACCAGGCCTTTCGGTTTTTGGATATCCGAAAACTGGATGTGGGTATGGCGCCGTGCTTGGTTGGTCGGGTCAGTTTCACGGGTGACCTGGGCTACGAGATATGGATGGAGCCTGAATTCCAGCGTTATGTTTTCGATCTTATCCAAAGTCAGGGGGAGGATTTGGGCCTCCGCTTATTTGGTTCCCGGGCGCTGAATTCTTTACGGGTCGAGAAGAACTTTGGTTCCTGGGCGCGGGAATACCGTCCTGTTTATGGTCCCTATGAGGCGGGTATGGCGCGATTTGTGGCTCTAAAGAAGGGAGCCGACTTTATCGGTAAAGTGGCCGCAGCAGCCGAAAAAGAGAACGGCGGAAAGTTACGGTTACGGGTGTTTGTAGTCGACGCTAAAGATGCTGACGCCATCGGTGATGAACCGATCCGCTACGAGGGTGAGGTAAAAGGATGGGTCACCTCGGGAGGTTACGCACACGCATCGGGGGTATCGGTTGCGATGGGCTACGTAGCCAAAGAAATTGCTGATAAACAATATGGATGGTCAATCGATATACTGGGTGAAACCCTGCCTGCCTCACCACAGACTGAGCCACTTTTTGATCCTACGGCTGAACGCATGCGAGGTTAAGCGCTATTTGCATTTGCAATTTATCTTGCCCTAACGTTAGATGGCGTAGAGCACTACAATGACACTCAGTCGAGAAAATGACCCGGCTGTGTGGTATCGCGCCGACTGGGAGCAGTGTGACGACTGGATCATTGCGCTGACTGACGAGGATATCCAGGAACTAAAGGACGCCGTCAGTCGCAGCCAGGCGGTACCCATCCCGAAGTTGAGTGCTGGCTCTTTTACTTTGCCAGCGTTCGCTTCACGTATTCGAAAATTGCGGACCGAGCTTATCTACGGGCGTGGATTTGCCGTGATACGTGGACTGCCGGTCCACGAATGGGATCGTGAATCTTCAGCTCGCGCCTATTATGGAATCGGCTGTCATCTGGGCGTGCCAGTTTCACAGAATGCACAGGGCCATCTGCTCGGCCATGTTTATGATCTGGATCTCGATCCGTTGGATCCGCTGAACCGAGTTTATCAAACCAACTATCGACAACTCTTTCACACCGATTCCACTGATATCGTTGGTCTGTTGTGTCTGCAACCTGCGCGTACGGGTGGTCAGAGTTCGATCTGTTCATCATCGACGATTTATCAAGAAATTGCCGAGCGCCGACCAGATCTGCTGAAAGTGCTCTGCCGACGGTTTCATATAGACCGCAAAGGCGAGACCCCCCAAGGCGAGGACGAAACCTATGAGATGGCTGTGTTTTATCCCGACGAAGAGCGGGTCACCTGTATTTACGCACGTGATTTTATTGATGCGGCACAACGTCATTCACACATACCGCCATTGACTACAGAGCAGGTGGACGCCTTGAATTTTATGGATGAACTGGCATCAAGTGATGACTTGCGTCTGGATATTGATTTTCTGCCAGGCGACATACAATTTCTGCACAATCATCAGATACTGCATGCCCGGACCAGCTACGAAGACTGGCCCGAACCGGAACGAAGGAGACATCTTCTAAGGCTCTGGCTGTCAGTCGTAGATGGTCGTTGGTTGCCTGCTGATTTTGAAGCGCGTTACGGTAAGATCGAGCCGGGACAACCCCGTGGCGGTATCCGGGTGCCCGGTGCAACGTTGCAGGCGCCTCTGGAGCCCTGATCAAACACGACTCGTTTTATCGACCGATTGCATAGGTATCGCGGCGCGGGTCTGCGCCCGCACAAAGTAGGCCGGCATCCGTATCCACGGTGATGGCACCCATAACACCCATGTACATTGAATCCCAGTCGTCGGAGCGCACGACGTCGTGGCCAAGCTGTTTGAGTTGTTCAACCAACGTTGGGTCCAGACGACTTTCCAGGTTAAGCCGACCTGGCAGGTATTCATGAGGCCAGAACGAATTCGGAAAATTCCATGTAGAAAATCGAGGTTGTTCGACGGCGACCTGTGGAGCCATACCAAATACGACGATATTAAGAAAAACCTGCACCATGGCCTGACACTGAGCATCGCCACCTGGGCAGCCAAAGGGCATGAATAGCTTTCCGTCTTTCAGCGCAATGGCCGGATTGGGCGTCAGTCGGGGTCGTTTCCAAGGCTCTAAACTTGAAGCGTGAGCAGGCTCGAGCCAGCTTTGATACCCCCTGCATGAGAGACTGAAACCAAGGTCGGGAATAATCGGGTTGGGTGTATTCTGGTCACTGGGCGTTGCTGAGAACGCGTTGCCCCATCTATCGACGGTACAGGTATAGCTGGTGTCGGTCGTTGCCCCGGAGTTTGGTTGTCCAGCGTATGGAGATAGAGCCGGGTAGTGGGGTTCAATTTCAGTTTTACCCGGCGGGGGCATCTCGCCAAAAGCTTTGGCAGGATCGATTTCTGCTCGACGGGTTTGGGTATAGGCTGAAGACAGCAGAGTCGATATCGGCACATCGACAAAGTCAGGGTCGCCGAAATAATGCTCTCGATCAGAAAAGGCCAGGTTTAGCGCCTCGGAGATGAGGTGTATGTACGAACTACTGTTGTGGCCTATATCTTTGAGATTATCATTAGCCAGCATCTGAAGCACTTGCGCGACGACAGGCCCCTGACACCATGGTCCGCAGGTATAAATTGAGTAATTTTTAAATTGCCCGCTCACAGGGGCTTCGTGGCCGACTGAAAAATCACGCAGGTCCTCGTAGCGAAGCAGGCCACCTTCAGATTCGCTGAAGGCGGCAATTTCGCGGGCCAGCTCGCCCTTATAGAAATAATCTCGTGCTGCCCGTATCGCGGCCGAACGCCCGCAGTCTCTGGCACGGCGTTCAATATCAATCAGACGTTTAAACGTATCGGCCAATGCAGATTGTATGATCCGGTCACCCACCTGCGGCAGGCGCCCCCCTGGCTTGAATATCTTCTCGTTGGTTTCCCAAACTGGGCCTGTGGTGAATTGATTCACAATCTCGTTTTGGACCACCTCCGAAAGTGGGAAACCTTCTTCAGCCAATTCAAGTGCGGGAGTAATGACTTGTTCCAGGCTGAGTGTGCCGTATCTTTCAAGCGTGGTGAGCCAGGCGTCAGGCGCGGACGGCACCACAGCTCGTAGAATACCTAAGGGCAGGTCGCCGTTGTGTTCTTGGTTGAAGTAATCGATTGATGCGGCGCGCGGCCAGCGACCCAGACCGCTGATGGTCACGATGGAATTGGTTTCTGCAAGATAGACCATGATGGGCGCTACGCCGCCAAAATTGGTGTTTTCAGGTAAGACCACGTTGATCGCGATACCCGCCGCGATACCGGCATCGATCGCATTTCCTCCTTCTTCAAGAATGCGGTAGCCTGCGGCTGCGGCCAGATTGTGGCCGGCGCAGACCATGTGCGTAGTGCCCATAATTGTAGGTCGGTGGGCTCGATAATCGGTCATCGGGTCTATCCAAAGGGTGTGGGGTAATGTGGGAATATTACCGCACATTTAGTTGTAGATAGTGCGGTTCGGAAAAGCACAATTGTTTGACTGAACGATCTTTATGGGAATCTTCCCATATCTCGATTTGACATGCTAAAGTGTCGGTTATGGGAAGAGCTCTCGTCTTTTCCCTATCAGACAATAAACTGTCTGAGCATTTTGAAATAGGTTCAAGTGCAAACTGCAAGATGAGGAGAAAATTATGGATCGTCGAAAATTTATAAAGACGGCTGGTGTAGCGGGCACAGCAGCCGCTGCCGCAACCGTTGCGGCTCCGGCCATTGCTGCGGCGCCAAGGGAAATGACCATCGTTTCGAGTTGGCCCCGGGATTTTCCCGGCCTTGGTATCAGTGCCCAGCGGCTGGCGGCACGAATCACAGAGGTGAGTGAGGGGCGGATTAACACCACCTATTTTGCCTCCGGTGAAAGGGTGGGTGGTTTTGATGTGTTTGATGAAGTCGCATCAGGCAACTCCCAGGCATTTATCTCGGCTGCTTACTATTGGAAAGGCAAGCATCCTGCGTTTGCTTACTTTTGTTCTGTGCCCTTTGGCATGACGACGATTGAGTGGAACGCGTGGATCAAGTTCAAGGGTGGCCAGGAGCTTTGGGACGAACTCAATAGCGATTACGGTCTGAAGTCGTTACCCGCCGGTGCAACAGGCACCCAGATGGGTGGTTGGTTCAATAAGGAAATCAATTCGACCGATGATCTCAAAGGTCTGAAGATGCGTATTCCGGGCCTGGGTGGTGACGTGATGGCGCTGCTTGGGGCGTCACCAGTGTCCTTACCTGGCGGTCAGATTTATGAGAATTTGGTGTCTGGTGCTATCGACGCAACCGAGTGGGTGGGTCCGTACAATGATTACTTCATGAAGTTTTATGAAGCAGCCAAGTACTACTACTATCCTGGTTTTCATGAGCCAGGCGGCGGCGTTGAAATGTGCTTCAATAAATCATGGTTGGGCTCTCTCTCTGACTGGGAACGGGCTGTCATTAGCGTGTGCTGTAACGAAGAGCATGCGGCGCAATACGAGGAATGCCAGGCCAACAATGGTGCCTACCTGATCAAACTGGTAGAAGAGCACGGTGTTGAGTTGAG
>Ga0310120_10002269_pt1 | contig 14138 bp, 10 predicted proteins | sample CB27_AW_983_MG_FD_203506 | JGI IMG/M metagenome (GOLD analysis project Ga0310120, IMG submission 203506) | Marine microbial communities from Western Arctic Ocean, Canada - CB27_AW_983 | ecosystem: Environmental > Aquatic > Marine > Oceanic | place: Canada: Western Arctic Ocean | collected... | reverse complement strand
ACCCGCCTCCAGACCCAGCAGCCGCTTCTGCGCCTCCCGCGCGAGCGCCAGCTCGCCGCCGGCTGTTTCCAACTCGCGGGCCAGTTGTTCCTGCCGGGCAGGATCCACCTCCTCCAGTCGCGCCCGTAGAAGTCCGACGACCCGTTCACCCCGGGCGATCGCCAACCTGGTCACCGCTGTCAATTCACCAATTGACTCCGCCTCTTCGTCACCCCGCGTCTCCAGCACGCCCAGCTTCTCGCTCTCGCCAGGCAGGGTCTCGTCGAGGCCATCGATCTCGCCCGAAATTTCCGCCGCCGCCGCTTCGTCGATCTCCAGACGTCCAAATCTGGCCTCGATGTTCGCGGCCATCGTTTGCAGCTCGTCCGCACGATCGGCCAGATCCCGGCCGGCCTGTACCTCGGCGTTCGCCACCTCCTGCCGCGCCAGCCGATCTCGCTCTCCGGTCAACGTCGCCCGCAGCCCGGGCAGCGCCGAGGCGCTCTCCTCCGCCAGGCGTAAGGCCTCCCTTAACGCCCGGATTTTCTCGTCGAGTTTCTCCGCCGCCGCAACCTCGACTTTCAAGTCGGGCAGGCTCACTTCCACGGAATTCAGGGATTCGAGCCGGTCGCGCGACTGCTCCATTCGGTCGTCGATGACGCTCAATTCGGCGCGCCGCGAGGACAGCTCGACATTCTTGGTCTGCAACGCCTCATAGCGTGTACGAGCCGCGCCAAGCTCCGTCTCGGCGAGCGCGAACTCCTCAAACTCGCCCCGCGCCGTGTCCGCTTGCGTCTTCGCGGCCGACGCTTTGCGTTCTTCGACGCCCACGAATTCACGTCGCTCCTCGGCGACCCTCAACGCCCTTCCCGCCGTTCTGGTCGCCTCTCGTGCCCGCTCGACCGCCCGTTCCCGCTCCTCCAGCGCGGACAGCTCTTTGGTCACCTTCGCGATCGCCGCCGATAATTGCTGATCCTTCGCCTTTAGTTCGGTCCTGGCCAGGTTGGCCTTTTTTATGGCCTCTTCCACTTCAGGCCTGCCCGCCACCCGTCCTTCCAGCCCGGCCCGCTTTTCCCGGAGGCCGCCGATCCGGGCCTGCAGATGGTTGACCGGCTCCAGCAACCGGTCGAAGACCGCCCGGTAGTCCTGGGTTCCCAGCAGCGGGTCGAATTTGTGTTTGCGGTCGGCCGGCCGATCCAAAAAGTCAGCTATCAGCCGTCCCTGCGGCACCCCGACGATATTGGCGAAAACAAGCTCAGATTCTAGGTTCGTGGCCTCCAATCCCAGGTGTCGGCGCAGGAAGTTCTCGGTCTCCTCCTTCTTTTCGGCGATCGCTCCACCCCGTTCGGCGTCTCGGATTTCCAGTGCCGACGTCACCACTGTGTTGTCCCGGCGGTTCCGCCGAAACTTTCGCACCACCGCGTAGTTGCGCTCGTCCAATCTGGACTGGAAGACCACCTCGAATCCCCCGCTGCCGGCCCCCTCCCGGAGCAGGCCTGCCAGCGTGCCGCCGAGGTAGCCAAATAGCGCGAGACCGATCACTTCCAGGATGGTCGATTTGCCGGCTCCGTTCGGTCCGGAGACCGCCACCAGACCCGGACGCAGCTCGATCGTCTCGTCCACATAGCTCTTGATGTTTTCCAGGTGGACGCTACGAATCAGCACTTTGCGCCAGTCCCGCCTTCTCCAGGCGCCCGTCGAGCCAGTCGAGCAGGCTCTCGGGGTCCTCCCCCTGGAGCGCTCGCTCCTTCAGTGCCGACGCGATCTCGGCGAGCGGTTCGTCAAAGCCGAAAAAGGCTTCCACCGAGCCGAGAATCTCGTTCAAGACATCCTTCTCAATCTCCGCCCTCGTCTTGCGCAGCGCCGGCGACGCCGCGTCCACCAGTCGCCGCGGTTGCGCTTCAAGCACCACTCTCGCCACCAGCGGGTCGCGCTCATCGCGGATGATTCGCTCGATCTCGGCGGCGTCAAACAGGCTCCGCTCGAATCGCAGCACCCCGGACACGCGCAGTTCCACAATCGGACGCTTGCTGTCCCGGGGAATCTCTTCCCGCACGGTGTTCGCCACCAGGGCCTGCAGCTCGGCGGGCTCTTGGCATTTTCCCGCGTCGACCGTGAGCCGAAAGTACGCCCTTCTGCCGGTGACATCCCGGTGCCGGGCATCGTGACCACCCGGCATCGTCGGATCGATGGTCACCTCGTAGAGCCCTTTTAGCCTGCCAACTTCCCCGGCGCTCCAGTTCTCAAAGGCTCCCGAGCTGAATATCCACGGGACGTCCTCCTCGCCATCCGGGATCGCGAATTGGTGATGAATGTGCCCCACGGCCACGTAGTCGATCAGCCCGCGCAGCCGGTAGATGTCGGCCGCCGAAGCTCCGCTGTGGTTGTAATCCACCTTGTCGTCCACCCCCGTGTGCAGCATGCAGATCGAATAGTCGATCCCGGCACCATCGATTTCCCGGGCCGACTCGGTAAAGCCCTCCATGATTTGCGGCAGCCGGGCGCCGTAGTAGCCGACCCCGAAGATGCGAACCCCCTCAAAGTCGAAATAGCTGCCGTACCGGCGAGACTCGTCCCATGGTCTCAACTCGACCTCGTTGCCGCTGCCGAACACGTCCAGCAACCGCAGCAGACTGAGCTGGCTCAGGTACCAGATCCACGTGCGACCGCGCTGCCGCAGGAACTTCTCGTGATTTCCCTCGATGGCGAACACCGGGATACCGGCATCCCGCAAGCGCTTCAGCCCGGTCGACGCCAGGCTGAACGTTTCCGGGTCCACCGCCTTCTGCTCGAAGAGATCGCCGGCCAGGAGGATGAAGTCCGGCTTTCGTTCGAGGCAGTACTTGATTGCTTCGGCGTAGGCGCGGGCGAAATCCTCGGACCGCTCCTGCAGGCCGTATTGCGTCTTGCCCAGATGAACGTCGGCGAACTGGATGAATCTCATGGCAGTGAGGTTACCCTCATCTGCGAACACGACGGCTTCACGGCCGCAATACTAAAGGGATCATGATGAGCGAGACCACGCGCAGCGTCGCCATTACCGGAGGCGCCGGAAGGGTCGGGCGGCTGGTCGCCGAAGATCTGGCCGGCGGCGGCGTCGAAGTGAAAATCCTGGACCTGCCCGGAGTCGACTACGAAGGTCTGGAAGGACGGCAGGGTTTCGAAGTCCTCCCCGGTGACATCGGTGATGGCGACTACTTGCGGGCCGCTTTCGCCGGCTGTGATGTGGTCGTCCATCTCGCCGCCGTCCTGCCGCCCGTCGCCGACGAGAACCGCGAACTCGCCCAACGCGTCAACGTGGACGGCACCCGCAACGTGCTCGCGGCCATGCAGGCGGTCTGCCCGGAAGCACGGCTCGTATTCGGTTCGTCAGTGGTCGTCTACGGCGATACCCAGGCCCTGAAGCCGCCGGTCAAGATCGACACGGAGCTCAACGGCGTCGGCGCCTACGCCGAGAGCAAGATGGCCTCCGAGAAACTCATTCACGATTCGGGCCTGTCCAGCACGATTCTGCGAATCTCCGGCGTCTCGGTCGCCGATTTTCTGATGCCGCCGGACGTTTGGCCGTTCACCGCCGGGCAGCGGATGGAATTCGTCCTCCGGGAAGATGTGGCGGTCGCGGTTGCCGCCGCGACTCGGCGGCCTGAGACCGGCGGCCAAACATTCAACGTGTCTGGAGGCGATACCTGGCGAATGACCGGCCAGGAGTACTCCGACGCTTACCTGGCGACGTTCCAGATGGCCTCCGAGGATGCCAATTTCATCGAAGCGTCAACCGCATTCGACTTCTACGACATGGACGCCACCACCGCGGCGCTGGAATTCTCTCCGACTGCTTTCGCCGGATTCATCGCCGGTGTCGAAGAGGCCATCAGAAAAGCGCTCGAAGCGTAGTCGAATTGATACCTTATTCGAGGCATCGTCAGCTAGAATTAAGGCCCGAACAGTTACGGTTTTGATTTGGCGAGGTGGTTTGATGGCTCTGGTGAAGGACAATGTGGTCGCGGTGGATATAGGAGGCGATTACGCCGAATCCGGCCAGGTGTCGCGCCGGGATTTGATCGGGGTAGCCGACGGCGCTCCCAACTTCACGATGCGCGAGTTCCAGTTGTCCGCCGGCGCCGCCACTCCCCATCACTCCCATGATTGGGAGCACGAAGTGCTGATTCTCGAGGGGACGGGCGCCCTCTTGCACGGCGATACGGAGACCCCTTTCGACGCCGGAACCAGCATCTACGTCCCGTCAAACGAGCCCCATCAGTTCAGGAATACCGGCGACGGAAATCTCAGATTTATCTGTGTCGTCCCCAACGCCGGTCACCTGGCCAGCATCAGTCCGGCTAAACGAGAAGAGGCGCTTTCCCGGGCCGAGGCTTGCTAGGACGGTCGCTCCGTCCCAGGTGCGGTCCAGATGAGGGTTTGGAGGTGAGATTAGATGAGCAAGATTCTTTTCGGCTTCTTCGCCATGGTCGGCTTCGTCGTTATGGCGGTGCTGGCGCTCGCGCTCGGACTCCTAGCCTACGATGAGATCAAGCGCAAGCTGCTGGGCGACGACCCCGTCCCCCCACCCCCAGCCGGCGATGAGGGCTAAGATCGTGACATGTCTCGGGTTGTGATTCATGACCAGGCGGGATTGGTAACGATCGATGGCGATTCGCTCGGTAGGTGGTGAGGACCGGGAGACGGCCCCCGCGGCCGATCTGATTCGAGAGCGCGCTAGGGTGGCGGTCGCCGGGTCCACCGAACAGGCGGACCGGGTCGAGCGTGACATCGGCAACGCTACTTCCGTCGAATTATCCGCCGCCACCAGAAGCCGCGCCGGGCTCGGGTCGGCGGTTGTCCAGAGGGAAACAGCCACCGATAAGGTCCCGCCCCCTCGCCGATCCCGGAGCGTCCACGAGGTCGGAAAGCCCCCACCGCCTCCGCCTGTTTCGCGACCGGATGTCGCGGATACCCGCCGTCGGGATTCGCGCCGCCAGGCGCAGGTCAAGGGCTCAACTCGCGGTACGGATCGCGCGGTTGGAAAGAGAAATCGTATATTTCGCGAACAGGTGGCGGAGGCTCGCGAGCAAAAACAGATCGAGCGGGCGAACAAGGCGCAGCGCAGCCGCGAATCGTAGCCGCCTTTCCGCACCCTGATTCGCTCGGCCCGCGCTGGCGTACAATCACTAGGCCCTGCGGGCGGCGGCGGCGGCCGCGGAACTGCAATCAAGCACCGGACCTGCCGAGGGACCGGAAATAAGGGAGATATCCATGGAAGATTCGTGGCGCGGGATCATCGATCTGGGAATAATCCACCCGATGATCTATCCCGGCGTAGCCGGCGGCGATGGCCCGATCGTCGAAACCGTGACCCGATTCGCCGAGGATGACTTTTTTACCCTCCTCGAAGTCACCCGGATGAACGACGCCGCCGTCCGTGACGAGGTGCACAAGATCAGCGAGATATCAGGACTACGGCTCGGCTTCTCCGCCCAGCCCGGCCTCCTCGGAGGAGGGCTCAACCTGGCCGATCTCGACGACGCCGGGCGCAAGGACGCCGTCGCCAACATCTGCGGCTCCCTGGACCAGGCGTACGAGCTCGGCTGCGTCACCTTCGCCCTCTTCGACGGCAAGGACTCAAATGTGGGCGAAGCCAAAAAGGCCGACGCGGTGAACGCGCTCGAGACCTCACTTATGGAAATCTTCGACTACGCCGAAGCCAACGGCGACGGCGACGCCATCCCGATCTCGCTGGAGCAGTTCGACTCGGAAATCGATAAGAAATCGCTCATCGGCCCGACCGAAGACGCGGTGCGGCTGGCGACCCGCATGCGGCAGCACTACCCGTCTTTCGGGATCATGGTCGACCACAGCCATCTGCCTCTGCTGCACGTGCAGCCTCGCGGCGTACTCAACGCCGTGGGCGGATTGATGTTTCACGCCCACCTCGGCAGCGCCGTCATCAAGGAAGGCGCGCCGAACTATGGCGACAACCACCCGAACTATCATTTCGAGTACAGCGTCAATCACGTCCATGAGCTCAGCGCTTTCTTGGGCGCCCTCGACGAGAGCGGCTTCTTCGATCGCCCCACCCCGACACCCCGGCCGATCGTCAGCTTCGAGATGAAGCCCTTTGAAGACCAGCCTGCCGAACTCGTCATCGCCGGCACCAAACGTGTGTTTCGGGAAGCCTGGGCCCTCGCCTGACCGGAGGCCTCTGACTGAACCGGGGCCGGCCGCGGCCGGCCCCGCCGTGTTGCCTGGCCTGGCGCCGTGATCGGATGAGGCTCGGAGGAATCACGTTTTCGCCCGCGCCGGCGGACCGTCGCCATCGGCTCCTTGCGGTCGCACTCCTGATCTCGACCCTGCTTGCCCTTGTTTTCGGGCCGTCCGTCAGTCGTGCGAGCCGCACCCTTTCGATCGCGTTCGAACTCCTCTGGTTCGCCGGTGACGGCCCGCTTTCCATCCAGACCCCCTCACCGATCCGCTCCGAGACCGTGCTGACCGCGGGCGGTCAGGAATTCGCCATTGACATCTACGATATTGATGGTTTTCGGCGCAAGGTCGGGCTTGTCCTGATAAACGGCATCGAACCGTCCGGAAGACGCTATGAGCCCCTGGTTGAGCTTGCCCAAACTCTCGCCCGGGTCGGGATAACCGTCGCCGTGCCCGATCTCACCTCTTACGTCGAATACCGCCTCGATCCGGCCGACGTCGTCCGCCTGCGCCGGACCTACCGCTTCCTCCTCGATGAACTTAATGTGGATCCAGCACGCTCCGGTTTTCTTGGTTTCAGCGCTGGCGGCTCGCTGGCGTTCGTCGCGGCCGCCGATCCAAAAATCGCCGAATCGGTCGGTGTCATCGCCCTCGTCGGGCCCTACTCGGATCTCACCCGGGTATTGTCCTTCGCCACCACCGGGGCCTATCGAACCGAAAGCGCCCTCATCCAGTACCGCCCCGAAGTCCTGGTCTGGCAGGTCGCCCGCAACACCGTACTCTCCACGATGTCCGACTCCGGGGAACGAGCCTTCTTGCGCCGGGTTTTCGACGTTCGAACTCCGGAACCCGACGCCGAGTTCTTGGCCGAGAACCCGGGCTATACGCTCTCCGCCGAAGGCCAGGCCACCTTCGACCTGTTCGCCAACCGCGACCCCGCGGCCGTCGCCGATCTCACCGCCAGGCTCCCGGACCATAGTCGCCAGTTGCTGACCGATCTCTCTCCCGCTGCCGTCACACCCCTGATCCACACCCGCCTGCTATTGATGCACGAAGGCGGCGACCCCTACTTCCCGTTGTACGAGTCAGAGGAGCTGATTCGACTGATGCCCGTTCGCTCGATGCTCATTTCAACCGCCCTTATCGAGCACGCCGTTCTCCGCACCCCGCCCTTGACCCCCGGCAACATCTTCAATTTCTACCTGCCGGAGTCCGTCAAACTGCTGAACTATATTTACTTTTTGCTCGAGGCAACCGGGCGCTGAACGCTCCCGGCCGTGATCCCCACATCCTCAGGCAGGCGTCGCGATCCGCTCCGCCGCCGCCCCCGCCGCGCCGGGTTCGAGGCTGTGCCCCTCCTCGCTGAGGAGCTCCTCCAGCGCTTCCAGCAAAACAAGCACATTGGCCAGGTTCGAGCCGAATCCCATTAGCCCGAACCGCCACACCTTCCCGGCCCAATCGCCCAGCCCGCCGCCAATTTCGATGTTGTGACGCCGCAGCAGTTCCCCTCGAACGGCCGCGTCGGCAATTCCCTCTGGAATTCGCACCGAAGTCAGCATTCCCAGGCGATGCTCCGGGTCGCTCGCCACTTCCAGCCCCATCGCCTCCAGCCCCGCCACCAATGCGCGCCCGTTGCGATCGTGGCGGTCGGCGCGAGCCTCGATGGTCTCCTCGTGGACGATTCGCAGCGCCTCTCTGAGGCCCATCATTAACGTGCTCGGGCAGGTGTGGTGATAGAACGGCTCGTTGCTCCAGTACCGGTGCAGCGCCAGTGCGTCTAAATACCACGAAGGAACCGGTTGAGACCGACTTTCAATCGCCTCGACCGCCCTCGGGCTGAACGTAATCGGCGCCGTGCCGGCCACCGCCCCGACGCACTTCTGGCTACCGGCATAGGCGATGTCAACGCCCCACTCATCCAGCTCCATGCTGGCCCCGCCCAGCAGCGTGACCGTGTCGGCGATCATCAGGGCGCCGGCTTTGTGCGCGATCTCGGCGATCTCCGCGATCGGCTGCCGCAGCCCCACTGATGTCTCCGCCGCCACCAGAAACGCCGCCTTCACCCGGCCACTCCCGGCAAGGGCCGCCTGCACCGTCTCCGGGGCTACCGGCCTGCCGAAGCCATTCGACACCTTTATCGCTTCCGCGCCAAGCCGGGTGGCGATCTCCGCCGCCTTTCCCCCGAAGAAACCCGATATCCCTACAACAATCTTGTCGCCCGGCTCCAGCGCATTCGACAGTGCCATGTCGAGACCCGAGAACCCGGTGCCCGAGACCGCCATCGTGACGTCGTTCTCGGTTCCAAACGCGTAGCGCAGCAAATCGGCGGTTTCGGCCAGCACTTCCATGAATGCCGGGTCCATATGCCCAATCGCCGGAACCTGCATCGCCTCCATGACCCGGGGGTCGACGTTCGCCGGGCCCGGACCCAGGAGCTTGCGCGTGGGCAGGTTGAATTTAGAAGTCATAAGTGGCTCAGGACCGGTGAAAGCGGTTGGTAATGGGGTAGCCGATCATAACCGGGATTCTAATCCACCATGGGGGGTGTGCTCCAACGTCGATTCCCTGGACGATAGACTGAATCTCGTTCATCGAGAGCGCCACCGGACGGGTAATATCTGAATGAGTCGTAAGCTGCGAATTGGTGTCAACCTGCGGATCGGCAATCTGCCGGTGTTCGACGGTAATTCCGCCGTGATGCGGTCCATCGCCCGGGCCCTGAGCGTCTGCTCTTCGGGCCATCAGATCGATCTCATCGTCGACGCTCCCCCGGCGCTGCCGCTCCCCCCCGAAGGTAGCGCTGATTTTCATATTATCAGGACGTTTCCCGCCTTCAATCGGCTCCTGCGTCGGGCGCTCGGGGGGGACCCCTGGTATCGTCTGCGGCTGCCCCTGGACCGGCGCTGGCGGAAGCTGGACGCCTACGTCTGCAACGCCCACGAAGAACCGCCCGTAATCCACGGCCCACCGCGCATCCCCATCGTTCACGACCTGGCGTTCATGCTCGACAAGGCCGAGAGCTACTTCTCCCGCGCTCAAATCGACTACCTCGACTGGTGCACGTCGGCCAACGTGCACGCCGCCGCCCGCATCGTCGCCGTTTCGGAAACTACCGCCAGGGATGTCATCCGTACGTATGGCGTCCCGGCCGGCAGGGTCCGCGTGCTCCTCAACTCCCACGATGACGCGGTCTTCAACGCGAACATCGACGAGGACAACGTTGCCGCGACCCTCGCCGAGCTGGATATTCGCGGCCCCTTTTTTCTGCACGTGGGCACCATCCAGCCGCGCAAGAATCTTCCTACCGTCATCCGCGCTTTCGAAGCGTTCGCCGCCGGGGGCGGCGATCATCAGTTGCTTCTGGTTGGCGCTCAAGGCTGGCGTGCCGAAATGGCGGCCGATACCGGCCTCCCGGACCTTGATTTAGTCAAAGGCGTCCGGCTTCTCGGGAGCCTGGCGACGGAACAGATCGCGCATCTCATGACCGCCGCCGACGCTCTCGTGATGGCCGGATTCTATGAGGGCTTCGGCCTCCCGGCGCTCGAGGCCATGGCCTGCCGCACGCCGGTGCTGGCCGCCAACGCCGGCGCTCTGCCGGAGGTCGTCGGCGACGCGGGACTACTGTTCGATCCCAACGATCCAGACGAATTGACCGCTTTGATGGTCCGTATCGCCTCCGAGCCCGATCAACGATCCCAACTCGGCCACCGGGCCCTGGCCCGCGCCGCCGGGTTCAGCCGCGACTCCCAGGCTCGCGGACTAATCACGCTGGCGGAAGAACTCGCCTGAGCGACGGCCTGCCCGACCGGCGCCGGTCGTCTGGCTCCGCCCGGGACGGAGCTGCGACTCAATCCCACTCCCCGACTCAGGTGCTACGCTTCGCCCGCGCTGCCGGGGACGGCGCGGAAGTGAGGTCCGACACTTGATGGCGCCGGAGTCTATTTCGTTGGCGGGAACCGGCTGTATCAATTCGTCAGCGCCGGCAGGGGAGAGGCCGGCGGTGATGAAGCAACGACCGTTCCGAGCGTCCGGGTCCGCATGCGCCGCCCACGGTCTGTCCGCCGGCCCATCGACCAACAATCGGTGAGACCACTGGCCGCCTTACAGAAATCCGCGCGGAACGTGTACTACGGCTGGTACATGGTTGCCGGCCTGGCGGCCGTCAGCTTCGTTTCCGTAAACATGGCCGGCATCAGTTTTGGATTTTTCATCCGGCCCATCCAGGCCGATCTGGACATAAGTGAAGCGTATTTCGGCTGGGCGCTTTCGCTTCGTCTGATCGGCTTCGGAGTCACCAGCCTCATCATCGGCCGACTGCTCGACCGGCACGGCGCCCGCTGGCTGCTGGTGATCGCCGGGATCATCGTCGCCGGCCTCGTCGTCGCTCTCAGCGCCATTCAGAACGGATGGCAGCTACTCACCGTGTTCGTGATCGTCGGGATGATCGGCATGCAGGGCGCCGGCGGCAACCTCTACGCCAGCGTACCCATCGCCCGCTGGTTCCACCGCAACCGGGGCAAGGCCATGTCAATGGTCTTCCTGGGCATCCCGGCCGGCATTTTTCTCACTCCCGCCGTCGCCTATCTCATAGACAGCATCGGCTGGCGCGCCACCTTCGTCGCCACCGGAATATCGGGCGGAATCGTCATCGTTCTGGTGGCCGCGTTCGTCATCCGGCGGTTCCCCGAGGACATGGGCCTGGCGCCCGACGGCGAGCCGCCGCGCGAGCCCGGCGACCGGCCCGAAGCGGTAAGAGAGACCGAATTCTCCTGGACCCGTGACCAGGCGATGCGTTCGTGGGCGTTCTGGCGGTTAACCCTTGTATACGGGCTCCTGCTTCTAGGCATGGGCACCGTCGCGCTCTTTCGCACTCCCTATTTCGAGGATCAGGGCATAAGCCGCCAGGTCGTCGGGTTCGCTTTTTCCGCCGAGGCCGTCGCCAGTGTGCTGGCCGCCATTCCGGCCGGCTGGGCACTCGACCGTTATCGGGTCCGCTACGTCGCCACCATCCCGATAGTCGTCATGATCGGCGCCATCATCGCCACCATGGCCGCCAGCAACACCTGGCAGGTCTTCCTCGCCACCTGCCTGTTCGGGGTAGGCGCCGCCAGCGCCAGCGTGGCCAACAACATGATCTGGCCCCACTATTTCGGCAGTCTGCACATCGGCGCCATCCGGGGCCGCAGCATGCAGATCATGATGCTTTTCAACGTCCTCGGCGCTCCCGTCACCGGATTCGTAAAGGACACCACCGGGTCGTACCTCCCGGCCTGGTGGGCGGCGATAGCCGGGCTTTTGATTAGCGCGGCGGTTCTTATGATTACCCCTCGACCGCAGCCGCCCGGACCGGAAGAATTCGCTACCGAACTCACCCCGTGATTCACCCGTGAATCAGCTAAGCGGTGACGACAGCCTCAGCCCGGGCCTCTTCAGCGGCTCCGATCATCACGCTTGACAGCAGGCCGTAGACAGCTGCCCAGGCCGCGCTCACTTCCGGTGTGAAGTCCGGCCCGAGACCCTGTTCTAGGGCCCAGAGGAGCGCCTCGCCGACGGTGGCATAGTGGTCCTCGGTTACGCCATATTCAACGTGCCGAACGCCCAGCGACTCGATCGCCGAAGCGATTTCATCGAGCCGGTCCAGACCGTTAACCGCGACCGCGAGCGTCTGCATGAGTTTGGTGCGCTGTTCGGCCATCTTGATGCCCTTGAACAGGGGTTTGATCTCGGGTTCGAGCTCGAATAGACGCTGGTAAAAAAGCTTGGCGGCGGCGGCGATCGCCTCGACCTTGGCGAACGAGGCCTGCACCAGTTCCCGTTCGGACTCGGTCACGCCCGCCGAATCGTCAGCGGCGTCCCCACCAAATAGGACGGCATGGAGGTTCAGGAGTATCACAAGGCCGGAATCCACGCGGGCGATGCCTTCGATGTGATCGGAACTGACGGATGTGCCCAAACCTGAATCGGTGTCTATCGAATCGTCTTCGATCATCAGAGTCTCGGTGACAGCGTCCACGATCGCACCCGTCTGGGAGGTTCCGGAACTGAGAACGATGATGCGCGAGTCGTTGGTGTTCTCGGCGGTCGCCACTCCGAGACGCTTACGAAGGTCCACGATCAAAGTGACCTTCCCGCGCAGATTGAGCACACCGTCCACATACGAGGGCATTTGTGGAAGACTGGGAATGGGCGCCAGTCGGACGATCTCCGTCACGCTAGCGATGTCCGCGGCGAACTTTTCATTTCCGAGCCGAAATACGACGACTTGTTGGGACACGCTTAACATCGATCTTTTTTTTGAGCCGGAGATGCTGGCATCTGGCCCGTCTGGCTGGATGCAATGGCATTTCGGGATGGGGGACTTCTGCCGAGTCTAGGCCTGCCATCCGCCATAGCTATCTGCCCCCGATCACCGGGACCGCACTACGTTGAGCGCGAATTCGACTGCCCGCTTCCCGAATCCCGCACTGATTAACGGGAAATGTCCACCCTTATCACAGAGGCCGGAGGAAAAGTCCGGCGTTCTGGATCGGCACGGCGTAATTCCGGCGACCGGAGATTGTGGCTAGTCGGCAGGTTCGGGTGTGCCGTCGGCCTCGCGGAGGCGGCGGCGCCAGCTGAAGATTCCAGCACCGGCGATGAGAAGCGCCGCGCAGACGGTCAGAACGACGCCGGCCATGAGCCCCAGTGCGTGATATTCGAATACCACCACATGCTGGCCCGGCGGCACCGCCACCCCCATCACCGCCCCGTCCGTCGTCAGCAGTTTCGCCCGCTCTCCATCGACCTCCACCTTCCAACCCGGCTCCCACACCGTCGCGAAGACCAGCACCCGCGCATGCGCCGACGGGTTCTCCACCCGGAACATCGCGCTCCCGGGTGATTCCGTCACAACCTGCGCTTCGCGACCGGTGGACTCCGCCACCGGCAACAACCCGGTCCACACGGCCAAATCCCCACCTCCCACCGCCTCGGTCACGTCCACCAACCCCGACGCGCCCGTCAGCCCCGCCAGCAGCCACTTCTGACCCCAGTCCAGATGCTCCCGGTTGATCCCCACCACCGCCACAGGTTTCAGCGACTTCACCGTCCTTATCGAAGGCCTCAGCCCATCTCCACCCACCACTAACACCGTCGTCGTCAACGGATCAAACCTCGCCGCCGTCACCAGCCGGCGCAACTGCGTCGCCGCCTCCCCCGCTCCCGCCGGCGTGAAAAACACCACCGTCGCCGGCGCCAGGTACGCCCTGGGCCGGGCCGTCATCAGTTCATACATCTTGAAAGGCAACCCCTCAATCAGCGCGAACTCCACCCCGCCCGCGAATTCGATCTCCGGCGCGATATGCGGATACACGTAGCGCACGTTCAAAATCGCCAATATTTCCGTCGCCGCCGGGTCCACCTTTACCGTGAACAGCATGCTCGTTCCCAAAAAGTTGGTGAAGTGCCGTAGATGCCCCGGGTCCCAGCCGCCCACGATCTCCACGTCGTCGCGCAGCGCGTCCGCCTCGTTGTAGATGTCGTACCTTGAGACCATGAACCGACCCGGGCGCGGGTCCAGGTCGGCCGCGAACGCGAACCAGTCGTCCAATCGTGGTGGCAGCAGCCGGCTGCGCGGGTCCACCGCGTCCACCCGCAGCACCCCGTCCCGGCTCACCCAGGCCAGTTCCAGGTTCAACGGCGCCGGAGTCTGTTTATCGAAGCTGCGCACCCCGTGCGCCTTCATCCCCAGCATCAGCATCGCCCCGCCCGGCGGCGGCGCGCCCAGCCCCCCGCTCACATCCGCCCGCTCCCGCAATCCCACCGTCCTCGCCAGCGGGATCTCCACCATCTGCTCCGTCCCCAAGTAGCCGATCGTCGCGATCACCCCACCCGGCTGCCCGGCGTCCCCCGGCAGCCACACCGTGTTGCCGTAGTTGCCGATCTCCATCTCCACCTGCACCCCCGCCCCCCCCGCCGTCACC
>Ga0310120_10002267_pt1 | contig 14149 bp, 8 predicted proteins | sample CB27_AW_983_MG_FD_203506 | JGI IMG/M metagenome (GOLD analysis project Ga0310120, IMG submission 203506) | Marine microbial communities from Western Arctic Ocean, Canada - CB27_AW_983 | ecosystem: Environmental > Aquatic > Marine > Oceanic | place: Canada: Western Arctic Ocean | collected... | reverse complement strand
CTCGGACAGCGAACGGAAGTACTCTTCTACGAGATCACGGAATTGGTCTGGCATTTCCTCGTTACCTGCGAGAAAAAGATCCTCATTTTCTTCGTCAATTTCACGACGAAGTCGATATTCAAAACGTTTCAGCTCTTCCAAAACAAACGTTTGCAACCCGGCAATAACTTCAGGGTCTCTGTAACGTCGCAAGTCATCTAACTCACGCATCCGCTGGATGATTGCATCAAGATCGCCAACATCAAAACCTTCCTCCGCAAGAAGGCGGCGTAACTCCTGAGCCTCACCGGCACGCTCTTGGTACTCACGGCCCCATTGACGAATGTCACCCGGTTCCCAAACCGCCGACCCAGGACGACGGTCACCGTATCCATACCCATCCAACGGACCACCGCCGGCCACGGCACCAGGCCCTGCCTGATTATTAGCCCCACCAGCCTGCTGGCCTTGCTGGCCTTGCTGGCCTTGTTGGCCTTGTTGGCCCTCTTCCTGTCCCTCTTGCCACATTCGATGGTCTAACGACTCCAGACTCCGCATCAGATCGCGCGTCTGGTCGAGCGCCTGCGCCATCCGGTCACCTTCGGATTCCCCGACCGCACCGACAGCTTCCGCCAACTGCTCGGCCAGCTCTTCGATGTCACTACCTATTTCCGACTCAAATGCATTTGCCGTTTCACCGGGTCGACTACGCATCAGCCCTTTTGAGTAGCGAATCTTTTCCTTGAGTTTGTTGTCGCGAATTCCGGCAGCCGCCTCCTGCAGTTCCCTCGAAGCATCTCGTTCATCACGACGAAACTCTGCAGAAGTGGAATCAATCTGGCGTTCCAAGTCCGCAACCTCGGCCTCCATCGCGTCTTTTTGTTCCATCAGACGACGCATTTCAGTCATCCGTTCGGCATCTTCCAGACCAGTAAGCGTCGCAACCTCTGCTTTTATCTCGCGTTGCTCATCAGCTAATCGATTAGCCCGCCGCATCTGGTCCTCAATGTCGCGTTCGAGACGTCCTCGTTGTTCACCCGCAAGCCGTTCCTGCACTTCCCGCAAACGATCAAGAGCCGCTCCTGCTTCCGCGAAACCAAGATTGTCATCATTGGCCGCAGCGCGACGCATCGCATCCGCAGCTTCTTGCAATCGACGAGAAGCATCCATCATCTGAGGTGAGTTCTGCTCGCGCGCCAAGCGTTCGAGTCGTCGTGCTGCCTCTTCGGCCTCTTCGGCCAGCGCACGCTGCCCAGCACCACCACCCTGCGTAGATTGCTGTCCCCGGGCACGCCGACGCTGGCGCTCTGCCTCACGCTCCTGACGCCTGGCCAACTCGCGCAGGCGTTCCATCAATTCGTCCACAGTGTTATCAGCCTGCTGCTGCTGGCCGCGCTGCATGGTTTCATACTGGTTGCGCATCTTGTCGAGTTCGAGCTCAAACAGATCGGCAAGGTCTTGCGCCGCTTGCTGACCACCGCCGCCGCCGCCGCCACCGCCGCCTTGCGTGACCATGACTTCGTCGTAAGCTTCCTCAGCCCGCTGCAGAAACTGCAGTGACTGTTGCTCGTGCGGTAGCGCAGCGTCCGCATCCTGCTCCTGTAACGCGTTTTCAGCACCCTGCATTGCCTTTGCCGCTTCTGGTAACAGCTCCTGAATGCTGCGGAACACTGGGTCGGCTGGCATGACACGACTATTCATCCGACGAAGCAGCGTTTCGACCTGTTCGCGTAAGCGCCCCTGCGCAAGGGTTAAAAACACGAGATTCTCCTGGAATTCTTCGGCGCTGTACGTCCCTTTGTCTCGAATCAAATTAAACGTTGCCGAAATGATCTCCCGCTGCGCCTGTGACAACTGGCTTGGGTTCCCCCCGCCAGCCATTCCACCGCCGCCACCTTGCGATTGCTGAGCACGAAAATCTTGGCTGTACCGACGGATCTGCACAAAGTAAAGATCACTCTTGACGTCCGTGTTCTCCTGCGCCAGATTGCGATCGGTCGCGCGAGCAAAATACGACACAAAGTCACCTGGCTCAAGCTCCATCTCCTCGAGAAAGAACGTATGTCCGGCGGACACTTCCTTCGTATCGGTGCCACCGCTGAAAAGGCTAACCTCCTGCTCAGGACCGCCGTTGACCGAATACACCAAGTCAAGCGAGTGAAGTCCGAAATCATCATCGGCACGCGCCTCAACAAAAATTTCTTCAATCGCACTCGCTGTCGTATCACGCCCAGGTCGAGTAAACATGGCGGATGGCGGCTGGTCCGTTAGCACATCGATTGTGTACTGCGGCGAGGCTGAAATCAGCTGCCCATCAGGTGCAGCCAGGTCAATCCGATAAAACCCTTCCTGTTCAACCGTGAAACTGGTTGTGAGTGAACCATCCTCGATCAAGGCGAGATCAAGTTGCTGACCGTCATCGTCATCGAACACCAATTGGCCACCGGTAGTCCCCATCGTGGGAACCGCACGCATTCGAACCTCAGTCCCCTGCAGTACAGCTATGTCGCCACCATCCTCAACCATGCGTGGTTCCAGTCCGGTATACGCTGGAAAGTGGTACTCCAATTCCAAACGCTCGACATACGGAAGCTCAATTACGTCGAGTGTGTACGTGCCCGACTCCACACCAAGCGCCTCTACTCGATAGTCGGTCGTGTCCTGCAAGTCAAACAAGAGCACCTCGTACATGCCAGCTTCAATTTCCCCCTGCTCGTTTTCAATCGGGATTAACGGCAGACGATCGTAAGAACCACTCCCGGACGAAGACCGCATGAAGAGGTCGACTTCCTCGGATTCAAAACCAACAAGTCGTGCAGTAATGGACTGGTCCGCACCGCGAGCGACCGTCACATCACCTGGTAACACCTGAATCTGATACGGACTTGCTGCTTCCACGCCCCCCGTTGGCATCAATAGAGCGGATACACCATGACGTAAGTAGGCAGGGCCAAAAATAAACAGCAGAACGGCAACTACACCAGCCGCAACAAGCAACCCTGACGATGTTTTCAGTTGTTGCTGTTCAACCGACCGGCCCATATCGATATCTCTGATTTTCGATGCTGCCGACTCAATAAGTTGGCGGACCAATTCAGGGGAATGGTCGGCGGCACGATCCCGAGCACCGCGTTTACTCTCTTCAACTGCGCTCAGTACCGCCGCCTGAAGAGAAGGCTCGTGCTCCTCGAGGTAGAGCGCAACACGCTCGTCCGACACCCGGCGTGAAATCGGCCGTATGAAAAACCACCAGCCAGAGACAAGTAACGCCAGATACGTTAGAACCCGAAAACCAACTATCGCGTTTGGGCTAAAACGGAGCAACTCAAGTCCATACGACGAAACCAACAAGGTGCCGAGCGACGCAGCAACTAATACTGCTATGCCTCGCAGAGCCACCCGCAGGCGCCACCGATTCCGTACATGCCTGATTGCATCAAGAATCTCGTCTTGCCCGCCAGTTAGCATGGATCCATTGAACATCGTTCGTACCCTCTGCTGGTCATCTTACACCCGACACGGCTCCATGTCGGGATATTTACTCTGCACTCAACGCCGTACGCGATAGGCGATTCGAAACCAAGGTCTCCGCAACAAAAAACAGTGCCGCTGCCACCAACAAATACCACCACATAGACTGGCGCCGCTCGAGATCATCAGCTGCCATGGCCCGTGTCTCACCAGGTTCCACTTCACGCGTTCCACCAGCGCGTCCGGTAACCATACTTGCAAGTTCCTCCGGGTCGACACCTGTCAGGTCTGCCTCCGCGAGGTCAACGTTGACAGCAAGCACTGATGGCACCTCGCTGGCTGCGTTCCCATCATGAACTTCGTACAGGCCTTGCTCCATAAGATTGATAAACCCTCCACGATCACCGCTGACCTCGACCGGAATACGCCTCCCAGAAGGAGACATGACTACATAATCAGCCGCCGAGAGCCCGCCAACCCCGAGTGCTACATCTTGCTCACTAAGATTTAATACCTGACCCGCTTCAAACCACGGCGTTGGCGCTGCATACCCCGCGAGATACTCAACCACTCGATGGATAAACGGGAGATAGACAGGTTTTTTTGCGAAGTCATTCCAAAAACTATCGACGGTGGAAGCCCACAGGAGCACTCGGCCATTTCCTACGTATCGTTCGGTTAAGGCAGGATTTCCGTCATCGAAACGCGCAACCACCGTCGCATCATCATGTGGCTGAATAGACCGGTAGCGGAAAAACCGTGCAGTCGTAACATCCCCACTACGAGGCGCACTGAAGACCTCAAACACTGGGTGGCTATAGTCAACATAACCGAGCGCCCCACCACGACCAACACGGTCACTCGGCATCCCCATCTCCCCAGCTAACAAATCCGGCGCATCGGCTGACCAAATACTCCGTTCACCGGCCACCACCAGGAGTCCCCCACCAGACCGGACAAATTCGTCGAGGGCACGCGCCACCGACCCAGATGGTGGTCTGGTGTCATTAAGCACCACGACCTGCCGACCTGTAAGGTCTGACACCGTCATCTCATCAACGGTTACCGCATTTACATCAAAGGTCGGCGCAGAACCGATACCCAAGGCACGCCGAAGAAAAAGATTCGGGTCGTCCGGTCCCCGCCCGCTACCCACGAGAAGAACAGGCACGACTTGACCAGGCGCGACTACAAAATAGAAGGCATCATCCCTCGGTAAAACATCCGGTGCAATGCGCACCGTGCCCGACATCGGAACATCACCGAGTGTGACAGGCGCAAAGTCAACCGTAGCCGACCCATTGGGGGGTAAATCGGCCACCAGTGCTTCAATCTCTCTCCCTTCCATCTCAAGAGTAACGTTCAGACCGTCGATCGCCGTCGCGGCACGGTTCGTGAGTCGGGCTGTAACTTGGATTCGTTCACGCCCTGCAAAATATTCACGTTCAAACAGCACGCCCGCAACGCTTACATTCTCTAGAACAACTTCACCGTCGTCGATACGAATAGGCGTCACCACCGTACCCTCAGGAAAGCGAACACCGCTCGCACTCTCAACCCCGGCACGTTGGAAATCACTGATGAGGACCGCCTCAAGACGCGGCAGGTCGGATCCTTCAAAAACCCCTTCAGCCAATTTCAACGCCGGACCAAACCTCGTTACACCGGACCCCACCTCCGCAGCATTTACTAGGCCTGTCAGGCTGGCTCGATCGGTCGTAGAGCGAGACCCCGCCTCCGCCCCATTGTCAAACAGGATGACAGTTGCGCGGTCATCTGGCGAAAGCCCATTAATCGTCTCAATCGCCGCATCTTGTGCGTCGGACCACCGGTCACCTAGTCCCATGCTGTACGAACGATCCAGCAGGATGACGACCTCCCGAGCACCATCAGTGACTGCGGCCAACGCAGCCGCGTAGAAAAACGGTCTTGTAAAAGCAAGAATAAGAAAAAGCAACGCGGCGCACCGCAACAGCAACAGAAACCAATGCCTAATGCGTTGGCGACGAAATGAATGAAAGGGGATTTTGCGTACAAACATTAAGGAGGGGAACTCCACGACTTCCTTCCGCTCCCGTTGAATCATGTGAATGATAATCGGCACAACGAGGCCAGCAACACCAAGTAGAAATAACGGTGCCAATAGTCCCATTAGCGCACCCGCTTGAGTTTTTCTCGCATCGCAAGAAACTGGAAGAGCCCATGATCAAGCGGTTGGGCTGTGTTAAAGAAGGCGTAATCAATACGATTCTCACTGCATAGACGCGTGAGCTCTGCAATATGTTCTTGAACGAGACTCCGATATTGCTCGCGCAGCTTCTCTGGGACGACGGGCATCTTCCGACCAGTTTCGAGATCTTGGAAACTCGTCGCTTCATCATAGGGAAAGTCAACTTCGGCTGGGTCAAGTACGTGAAACACCATAACGTCGTTGCCAGCGTAACTCAGAGGCTTCAGCCCATCAACAATCGTCCGAGGGTCATCGTAAAGATCCGAAATCAACAACACGACACCTCGTCGTTTAAAAAACTCCGTTGCACGAAACAACGGTTTCTCAAAAGCCCCCGGTCTTCCTGCCTTAATGCGGTCAAGAGTATGCAACACGACGTCGAGATGTTTGGCGGACGGCGGTACTCGAGTCACAATGTCGTCGTCGAAGGTGACAATGCCGACGCGGTCACGCTGCTTCGTTGAAAAATAGGTCAAGCAGGCCGCCAAATACCTCCCGTAGTCAAGTTTTGAAATACTTTTACTGGCAAAGCTCATCGACTTCGACACGTCGAACAACACTGAAAAGTTCGCGTTCGTATCGGCTTCGAACTGCTTTACGTAAAACCGGTCAGTGCGAGCAAACACTCGCCAATCAATAAAACGAATATCGTCGCCCGGCATATAGCCACGGTGCTCGGCAAAATCGACGGAGACTCCAAGGTAAGGTGCCTTGTGGAGGCCATTGATAAAACCGTCAACGACCCTCCGCGCCAACAGTTTCAAATTCCCGATTCGCGCGAGTACCCTCGGGTCTACAAATCGTGCGCCAGGGGCCGAATGGGTATCTGCCACGTTACATCTGCGACGCCGGGACGGGCACCGCCTCTAATAACTGGTCAACGATTCCGTCTGATGTGATGCCCTCTGACTCTGCATGGAAATTCAAAAGTATCCGGTGTCGCAAGACAGGAAGGGCAATCGCACGTATATCTTCAAAACTGACGTGGTACCGACCTTCAGTCAAGGCCCGTGCTTTTCCTCCAAGAATAAGGTATTGCGCCGCACGCACGCTCGCACCGTACTGCACCCACTTCGACACAAATTCTGGCGCACTCGAGCCTTTTTCCCGGCTCGTTCGTACAAGACTTAGCGCGTAACGGAAAACAATGTCACTGACTGGCACTTTCCGAACAAGTTCCTGAAACGCAACAAGATCGGCACCCGTTACGGCATGCTTAAAATCAGGCCGGTTCGTAATCGTTGTCGTCCGAACCACCTCGAGCTCCTCATCCTCAGGCGGGTGGTCGATCACAATGTGGAACATAAAACGGTCAAGCTGCGCTTCTGGTAATGGATAAGTGCCTTCTAGTTCAATCGGGTTCTGCGTCGCAAAGACATAGAAGGGTTCCTCCAATTCGTATGTACGCCCCTGAACGGTAACGCGGTGCTCCTGCATTGCCTCAAGCAACGCCGATTGTGTTTTAGGTGGCGTCCGGTTTATTTCGTCTGCGAGCAAAATGTTGGTGAAAACCGGGCCCGGCGCAAACACCATTTTCCGACCACCTGTCTTCGGATCTTCTTGAATGATGTCAGTGCCGGTAATGTCAGATGGCATGAGGTCTGGCGTAAACTGGATGCGCGAAAATTTCAGGTCGAGTACCTGTGCCATGGTCTGGACCAGCAACGTCTTTGCCAGCCCAGGCACACCAACAATCAGACTGTTTCCACCAACAAACAAGGTGAGCAATGTCTGATTGATAATGTCCTCTTGACCAATAATCTTCTTATGTAACTCAACAAGTATTTGTTTCCGTCCGGCCTTCATACGGTCCGCTAGCGCTATGTCATCTTGTGACTCAAGGTCCGTCGGCTCAGTGCTTACAATGTCAAGGTCCAAAACGTTACTCCTTCATGCAGTTATTCAATGCGTCAACGCGTAGATCACGTAGTTGACGCCAAACTTATACGCTTCATTTGTGAGGTCAATGGGATACCATCCGGTATCGGAGTATTCCCAGTACTCGCCGATGTCATTTTCATAGTTCGCAATAGCTATTAGCCGCTTCCCAGGATCATTGTCTTCAAAATATCCCCAAAAGGTTGGTGGCGGACCGTACATTGGTGCCATCTCAAGGGTCTCAATCTCAAAGAACGAATGGAAAATTGGATGGGTTAAATCAAGTTCAATAGGCCGATAGCCAGGAAGTACCAGGTCCATCTGTTCCACAAAGTTGTCCCAATGGTGCGCCGTAAAATCGTCAAAGACGATAAACCCACCTTTTAGCACGTAATTCCGAAGACCCCGCACTTCATCCTCGGTCGGCACCCAAAATCCAGGCTCTGCCATATAGGCAAACGGAAACTTGTGTAGTTCAGGGTCATCAAGAGCAAGCACATTCCCACCATTCGGTCCCTGATAGATCTGGAGAGCACTAATCTCCTCAAGAATCCTGGATAAATTCTTTTCCGCACGTGGGTAGTCATGTGCCCACTTAACGTCCTGACCAAAAAATCCGGTCTGAAGCCCTCGGGGCATCTCGTATTTCAAACGGACAAAAACAACCCGACCATCGTAGGCAACATTTCCTGGCGCAACGTCCGCCTCTGCCATCCGGACGTGTCCAAATAACGGCACCACCAATGACAGAGTAACCGCAAGTGCACCAACTCGGAACCGCCTACAGATTCTCAACATCGCGGACCTGGTTCTTCCTTCGCGTCTTCAAGGCGGCGGATCTCCCGACCTGTCAATGCCAACTCAACAAGCACGGCCTCCAAATTATGCTCGTACTGTTCCCGGTCAGTACCATCACGAAGAACGCGTAAGGCCTCCACGCGTTCTTCCAACGCATCACGCTCTTCATAAAGCGCACGCAGTTCGGGATCGTCCGGAAACGCCATGCGAGACGCCGCAACATCTTCACCGCTCGTGAGGAACAACGTACGCGCCAACTGCCCATCTCCCGCCAACGGGTCAGGCTCGTCCGCCCCCACACCGTCACCGTTGTCGTCCAACAGTGCATGCTCCGTTTGCATTGTCCCGTCAGCCTCGAATTCATCTGCAACCTTCAACCGTGCGTAGGTAAAGGCCTCTAGCATTGAGACGCGTTCGTCCTTATTTGCATCAGCCTCCACTTCTCCATCAGTAAACGCATTGACGAAGTGTCCACCAAAAACGGCAGCATTCCATTGGCGTCCTGTCTTCGTAGCAGTCATGATGACGCGGCCTTCGGCTGAAAGCGCTTCAATAAATGGCCCACTTGCACTTGCAGCGTTCACAAAGGTGATATTCTGCCCACCAAGTTGATTCAACAACTCGGAGAAATCTTCTGCAGAGGGGTCACGTCCTGGTAGGTTGATCCGAGCAGCATCCGTAAAGCTCCCGTGTCCAAAAAGGACAATGGCCACGTGGTCAGCTGGAGTAGAGCGTTCGGCGATTGCGCTGATCGCAGCAGCAACATTGTCTTTAGTCGACCGGTCGGCGATGAGCTCAGGATCCAGTTCAACCTTTTCTGCTAAATACGTTACGTTTTCTGTCGGCACACCATAACGCTCTGTGGCGGCACCGATCAGGCTGACCGCCCAATCATGAAACTGCTCGGTAAATGCCGGCTCACCACCAAGACCGACGATGACCAATAAATGCGTCTGCTGCGCCTTCAAAGACACCGACCACAGGCAGCCAAGCACGACAACGCACGCCGCAAACCCACGGGAACCGGCTGACGCGCACATCCTCACGCCAACCCCCGGAACCGTCGATACCCCCACTCGCCGAGAACAAGTGTACCCAGCAGAAGCAGTAATGCTGGCATATCCCAGAGGTCATGCTCTTCAACTACGGTAACACCCCCCCCGACGTACTGAATATCCTCGGGCAATGAACCCGCGGTCTCCGGTGTGTAGTAACGACCACCCGTTTCGTCGGCAACGCGCTGGAGCAGCGAAGACCTCAGTGTCGAATCATAGAATTCCGCATCACTTGGTGCGACCTGAATGTAGGCAGTATCCTCCCCAATGACCTCGTCACCTGCCATTGCCTCAACATGAACTTCGTAAAAGCCTTCAGTCGTCGATGTGAAGCTAGTCCGGTACTCACCATCAGTTTCTGCTGTCCACTCCATTGGCAAGTCGGTGAACTCCCCGTCGGGATGCGTTACCGAAGCAACAACGGAGCTGTTATTCAATTCTTCAAAGTTTGCATCGCCGACTGTGGCAAAAACCGGAACAGTCTCACCAAGTTGCACCCGCTCTCGCGGCAGGTTAACGGCCACCTGGTCTGGGACACCGTCGACGAGCCATCGAAGCATGCGACGCCAGTAGGTTTCATGCGTCATATCATCCACCGCAATATCCGCATGCATTTGCCACATCCACGAGTCCTGCACGGGGAACGCCAACGCTTTGCCGGCACCATACCGTTGGAACGCGAGAACAACTAGTTCGTCGGCCCCACCAGATGTATCACTGGTCAACAGCGTTGTCGCGCCGGGTTTTACTTCCGTAATGGGATTCACAATCGTAATTGGTGGCAACTCCCGCCACCGGGCCGCTGAGGCATCCTCCGTCTCTGCTATCTGCGTCGCTGCATGCGAGGCGCCTGCCCGTGTCGGTTCGACCCCAACTTCAACAAAGAAACTTTCGTCGCCCTCTCCCCGAGCCTCATCCAAAACAACTGGCAGTACATCCGCAACCGGCGTACCCGCATAGCCACCCTGTCCAAACGAACGATGACTGCCCAGCATGAGCAAGCCGCCACCTCGATGGTCAACAAAATCTGCGATCATTCGAAGTTGGTCAGGCGCAAAGTAATTCGCCTCGATACTGCCAAGAATGATTCCCTTGTACTTAAACAATTCGGCCCTCGTGCGGGGGAATCCACCCACGAGGTCATCCGGACCTTCCACGTCAAGACGCATGAACTTATTCTCAGCCGTTCGCTGCAAAATGGAAACGTGAAGATTCTCATCGTCCGCAACCGCTCGTCGGAGGAACTTCACTTCAAACCGCGGTTCGCCTTCAAAGTACAACAGCTTTTCTTCGCGGTCCTCAACGACAACTAACGATTGACGCACGTTGTTCTGGCGTACCATCTCACCGGGTTGCGGTGACACGCGGAAAGTAAACAGACGCGGACCTTCCTCGCCCGCTGTGAACCGCATACGTACTGTTTGTGGCTCTCCATCACCTGCTAACGTGACCTGCTCCGACCCAACAATGCGGCCCTCGTCTTCTGCCTGTACCGTCACCGTCTGCCCACGAAAACCTTGATGGGTAACGACTAGATCGGTAACAAGAGAAGCCCCTCTTAGTACGCGTCGCGGTGTTTCCACACGCCCGAGCTGAATATCCTGATCAAATTCTTCGCGACCAAGCCCGACCGTAAAGACCGGTACGCCAGACGCCTGAATAGGCAACAACGACTCAGCTAAACCGTCATCGGCGTTATCAGCTCCATCACTGATTACCAACAATCCAGAAAGCGGGACCCCTGAAAGTTCATCGTACGCCCGTGTGAGCGCCTGTCCCATATGCGTTCGCGTTCCGTCAAAAGCCAGCTCGTTCACAACATCAAGTCGGTCAGTCTCAGTTGAAAATTTAAAAAATCGGAGCGCGAACCGTTCGTTTAGCGCAGCCCGGAGCGCGCCTTCCGTCGTGGCCAATTGATCCTGCACAAATTGCATCCTCGGCGTATCATCGCGATCCGCAATTTGCATGCTCCGAGAATCGTCAATCAAAACACCAAGAAAGTTTTGTTGTGGCACAACAGATGACAAGACAAGTACCGGCCGCATGAGACAAAACGTGAGCACGACTAGTGACGCAAGCCGTACAGCAGTCAATAGCCCCCGGTCGAAAGGCTGACTATTGCCGCGCACCTGTGTATAAGAACGCCAGGTCGCAACGCCGGCCGCGATGATTGCAGCCACAGCGAGTCCACCGGTCCACGAAGCGCGGAATGCAAATTCCCCTTGCTCAAACATAAGGGGCCGATACTTGAACAACAGCTCAAAAAACGACTCAAACATCTAGTGACTCATCGCGTAAACAATAAAGTTAATCCCCATCTCCACCGCAAAGGTCGAGAACTTCAACGGGTATTCCGGACGCTCAGCCCATTCCCACGCATCACCCAAATCAGTGTTCCAGTTGATGAGCACCATCAGCCGGCCCTTGTCATCAAAAATTCCGCGAACATGAGCCTCAAAACCATCTTGCTCCCAGGTTCGCCCACCCCAGTAATTGCCATATGCTGGAACTTGTATTACCTCACTAATGCGATACACCGTATTGAAAACCGGATGGTCAAGTGGAACCTCGATGATGGGATGCTCAGGAAAGACCTGCCGGATTTGTTGCTCAAAGTTGGCCCACTGCCATGAGCCCCAAAAATCGTCAATCACCAAAAACCCGCCTGCAAGCAGATAGTCCCGCAATCCCGTAACCTCCGCCGGACTTAAGGCGATATCTCCCACCTCAAGTGCGTAGAGAAACGGAAATTTTCGGATTTCAGGATCATCAAGCCGAATAGCATTTTCACTCGGCGAGCCATCAACATCGATCAGCCTATTGACAATCGTCATGAACTGCCGGTCAGCCTTCGGGTAATCGACCGCCCATCGGCCATAGCCCCATCCACTGCTGTAGATCGCACGCGTGAAGTAAAATTCGTGAGGTCCTGCAGGACTCTTTATTGACCCTCGACCTTGGTCGAGCAGTTGCCGAGGATCGAACCCCTGTTGAGCTTGTTGTGCGGCAAAAACACCAGGCTCCGTCAGTCCCGATGTTGTGGTCTCTTGGCTAGGTTCTGGTGTCGACAAACGGACCGCGACCACGGCGCCAACCAGCGCCAATCCGACAACAACGATCAGCATTACCCGTAACGGCCGCATCAATTGCTCCAGGGGAATTCGGCCCGACGTGATCAGGGCCAAGGTAACAGGAAGGCCTCGTTTCCCTGACTCAAATGCAGCATAGCACAGGCACTCCAACATGAAACCCAGAAACCGAACACCACCCTCCTACTGGGCTATTCATCCCGTCACACCTGAAACGACCACAGACAATCACGCCGGACACAGGCTTGCCCACCGACGCAACAAGTCACGCCGTCCCAGTGCCATCTAATGAATAAACTTCGGTTCGGGTGGCCGCGTGCCCGCCGCCAGAAACCAATTGCGACGACAGCCTAAATAGACGGTATACTCCGGACCTCTGGGCCCGCACACAACGTGACGGCTTGCCCGATGTGAACCGCGTTCGGAGGCCACCATGCCCTATGTATGTCGCTCAATCATCGTAGTTTTATTGTTCTGTCTTACCGGACCATCGGTTGCCCGGGGTGCTGACACCGAGTATCACCATGTCCACCTAATGGCCTCCGATGCGACTGAGGCTGCAGCGTGGTACATCGAACACATGGGGTGTCAGGCCTACGAACGCGAGGCCGCCTGTCGGTATGGGCATGTACAAGTGTTGTTCATTGAACGGGAACCAGACGGCGGGAGTGTGGGGACCGCCGTCGACCACATCGGTTTCTCGTTCAGAGACCTGGACGCGAAGATGGTTGAATGGAAAGCAGCCGGGCTTACCGTGCTTGAAGACGTCCGCGAAATTGACGGCTTGTTTAAGCTGGCCTTCATCGAAGACCCCTGGGGGACGAAGATTGAGGTGGCGCAAGATCACGAAGACCTCGGACTTCATCATCTGCACCTCCGGTCACCCGACCCGACAGCAACCCAAGCGTGGTACCAGAACGTTTTCGGCGGTCAGCAAGATCGCATGAAGGGTCGGATCGATGGGCTCCGATGGGGACGAGTGTGGCTGATCGTCTCAAGTGACACGGACACCGACTTCGTGCCTACAGACACCCGGTCATTTCATCATCTCGGCTGGGGAGTCGAAGACATGGCGGCGTTTGTGGCCGAAACCAAGGCAAAAGGAATCGAATTTTCTGCTGAACCTCGACAGATTACCAACAGTGCGGGACAGGACCTCATTATTGCCTTTATCGTCGGACCAGACGGAGCCCTCATCGAAATTGTTGAAACACTTTAACTGACTGCTGTCCTAGTCAGTCTTCTTCGGGAAGAGCAAACACGAAGAGGTTGTTTCCAGCACTTGGATTCAGTTCTGGGTGCAAGGAGCCAAAAAGTGACGACGTCCCTGTACTGGCGACAACATACTGCCGACCATCAACTGCAAAGCTAATGGGAAACCCCGTCACTGGCGACCCCAAATTGATCTCCCAGAGGACCTCTCCAGATGTCTGTTCAAACGCACGAAATCGCCCATTTGCATCGCCGCCAAACACCAGCCCACCGCCCGTTGTAGCCAGCGACAACGTCGCCGCCCGCTGCTCGTAGCCCCAAACGATCTCTCCTGTCTCCGCCGAAATTGCTTGAACAGTGCCAACCTGATCGGTTCCCGGAGCAAGTTGAAATCGCGCCGCCAGACGATAAATAGCTAGTCCACCTTCCATCGTCGA
>Ga0310120_10002265_pt1 | contig 14155 bp, 7 predicted proteins | sample CB27_AW_983_MG_FD_203506 | JGI IMG/M metagenome (GOLD analysis project Ga0310120, IMG submission 203506) | Marine microbial communities from Western Arctic Ocean, Canada - CB27_AW_983 | ecosystem: Environmental > Aquatic > Marine > Oceanic | place: Canada: Western Arctic Ocean | collected... | reverse complement strand
GATTCCTCGGTCAGCGACCCGACGCTGGACCCGGTGGAGGACTTCGTATTCGAGCGTCGTCGGGGTCATTGCGAGTACTTCGCGTCGTCGCTGGCGTTGATGCTGCGGGCGGTGGGGATTCCGTCACGGCTGGTGTCGGGTTTCAAGGGGGGGACGCACAACCAGATCAGTGGCCAGTTCGTCGTGCAGCAGCGGCACGCTCATGCCTGGGTCGAGGCCTGGATCGGCTCGCGCTGGGTCACGCTCGATCCGACCCCCGGAGGCCGAGGCGAGTTGATCCGGCGTCTCGAGGCCAACTCGGGGTTCCTGCGTGATGCCGGCCAGGTGATGGAACACTCGTGGCGACGTTACGTCGTGGAGTTGTCGCTGGCACAGCAGCAGAGCCTGGTCTACCTGCCGTTGCAGGCGGGCTTGCTGGACACGATGACGTTTTTCAATTCCCTGGTGACCGATGCCCTGGAGGCCGTGGGAGGATTGGCGACGGGACGCGGAGCGGGAGACCGCTGGCCGGCGCTGCTGGCGGTGATCGGGTTGGTCGGTCTGCTGGCCGTGGCGGTGTGGGTACTACGGCGCTGGCGGAGCGGATGGCGACCTCGCGTGAGACGACGGGTCCGGGCCGGGCGCACTGCAGCCGTGGTGGTTCCCTTCTACGAACGGTTCTGCCGGCTGCTGGCCGCCAGCGGTCGATTGAGACGCAGCGGGCAGACGGCTCGCGAATTCGCCACCGACATGGGGGAGACCGCTGAGGAGTCGGCGGACGGGGGCGGGCTCGGGCCGATCGCGCGGGAGGTCACCGAGTTGTACTACTCGATCCGGTTCGGAGGACATCGGCCGGAGGCGGAGGTGATTGACGAAGTCCAGCGAGATCTGGACCGACTCGAGGCGGCCTTGCGTGCCGACCGGACGAAGGGCTGAAGTGGTGGATCGGGGCAATCGAAGCTTGTCGGCGTCAGGGTGTTTACAGCGGCCTTTGCCTGTGTCTATTCTGGACACAACATTGGCCGAGCGACGTGGGGTCCGTGGCTGTCAACGTCCCTTCCATTCCCTCTCAGGAATCTTGTGATGAACGCTTCATTCTGGGCCATTGTCTCGGTCTTTGTCGTACTGGGTCTGGCTCTGCTGTTCCTGTTGCTCAACGTCTTCCTGGATCGGCGGAATTCGAAGATGACCCTGGGAGTGATGGTGGCAGGTCTCTTCGGCGTGGGATTGGGTTGGGGAGCCTTCTATGGAGGCGTCTCGATGACCGGTCAACAGATGGACTTTTCGGTATCGGGATTCGAAGGCGAGACCATCGCGATGCCCACCGAGGCGGATTCGACCCAGCGGCCCGAAGGCGAAGGCGGCCCCCCCGGTGGCGGTGGCGGTGGCGGCGGGATGCCGGGGATGGGTGGCGGAATGCCAGGAATGGGTGGCGGAATGCCGGGGATGGGTGGTGGAGGTGGCGGAGGTGGCGGCGGACGTGGAGGTCGCGGGGCTCCCTCGTCCCGACGGGGGCTCACGACTCTGGTCCGCAAGCTCGACCTGCTGACCGGCGACATCGCCGTGAAATTCTCCACGAAACAGGCCTCCGAGATCGGCGACTTGCTGGCCAAGGCCGGAGGTGGTGAAAAGATGACCGACGAGCAGGCCAAGACGGCCCTGGAAGCGGTCGAGGGGGCATTGAGCGAAGAGCAGAAGGCGGCGTTGGCGAAGGTCGGACTGCCCAGGCGCCGACGCGGCGGCGGCGGCGGCGGCGGCGGTTTCGGAGGGGGTGGTGGAGGAAACCAGGCCCCGCAGGACGAGAATCCGTTCACCGAAGAAGACAACCACACGGCTCTGGTGTCGCTGCTGAAGCGTCACGGTGTCACTCCTCCCAAGATCACTGTGAAGAAGAGCCAGGAACGGCCGGCTCGGCCGCAGGCGGCCGGTGGCGGTGGGGGAGCTGGTGGGCGTGGGGCAGGTGCGGCGGCCGGCGGCGGGGACAACACTGCGGCGAACGTGATCGAAGCCATTTTGAAGCAGCACGACAAGGATGGCGATGGGGCGTTGTCCAAGGCCGAAGCACCCGAGTTCCTGAAGAACCGTTTCGAGAGGATCGACACGAACAAGGATGGGAAGTGCGATCTCAAGGAAATGACCACCGCCAGGCGTCTGGGTCCCGGAGCACCCGGTTCCTAGCGCGAGTGGCAAATCGGCCCCATGTGGTCCTGGGTAAGAGCTAAGCGCCTGTTGCAAATACAGTTGCGTCGACCTGGACTCAAGTTGGGCCCCTCACTCGGTCGAAAACCCCAGTGAGGGGCGTCGTAGGCCGACGTTCCCGCTGGCGGCGTTGGGGGGAGTGGCCAGCTCGCGACAGGGATGTGTCCAGCGAGTGCAAGGGGTGAGGCAAGGATGCCAAGTTCGATACGCAGTCTGTTTGTGGCGGGCCTGTTGACCGTCACGATGATCGGCCCGGGTTGCCAACGCGACAGTTACTACCAGCAGGCGGACGAAGAAGCGACCGCCTTGATCGCCGAGAAGTCGGCTGACCCCCGCTGGGGCGTCGATGATTTCGACGTGCATATCGATCCCCGCAGCCGCTTCGCCAACGAAGACGATCCGGTGCGGCCTCCGATGCCGCCCGATGACCCGAGCTCCAACCAGTTGATGCAGTCGCTGGCCGGGATGGAGGGCTACGCCGGCTGGGGTGCCAACGGGATGGCCGATGTGCGTGAGAACCGCCAGTGGCGTGAGCAGCTCCGGGAATACATGGAGTTGGACAAGGACGGCCGGATCCGCATGGACCTGGAGGGTGCCATCCGGATGTCGATGATCCATTCGCCCGCTTACCAGGCCACGATCGAGACCCTGTATCTTTCGGCTTTGGACGTCAGCACCGAGCGATTTCGTTTCGACGTCCAGTTCTTCGGAGGAAATGACACGAACTACTCGCACCGGGGTGACCAGAATTTCGGTGGCGAGAGCAACACTCTGACCAACGGCAGCAACTTCAAGATGCGGCGGAAGTTGGCGACGGCCGGCCAGATTGTCGTCGATTTTGCCAACACGTTCACCTGGCAGTTTGCCGGACCAGATTCCAATGCGGCGACTTCGCTGTTGGGGTTCAGCATCGTGCAGCCCCTGCTTCGCAGCGGCGGTCGCGTGGTGGGGCTCGAGCAGCTGACTCGCGCCGAGCGGACTCTGCTGGCCAACATGCGCGCGTTCCAGCGCTACCGCAAGGGGTTCTACACCGACCTGGCCATTGGCAGTCGAGGCTCGACGAGCGGCCCGCGACGAAGTGGTGGTTTCTTTGGCGGTACCGGTCTGACCGGGTTTTCCGGGCAGGGGTCAGGCGGTTTTGGTGGTGTCGGTTCGGCGAGCGGATTCGGCGGCTTCTTTGGTGGCGGGGCGACAGGTGGCGGAGGTGCCGGTGGTGGTGGTGCGGTGGCGGGCGTAGCCGGCGGTGGGGCGGGCAACGTCGGTGGTTACATCGGTCTGCTGCAGTCTCTGCAGCAATTGCGTAACGCCCAGGACAACCTGGCGTTGCAGCAGCGGACCCTGGCGCTGCTGCAGGCTCTGCGCGACGCGGGCCAGATTGGTGCCGACCAGGTCTTGAGCTTCGAACAGAGTATCGAGACGGGCAAGGCGAACATGCTGCAGAGCAACAACGGATACAAGTCGACGGTCGAGAACTTCGTGATGAGCAGCTTCGGACTGCCCGGCACGGTGGAGATCACGCTGGATGATACGATCATCCGTCCCTTCCAGTTCATCGATCCTCGAGTGACAACGGTCGAGACCTCGGTGTCGGACCTGGTGGCGGCGTTTGGCCAGATCGAGAATCCGACCGATGAGCAGTTGAATCGAACGGCGAGCCATGCCCGAAAGCTCCACGAGGACATTTCGGGATTGACTCAACTGGTGGTCGGCGACCTGGACGCATTGACGGCGAAGGTGCCGGTCCGTGAAGCCCGCATGCCTGACGAGCTGAAGCAGCAGTTTGCAGCCGATCGGGCCATCCTGACGGCGGATCTCAAACGGCTGAAGATCCAGCACGAAAAGACGCGGGGGCTGCTCGAGGCAGTCATCAAGCGACTGGCCACGAAGCTGGACGCCGAGGGCAAGGTGGAGGTCGTTGCCGACATGATCGCCGTCAACGCCAGTTTGGCCGGGACGGTGGGAGAACTGGCCCTGGTTCAGGCTGGCTCGCGGCTCGAGGCGATCACGCTGGATCAGAGGGTCGAGTTGTCGCAAGATGACGCGCTGGAAATTGCCCGGTCGTTCCGGCTCGACTGGATGAACGCCAGGGCGTCACTTGTGGACGGGTGGCGGCTGGTGGAATACAACGCCAACGCGCTGGAATCCGATCTCAGTATCGTCTTCAGCGGCGACATGAAGGGTGACAAGGACAACCCGTTGAAACTCGAGGGTGCCAGGGGCACGCTGCGAGCCGGGCTGCAATTCGATGCTCCGCTCACGCGGCTGCTGGAACGCAACAACTTCCGGCAGCAGTTGATCAACTATGCACAGTCACGCCGCGGGATGATCACCTACGAGGATGGGCTGCGGCAGTCGTTCCGCGTGGCGTTGCGGACTCTGGGGCAGCGTGAGCAGAACCTGGAGATCCAGCGTCGGGCGGTCAAGATCGCGATTCGGCGGGTGGATCAGACTCGGCAGATGCTCACCAAGCCTCCGGCACCGGGTCAGCCGGCGGTGTTGAGTCCGACGGCGACCCAGGACCTGCTCTCGGCCCTGGCCGCCTTGCGCGAGTCGCAGAACAACTTCATGAGCGTCTGGTTGGCCTACTACGCGGGACGGATGTCGTTGATGAGGGACCTGGGAGTGATGCGGTTGGACGAGAACGGCATCTGGATCGATGAGCCGCTCGCAGACGCTCTCGAGGAAGCCCGAAAACATCCCACCGTCTTGCCTCCCGCGGTCCCCGAGGCGTGGTTGCAGCAGGTCGAGGCGGGGTTGGTGACCGTGAGGCTGGTTCCGGACGAGAATGCCGGGGCGACCGAGGACGAAGCCGGATCGGAGGCAGCACAGGAAAGTGGCGATGCAGTCGATGGCGAGGACTCGCTGGTCGGCGTACCCGATTTCCTGCGGACAGGTAAGTTGACGATCAAGAAGCCGGCCTTCCTGGATCGGCTGAAGCAGACCTGGAAAGACAAGGTGAGACCCATCCGTCGAGCATCACGAACTGCTCGGGTCCCAGAAGAGCAGCCTCCTCTGGTATCGCCTCCAGCCCCGGACACTCGACCAGTGCCGAAGGCTGCTCTCGGCGGAGAGCGAGAATCAAACGGGATATTTCTGCCACGCCAGCCACGGCCAATACATGGGCGTGCGACGATCGAGGAAATCGAAGTGCCTCCGGTCTCGGCACCCACGGAGTCTGGAACTGTCGTACCGACTGAATCGTATCAGTTGCCGCAGCCCCGTTTACGGCTGAAGCCAGTGGTGGAGGCCGCGCCACGTTTCCTGCCGCCGAGGATTCGGTGAGCGACGCCGAATCCGCCTCAGCGTCTCAAATCTCTGAATCCTTGGGCAGGGACGAGGTTCCCGGGACGTTGGGTTCGTGTCCTCGGATGCCGGTACTGTGCTACCGGTCCTGGGGTTCTGGGCAAAGTGGCGACGTTGTTTCCCATTGATTCATGGACCCGAATCGTGACAATGGACCGACCGCGACCGCGCGAGGCTTTCAATTGTGAGAATCCGTGAAGGGAACGGAGGAATCGCGACCTTCAGCGGCGGTTTCGGTGTTTGAATGGTACGCGGAGTTGTGTACGGCACAGTCGACCTGACACCCGACTGCAGATTCGATCGAATTCAGGACATCTCAACCCACTCAGGAACTCGGCATGGCCACAACATTGGAATCACCGCAGCAGACCAGTCGCCCTCGTCGGAGTGGCGGCAGCGGATTCGGCGTCATCCTGTTGGGCCTGTTGCTGATCGGCGGCTTGGCCGGCGGCGGTTGGCTGTTGGCCGGCAGCATCACGGGCGGAGATGCGGACGAGGCTGGTGCCGAGACTATGACGGTCGCAGTCACGAAGGGCACGATGCAGGTCCAGGTGACCGAGGATGGTGAGGTTGAGAGTGCCAAGCCGGTGCTTCTGAAATGCCTGGTTTCGGGGGGATCGCAGATCCTGGAGATCGTTCCCGATGGGACTCGGATCGTGGCCCAGGGTGCCGAGAAGGTGGAACCGACCGACATCGAGGTGGGTGACCAGTTGGTGAAGCTGGATGATTCGAAGATCAAGGACGCCTTGGACAAGCAGAAGATTACCGTGGGCGCTGCCGAAACGGCGTTGATCGAGGCCACGAAGAACCTGTCGGTGGCGAAGATTTCGGTGACCGAATACGAGCAGGGCACGTTCGTGCAGGAGCTGCAGGGTCTGGATGCCGAGGTGACGATCGCCGAGGAGAACCTGCGGGGTGCTCAGAACCAGTACGCCTACACGCAGAAGATGTTCCGCAAGGGATTCGTGACGAAGTTGCAGCTGGAGGCCGACCAATTTGCAGTGAAGCGGTCGAATCTGGAGCTACAGCAATCCGAGACGAAACGTCTGGTGCTGGTGAAGTTCACCAAGGAAAAGCTGATGGAGGACTTCAAGAGCAACGTGCAGACTGCGACGCAATCCGTGAAGCAGAAGCAAAGTGCCTTGAGCCTCGAGAAGCGGTCACTGGAGCGAATCGGCGAGCAGTTCAAGAACTGCATCATCCTGGCACCTCAGCCGGGCATGGTCGTCTACCACAACGAGCGGAGTCGCTACGGTCGGAGCTCGTCGACACCGATTGAAGAGGGTGCGACGGTCCGCGAGCATCAGTCGATCGTCAAGTTACCCGACTTTTCCAGGATGCAGGTCAAGGTCAGCGTCCACGAGTCGAAGGTGCAGCAGGTCGCAATCGGCGACCGGGCCCAGTTGACCATCCAGGGGTACAAGGACGCGCTGGAAGGTGTGGTGATTGAAATTGCCAACCAGCCGGAATCGACCAGTTGGTACCAGGCGAACGTCAAGGAGTACGCCACGATCGTCAAGATCGACACCATCCCCGAGGGAATGGTGCCGGGCATGTCGGCCGAGGTGGTCATCGACGTCGAGCAGCGTGAGGACGTCCTGAGGCTGCCGGTGGGCTCGGTGATCGAGATCGGCGGCGAGTACTTTGCCTGGACCAACGGGGGCGAGGGATACGTCAAGCAGACCCTGGTGGTTGCCAAGAGCAGCAAGGGCGACAACCGTGTGCTCTCGGACAGCAAGTTCATCGGCGTGGAGTCCGGCGTGGACGAAGGCGACTTGATCGTGCTGAACCCCCGGGACGTTGTGCCCGAGGTGAAGGAGTTGATCAAGAAGCACGAGGAGCAGGAGGCCAAGGAGAAGAAGTCCTCACCGGCAGCTGCCAAGAAGAGTGCAGCGCCCGGCGGAGCCGGCAGACCCGGTGCGGGCCAGAAGACGGCCCGGAAGGGCTCGGGCAAGCGGAGTGGCCCAGGCGGATCCGGCGGCGGCAGTCGCAAGGGCAGTGGTGGTGCCGGAGACAAACGCAAGGGCAGTGGTGGTGCCGGAGGGAAACGCAAGGGCGGCGGCGGCGGTTTCAATGCCGACAGCCTGCTGGCCCGGATGGACAAGGACAAAGACGGTAAGATTTCGAAAGCCGAGGTCGAAGGAAATGACCGGATGAAGTCGGGCTTCGATGCCAACGACACGAACAAGGACGGCTTCCTGGACAAGGCCGAGTTGAACAAGATAGTCGCGGCCATGCGCGCTCGCTTCAGTAGCGGTGGGGGAGGCCAGTAGGTCGTGTTCGGTCTGCTTCGGTCACTCGGAATGGCTCTGAAGAGCCTGCGGTTGCACTTCCTGCGCAGCGTGCTGGCAGCTGTCGGCGTGTTGATCGGTGTCACTGCGGTGATCTGGCTGGTGGCCCTGGGCGAAGGGGTCAGCTACCAGGCTCAGCAGCTGATCAAGGAATACGGTGCCACCAACGTCATCATCCGCTCGAAGGCCCCGCCGGTGGCGGGCGACACCGGGCGAGTCAAGATCTATGGCCTGACCCGCCTCGATTTCGAGCGGATCACCGCACGGGTGGCCGGCCCGAGTTCTGCGATGGTGATCAGCACCATCGAACGCGCGGTGCCCATGCGCGAAGTCTCGATGGAGGTGAGGTACTACGACCGGACCTGCGACGTGCAGTTGCTGGGCATCATGAAGGACTACCAGGAGATCAACCACCTGGAGATGGACCTGGGTCGATTCCTGAGCCTGGGCGATTCGCAATCCAAGGGCAACGTGTGCGTACTGGCGAATGGGACGGCGCGGGATCTGTTCCCCTACGAGAATCCCCTGGGCAAGACGATTCGGCTCGACCAGGATTTCTATCGGGTCGTCGGAGTGATCGCCAAGAAGCAGGACGCGGCGGCGATCGGCGGCAGCATTTCCGGCCGGAGTTACAACAAGGATGTCTACATTCCGCTGGCCACGTTTCGATCGCGGATCGGTGACCAGGTGCCGACCTCGGTGGAGTCATTCGAGAGCGAGTTGATCGAGATCAACCAGATCACCGTGACGGTCAACCAGATCGAACGGGTGCCCGAGACGGCCGACGTGATCCGCGTGTTGCTGGGCGAGTTGCACGACGACGAAAACCCGGACTACTCGGTCACGGTGCCGATGGAGTTGCTGGAGCAGGCCGAGACGACCCGGTTGATGTTCAACATCCTGCTGGTGGTGATCGCGGGGATTTCGTTGCTGGTCGGCGGCATCGGCATCATGAACATCATGCTGGCGACCGTGACCGAGCGGACTCGCGAGATCGGCATCCGCCGGGCTCTGGGCGCCACCCAGGGCGACATCCGCGCCCAGTTTCTCAGCGAAGCCACCGTGCTGACCGGCATCGGTGGGCTGCTGGGCATTGCCTGTGGCTTCATGTGCTACCCGGTGGTCGACCTCGTGATGTCTCAACTGGAGGTCTGGTCGCCAACGGTCTGGTCGGGGCTGTCTCCGGCGGTTCAGAACATCGAGCCTCGGGTTGAGACCTGGTCGGTGCTGGCAGCCTTCGGGATTTCCGTCGGTGTGGGGATCATCTTCGGTGTGGTCCCGGCCCGGCAGGCGGCGCTGCTGGACCCGATCGAAGCGTTGCGTCACGAGTAGTCGCGCGGCGAGGGAGTCAGTTGCCGGCGGTCGCGAAGCGTGCAGCCGAGAGATGCTCGAGCGGGCGGCCGGGCGATCCGTCGACGAGCCACCTGGCAATCACCTCGCCGGTGACCGGTGCCAGCAGCACACCCTTGGTGAAGTGCCCGGCTGCGAGAAACACGTTGTCGGTACCGGGCAGCCGGTCGACGATTGGCATTTCGTCGGGAGTGTAGGGACGCAAACCGACCCAGGTCCTGGTGACCCGTGCCGAGGCCAAGCCGGGCAAGATCCCCCGTGCGGCCTCGAGCACCTCGAGGCGACCGGCCTCGGTCGGTTCAAGGTCGGGTCCGACAAATTCCTGGGTGCCCCCGGCAATCACTCGTCCATTCTCGAGCCCCCGGACCATCGTCTGGCCCAGCACGCAGGTCCTCATCGAGAAGTCCTGGACATCGGTGGCGATGGCCTGGCCCTTGGCGGCCGAGACCGGGAGCGGAGAACCCAGTGCCTTGGACAGCAGGCCGCTGGACCAACCGGCGGTCAGGACGATCTGTCCGGCGCTGATCCGCCTGGTGCCGCAGGCGACCTGGCTGAGTTGGTTGCCCGAGAGGGTGAAGTCGGTCAGAGGTGAGTGGGTGGCCAGGTGCACGTTGTGCCTGGTGAGATCGCGTGCCAGTGCGAGAGCGGCACGCAGAGGGTGCAAGGTCGCATCGTCGGGACAGAAGAATCCTTCGGTGATGCGTTCCGAGAGGGCCGGTTCACACTCGGCCAGTTCGGACCTGCTCATCGCCACTGCGCGGTTGCCACGAAGTGTCTCGGCGTCGGCGTAGTCGCTCAACGGCCCGGGCCACTCTCCATCGATCCTCAGGCTGCCCGAGCGAACGAACTCGAGTCCGCCGCTGGCCAGTTCTCCGTCGCCGCCCGCGAGTTCAGCGTAGGCCTCGCGGGCCTCGAGCGCCCAGTCACGGAAGACGGTCGGTTGGTCGTGCCGAGTCTGTCCGGCGAACAGGCCGCCGGTGTTGTTGCCCGAGGCTCCGTGAGACAGGCTCTGGCTGTCGAGCACCGTGATTGATCCTTGGAAACGGCGCCGTAAATGCCAGGCGGTGAACAGCCCGACCAGGCCGGCTCCCACAATCAGCACGTCGGCGGTTGTCGGAGGTGGTCCGATCGAGGGATGCTCGAGAAAACCTCGATCCTCGGACTCGAGATCGGCCATCCAGATCGACTCGACCTTCATCACGGCGGCCCGTTGCGGTCGCTGGGCCGGAGGTCACCCGTTGAGATGCGGCAGTCGGGCAGATGGCGTTTCAGTCGGGAGATGGCACGGGGGGAGATGGGATTGGGGAGCGTGAGTGTGCGGAGGCGGGTGAAGCCGTGCAGGTACCTGAGATCGGCGTCGGTGATTCCGGTGCCATCCAGGTCAAGGTGTTCGAGTTGGTTCAGTTGCCGGAGCTGTGCGAGGTGGTGCTGAACCAGGGGGCGGTGGTGGAAGTCGACGGATCGGATGTGTCCGTTCTCGTGCGAGAGCATCGTGGGGCTGAGCCACTCGTCGAGTCTCTTGGCGGCCTTCTGCTGGGACTGTGTCGGAGCGACCCGTCCCCAGTCCTTGACCGCATCGTAGGTGGACGTGATGGCTCCTGCGGCGACCGACACGGCCAGTGCCAGCAGCAGGGCGAGCACGATGTGTTCCCACCAGCGGTTGCGGTACTCGGCTCCGATGTCATCGCTGCGGGTGCTGAGCACCCAGAGTCCTCCGGCGATCAGCGGCAGCAGCACCACCTGCAGCGCGTTGACGACGAGTGTGAGTGCGATGAAGTCGGGCATTCCCGGCAGGGTCCAGACCAGTGGTGAGACCAGGCACCAGGTGGCGACGATGCGGTAGAGGCGTGTTTGCCGGAAGTCGGTTTTTGAGAGGTCCGCCCCGGGGGTGCGGAGTCTCAGCCACGAGTGGCTGGCGAGCATGCCCAGGCCCAGGGCGTGTCCGACGAGAGAAGTGAAGACAGCGGCGAAGATCCCGGCGTAGAACACGAGTGCACCGAGTTGTCCCAGTCGCGTACCGAGCAGCCACGGCAGGTCATCCATGGTGGCGACCGTGCCTCCTTCGGCGTGCAGCGTTTCGGCTCCCAGCACCCAGATCGACAGGTCCAGGACCAGCATCACGGCCATCGCCAGCAGAAAATCGTAGAACTGCAGTCGGCGGAACTGGGGACCGTTCCAGCCCTTGTTGGCCAGGAAGTAGGGGTAGACCAGGTTCATCAGCGAACCTCCCACCGCCCCGATCATCCCCATCGCCACCAGCAGCGGCCCGTATTGGCCGGTCTGTTCGGGCATGTCCAGGGAAAACAGCCCATCGGCGATGGCGGCCGGGTCGGGTCCGACCATCATCGCCGAACCGAGGAATGCCACCGAGAGCACAACCAGCATGATCTTGAAGAGGATCTCGACCCGTTGCAGGGCCGGTCGAAAGACGAGCAGCAGTGCCACGCCATTCCAGCCCAGGGCCCACAGCCACACGCTGCCCACGCCGGTGGCATTGCGGCAGGCTTCTCCGATGCCGCGAGTCATGTACGAGCCATAGAGGTGCCCCATCAGCACGGCGGCCACCAGCATCAGCGGGGCGTAGGCCCGATTGAGTCGGCAGAGGCCATCGAGGAGGTGTTCGCCGCGGGGGTTGCACAACTGGTAGCGGGCGATCACCGAGACCATGACCCACCTCATCAGAACCGCCAGCACCAGGACCCACATCAGCGAGTAGCCGTAATCGGCACCGGCGGTGGCCATCTCGACAATGTCGCCGGCACCCAGCCAGGTCAGCACCACCACGAGTCCGGGTCCAAACGAGCGGAGGTAGCCCCCGAAGGTGCTCGGCAATTGGGCGGTGGCTGGAGTGGTCTGTGACACGATCGCTCGAGGTTTCAGGCGGGGAAGTCGGGTTCGGGCACGTTGAGGTCGAGTGGAAAGATGGGGCGGGGGCAGCGGGAGAACGGCAGTGAGTGAAGGTTGGCACTGGTCGAGCCGGGGACATCGACCGCCACAATCGCCGCGGCGATCGACTCGTAATGGGTCCGAAACCCGTTGGGCGACTTGGCGACGACGACATCGTAGCGGGTCGGATCGAGTCCGTGTGCGGTGAAGACGGCCCGGCCGACCACGTAGACGCTGCGCTGTGTCACCAGCACATCGACGTGTCCTGTGGAGAACGGGATCCGCAGCACCGCGGTGTCTCCCCCGGTCTCGGGTTTCCCCGACTCGTAGGTGAAGTGACCGTCGTGGGTGCTGATCACGGTCGCCTCGACATCGAGCGGAACGAAGCGGCCGGGATCCCGGGTGCCTCCCAGTTGCAGCTCGAGGCTCGATCCGGCCCCGGCGGTGCAGGCCGCACCTGCCGCGGGTGCGTCGACCACGCTCAGGAGTGCCGTGCCGACAAAGGAGGTTGTGGCCTGAGCCGAGCGGCCCAGCAGTCCGGCGAGGATGGCGTTGCTGTCGCCCGAGGCGCCACTGGCGGTGGCGTCGGCGGCGTCCGAGAAGACGGTAAGGCCCTCGGTGCTGTTGGCAATCTGGAGGGCGGCATCGAGCGAGACGAGTTCGGCTTCGAGACGATCGCGGCGATCCCACATGAAGCGGGCCACCCGCGAAGCCATGTCCCGGGCGGTGGCCGGGTCGTTGTCGGTGGTGACTTCGACCCAGGATCTGAGTCCGGGGACATCGGTAAAGGGGTTGCCGATCAGGACTCCTGCAGCGAGTCCCGACTCGGAGTCCTCGAGGTCCTGGCACATCCGGATCGCGTCTCCGAAGAGCCCCGTCTCGGTCAACAGTTCGTCGCCTCGAACCAGCATCGGCAACGGCACGCGGCAGGTGGTGGGTTGGGCGGCCTGGGTGACCAGTTTCAGCAGTGTGTCCGCGGCACGGCGTCCGGTGGTGTACTGGTCGACGTGGGGGTAGGTGTGGAAGGGGACAAAGACCTGGGCATGCTGTTGCATGCGGGGGGTGAAGATGCCGTGCAGGTCGAGCGAGACGACCAGCGGCAGGTCGTCGCCGAGTACTTCGCGAGCCCGCTGGAGCACCCGGCCCTCGGGGTCTCCTTCCTGCTGGCCGGCCATCGCTCCATGCAGGCAGAAGTAGACGGCGTCGAGGTCGCCGGAGGCGGCGACGGCCCGGGTGAATTCGTCGATGAGCCGATCGAGATCTCCGTCGTGGATCGGGCCTCCGGAAACCGCCCAGGCGGCCATCCCACCCACCGCTTCGACCTCGACCTCGGATTCGTGGAACACGTCGAGTGCGCCGGCGATCTCGGTATCGGTACCGCGTCGTGCCTCGAGCAGCTGCTCACCGTGTGCCTGGTGGAAGTCGTCGTAGCGGGTCAGGGTGGGGTTGAACGAGGAGGTTTCCTGCTTGAGTTCCGCGACGAGGATCCGGAGTGGCATCGGCGGCGACCTGGTTGGGCTGTGTTGAGCCGTGGCGGGTCATTGTATCGCCGAGAGGCATTGCCGACAGCCTGCTAGGACGTGGCGGGCTGGCGGCGGTCCTGTGCGCGGCGGATCCGTTGCAGCCAGCGGACGGCTTCGGTCACCAGCGGGTCACGTCGTCCGCCGCGGTCGACTCGACCTCTGAGTACCTCGGTCATCTTCTGCTGGGCGCCGTCGTAGTCCTGCTGCAGGTGCAGGAGTTGCCCTTCGTAGTAGGTCACCAGCAGTTCGTCGCCGATTTCGCCCCGGTAGCGATTGAGTTGCTGTTCGGCCAACCCGATGGCCCCGGCCTGCAACGGCAAGTTGATGGCGGCCTGGATCAGTGGCCAGCGATCGGTGTCGGCCTTCGGCGACATGCCCTGGGATTCCAGCGCGGTGGCCAGCATCTGGCAGGCGGAGGTCAACTTCTGATTGGCGGCGAGGTAGCGGGCGTGGTGGGTGATCAGGGCGATGTGACCGGGAAAGCGTTTGCGGAGGTTGCGGAATGCGGAGTCGTGGGACCTGCGGGTCTTGGAGGTGGCCAGCGAGGCGGCGTACAGTTCTGCCGCGGCGGGGTCGTCGACGTCGCGGAGGTGCAAGCGGTGGGCGCGTCCCATCGCCTCGTCC
>Ga0310120_10002259_pt1 | contig 14168 bp, 10 predicted proteins | sample CB27_AW_983_MG_FD_203506 | JGI IMG/M metagenome (GOLD analysis project Ga0310120, IMG submission 203506) | Marine microbial communities from Western Arctic Ocean, Canada - CB27_AW_983 | ecosystem: Environmental > Aquatic > Marine > Oceanic | place: Canada: Western Arctic Ocean | collected... | reverse complement strand
CACGGTTCGATCTGGTCGTGTAGCCTGGCCCGCCGTGCGTGTCACCGACACCGAGATGAGGGCACTGACCGCAGCGGCGACAATTACCGCGCCGAGGGTCGATCCCTTAAACAGGCTTCTGATCCGATTCTGCATTGACAATCTCCTTCTCATTCCTTGGCGAATCGTCGTGAATCGCCGCGGTCTTGTAGTTCACCGAAAGCCTAGATATCGCAACCCTTGGCCGACGAACATTCGGCGATGCACCTAGTGGCCGGGGCGGGTTTGCGGTCTGTTTCAAATACCGGCTCCTCCGCACGCGATCCGACAAGTAGCCCCGGAGGCCGTAGTCCCCCTCATGACACCGCGGCTCCTAATAGAGCCGGTCGAGGATGTCCACTCCTCGTTACAGGTTCAATTCTGAAACGGTAGGTTGCACTCCAACCGATCCAATGTCAAGGTCGGGACTTAAAACCCCTTATGAATCACCTGTCCGGCCCATGGTGGTTGCTGCGAGACAGAGCAGAATACCCTCCACTTTTCCTTTTCCGACATAAAGAAAGACCATAAAGAATCGATTAGAACAATCGGCATTCTTCATCGGTGCGCTGCCCACCGATGAAGGATGGTGAGCAATTAGCGGCCCATGTATTTCTTGTGGAGTTCCTCTATTTATACTGCTCTGTGGTATCGCCGCCACTTGCTCCAGGCCTTGGGCATCGGGGTCTTCTCTATCGGGTTGCCCGACACAGCTTCAGAGGCTCAAGGGGCGGGTTCGATACGGAGGAGCGCACCATTGTCCTCGTCCGTTAGCACGTAAAGAAACCCGTCGGGACCTTCGCGCACCTCCCGGATGCGGCGCCTAAGATCCGTCAACAGCGACTCGCGCCGCAGCTCCTCACTCTTATCATTAAACACGATCCGCTGTAGGTGGCCAGTGCCCGGTATCCCACCCTGGCGCAGGGAACCCACAAAGACATTACCTCTCCATGAAGGAAATTGGTCACCGGTGTAGACAGCCATGCCAGCAACTGCGATAGCCGGGAGCCAGACCACAAGCGGCGACTCCAACCCCTCGCGCGTTGGATGTTCGTAAATACGCGCGCCTGAATACTGGCGTCCGAAGCTCACGAGGGGCCATCCATAATTACGACCCGGTAAGACTACGTTGATCTCGTCGCCGCCGTTGGGACCGTTTTCGTGATTCCAAATTGCCCCGGTCTCAGGATGGACTATGAGACCCAGCGAATTACGATGTCCCAAGGAGTAAATTTCAGGTCGATGCTCTCTGTCGGCTGCGAACGGGTTGTCACGGGGCACGGACCCATCGTCGTTAAGGCGCAAGACCTTACCGCGTAGGCTCGTGAGGTCTTGAGCCACCTCCCCAACATTGCCACCAGTGGACATATAGACCTTACCGTCACGCCCGAAGACAATGCGACCATTGAGGCCGGAGTTGCCTGCGTGACCGTCGGTGACGAGAAGGTCTCGGACATCGGTCAGTACTCCGGCCTCGAGCCTACCTCTTGCAAGCGCCGGTGCGCCCCGGCCGTCTCCAACAGGCTTGGTATAGGTGAGATAGACGAGCTTGTTGTCGGCAAACTGCGGATGGAGGGCAACATCCATCAGTCCCCCGTTACCATCGACCCTCACCTGTGGGACGCCTGCAATCGCTTCCGTGTCAAGCACTCCATGACGGATACTACGAAGGCGACCAGGTCGCTCCGTGACCAATATGCCGCCATCGGGAAGGAAGGCCATAGCCCACGGATGCGAGAGTCCTTCGGTCACGACGCTGACATGGATCTTGTGCTGCTCGGCCGTATCGAACACCCATGGCCCCTTGCCTAAGGGCGGAACCGGTACACCGATAGGTGGTTGTTCCTGAGCATGGCTAAGCGTGAACATGCAGAGCAAGGCAGGCGCAACGGAACGGAACGAGGCTCTGATTTTCATTCCGGTCTCCTGGTACGAATTGGCACACTAGCCAACGGGATCACTCGTATTGCCTTCAAACGCTTCACCCCCAATAGACTGGCTAGTTCTTGTCATGAAACACCTCCTCTCATTAATAGCATCAGGCTACCAGACCGCTGCATCGAGGTCGAGCGGTGAATTTGCCATCGACCTGAGTCCACGCATACCAGGCGAGTCCTGGTCTCCGTTAAGAAATACCCTCTGTCACTCTCTCCCCTGCATAGGATTGAAGGTAAGCTGTTCAAGTTCGTCAGTCACGCGAGGAATCTCCGGATCCTAGGCATCCCCGCCAGACATCGTGCGGGTGAACGTCTTGGGGCCGCGAATGTCAAACATAAAGGGAGATCAGATGCGTCATCAGTTTCTTGCTTCGGTGTGTACGCCGGCGGTGGTGATCGGGTTGGTCTGGCTGCTGCCGGCGCCTCTCGCGGGTCAGACCCCGTCACCCCTTCGAACGGCCTGGGGCGATCCGAACCTGCAGGGAAGATTTACCAATAAGACCATCACGCCCTTCGAACGACCGGCAGAGCTTTCAGGGAAGGAGTTCCTGACTGCTGAAGAAGCGGCAGTGCTGGAGCAGGCTCAGGCGGCGGTAGACGCCGCCCGTGACGACGAAGTTCCAGCCGACATCGTAGGTAACTACAACCAGCACTGGTTCGACCGAGGGACAACTGTTGTGGAGAGCAGACGTACGTCGATCATTGTCGATCCACTCGATGGGAGACTGCCTTCGCTGACGCCGAAGGCGAAAGAGAGGGCCCCCTCGTCAGAGGAGGTGAGAAGACTGGTCGGAGCTCGCAGGGGGACCGGCCTTATTGACACTTGGCAGGACCTCGATCTCAACGACCGGTGTATCTTGTGGCCAAACTCTGGGCCGCCGATGCTGTCCAGCGCCTACAACAATAATTACCAGATCTTTCAAACCCCAGAATACGTGGCGATCTTCATCGAGATGATCCATGACGTCCGGATTATTCCTCTGGACGGACACGCCCACATCGAAACAGGGCTACGACAGTGGTTGGGCGATTCCCGTGGGTATTGGGAGGACGACACGCTGGTCGTCGAGAGCACAAACTTCTCCAACAAAACGGTGATTCGGGCCGCCAACAATGCGCGACCGACTGAAGATTTGCGTGTAATTGAACGCTTCACACGCATCGATGCGGACACGATCGATTACAGGTTCACGATTGAGGATCCGCAAACATGGTCCCTCCCCTGGACCGGAGAGGTCCCCTGGACCGCGATTACAGAACACCTGTATGAGTACGGCTGTCATGAGGGGAATTACAGCATGGCGACCATGCTGACCGGATCTCGTAACTCGGAAGCGGCCGCCAAGTAGAACAGTCCACCGAGTGCCTCGAGTCTGGGCTGCAGTGCTCTCTGCACGGAAGTATCACAAGAACCAACGACTGTCTGAACTGGAAAAGGCTTGCGAGACTCGAACAGCAAACTGAGGCGCTGCCTTGAAAGTGAAGCCGGCTTCAAGGTGTAGGTTCTCACCAGAGTAGTTCGTGGCGGACTTTCGGGTGAGCTTTTCCTGGCCAGCGTCTTATTCCTTTCGGCAATGGACGCGTTCCTGCTCAACGACCGGTAGCCGTTGTGGCGGCTCACGGTCTTTACGCTTACTACGATCGCCCTCGTGACTGCTTTGACTATCTCCTGGTTCGCAGCCAAGAGATAGCGTCCCACACCCGCTAAGAGAACCGGTTTGCCTGCCGACTTTGCTATGCTTCCGGTGGCACAAGGAGCAGAAATAATGAACCCAACGAGCTGGCATTCAGTTTTTATCAGGCGCGGCGTAAGAACCGTTGTAGGCGTCGCACTCGCACTTTTTCTATTCACGGTCCATGCGCCCACCGCAGCGCAAGGTGTAACGAGCGACGAGCACTGGGTCGGCACTTGGGCCACGGCCGTAGTGGCTCGGCCACAGGAACGGTCTGAGTTGCCCCAGGCACCACCCCGGCTGGATTTCTCCAATCAGACGCTGCGGCAAATCGTTCATGTCAGCCTAGGCGGCGAACGTATTCGGGTGGTCTTGAGCAATGCCTTCGGGACCGCTCCGTTGAAGGTCGGAGCCGCGCAAATTGCCCTGCGTGCGGACGACGCGGCAATCGTGCCTGCGTCTGGTCAGGTGTTGACGTTTGGTGGGCACCCAGCCACGTCCATTGCGGCGGGCGCGGTCGTCTTCAGCGATCCGGTGAACCTGGCCGTGCCGGCACTCACGGAACTCGCGATTGACCTGTTTCTTCCTGGCGACACCGCGGCTTCCACGTCACCACTGACAACGCATACGGCGGCACATCAGACCAACTACGTGTCAACGGCCGGAAACCATGTTGGGGAGCCAGAACTGCCGGTCGAAACGACGGCGATGTCGTGGTTCTTCCTCTCACGCGTGGAGGTCGCAGCTCCTGAACACGTTGGGGCCATCGTCCTGCTTGGCGATTCGATCACCGATGGCTCCGGCACGACGGACGACACCAACAATCGCTGGCCGGACCACCTGGCTCGAAGGCTCAATGCGGAGAACATTGAGATGGGAGTGCTCAACCTGGGGATTGGCGGCAATCGGCTCCTGACGGATGGTATGGGCACCAGTGCGCTGGCCAGATTCGACCGAGACGTCCTGATCCAGAGCGGAGCAACCCATCTCGTCGTCATGGAAGGAATCAACGATATTGGTATGGCACAAAATGAGTTCGGGCTTCCGCGACCCAAACGAGCACCGACCGCCGCAGACCTCATTGGCGCTCATCAACAGATTATTGAACGAGCGCGGGCGCAGGGTCTCAAGGTCTACGGCGCGACATTGACGCCTTTTGAAGGAACAACTTTTCCCAGCTACTGGACCAGTGAGGGGGACGAAACACGCAAAGCGTTCAACGAGTGGATTCGCACGAGCCAAGCGTATGACGCGGTGATTGATTTCGATGCCGCCGTGCGTGATCCGGACGCGCCAAACAAGATCAACCCCGCATATGACTCGGGCGACCATCTCCATCCGGGCGACCAGGGGTACGAGGCAATGGCCAGTTTCCTCGACTTGGAGCTATTCAAGACTGGAGCTGACGTCGCCATGGCTGGCCGATAGACCACTACTCTGGCATCTGGACAGAAACGACCTGCACGTAGTCCTTGAACGGATAGCGAAAGTCGTAGTCCTTGTACTTTGCCGGAATCGAGTACGCGTTCGCGACCTCCTCGACGCTCTGACCTGACTTGAGCGACGCGGTCACCGCGCCGAGTAGCTCTAGGTTGAAATCGGCGTAGGCTCTCAGATCTTCCCACGTCATCACCCCCGCGTGACCACTGATCACCAAGTCCACGTCACCTATCGTCTTGACGGCTCGCGCGAGCGTCTCAGGATAATCGAGACTACTTGCTCCGTTTCTGGCGTCCAGATATGGTGGATTCTTTCCCGAGAAACTGTCGCCCGCCTGCATAACACGAAGCGCTGGGAAGACTATCCACGCATCACCGTCAGTATGGCCACGGCCGAAATAGTACAGGTCAATACGGTCGGCCCCCTCCCCCAGCGACATCCGGTCGGTGAAGGTCCGCTTCGGTAGAAACCTGGCGTTCTGTCCTTTAAAAATGTCGTTCCGCTCGTCACGAGGACCGGTCTCCTTGGTCATGTTCGTCTTTGTGTTCGCCTGGGCCACGATCTCAACCGTGGCCGGGAACTCAACGTTGCCGCTAGTGTGATCACCGTGCGTGTGGGTGTTAATAATCGTCACTACCGGCTCGTCGGTGAAAGTCCCGATCGCGTCGATCACCGGCTGACCCCACCCCTGGTTTTTCGTGTCGATCACGACCACACCGTTGGTCGCGACAAAGACGCCGGTATTTCCTCCACCACCCTTGAGGACGAACAGATTGTCCTTGACCTTCTCGACCTCGACGATTCGCTCGATCTGCTGTCCTGCTTGAAAGGCAGAAACCGCGATCGATAGCAGACCAACGGTGACCATTAAACTCAAGACGACGAGTCGTTTCATCTCAGATCCCATGAAAAAAAGATTTAGTTCTCGGCCTCCAGCGAGTTCAACACCGTCACAAACTCGCTCCAGGCAACCGGCTTCCCGTGGACAGGCGCTACCGTCTCCACATCGAGATTCATTCGCTCTATCTGGTTGTAGAAGCTGCGCATCGCGGGTAACTGTGCAGCCGTGGGCGGTTCATGAGTGTCGAACAGATCTGCCTGAAATGCAATGCGCTCCGTCGGTAGATAAGCCATCAACATCCCGGCAACATGCCGTAACGGCTGCACATAGTACACGCGTAGGAGCCTGGAGTTGTCGGTGATCACGTAATTCTCTTGAATCGCCTCGTAGGTATAGCCCTCCGCCAACTCGGTCGGCGGCCATTTCGACACGATGTCAGGGTCAACGGTTCTTGGCGTGTAAGTCAACACGTCTCTATTTAGAAACTCAAGGTTCTTCACGTGCGTCACGATCGTGGAGCCGATATGCAGATACGCACGCAGTCCCCCAATGTGATCAAAGTGTGGATGAGAACTGACCAGCCAACGAATCGGTTTATTCGGAGCTAGTTTTACGACTTCCTCGATGACCGCGAGACTTCGTTCTTCGTTCCCGGGCGCCTCGAAGACTGCTACAAAATCGTTAAACTCCACCATGTAGCTGTTGGCGGGTCCGCCGCCAAGGAGGTACACCCCGTCGGTCATCTGCTCAACTGTTACCTGCGTAGAGAAGGTCGCCTGAGCCACCGGCGGAGGCACCGGAACCGGATCGCCACACACGTTGGGCTGCACATCAGTAAACTCTCCGCCGTAGGCATTGTGGCCTGTGCTCGTGCCGTAGAACTGCCAGTTGTCGTCCCATCCCTGGTGTGAGTGCCAAGAAACCGGCCATTTCACCGTGCCGAAAGTGCGTTGATCGGTCGATTCATGCTCGATATTGAAATCGCCGAGCGCGGGTATGTTGATGGTCGTCTTGATTCGCTGTATCTGATTTTCCGTATTAATCGTGGCATCGACGCGGTACTTGCCCAGCATCGTAATTGCAACCACATGCATCTTCTCTGGGATGACAACGTTCCCGTCTCGGCCTTTCTCGAGCTGCTCCCATCGCCACAGCGCGACGGGATTTGCTCCCGGCAAGCGCGCGGCCTTGAGAAACCCATGAGGATTCAACCACATGTCTAATTGATACACCTCCGCAAGCTCAGGCGGGACAGCCACGGGCGCCCCGTTGCCATCGACGTGCCAGGCCACCGTACCATTAACGACGTGCGTTTGACGGGTCTGTTCTTGTCTCGGTGTACCACCCTCCCAGCCGATCCCGTACTTCCATGAGGCCGGATTCAGACCCGGCTTTCGATCGAAAGTCTCTTTACTGGTTCCAGTGTCCCAGTTGATGGTGCGTGTGTAGTTCGCCATTTCATCGATACGCGGCCAGTCGACGTTGACAGCATTCTCAAACGTCTGCCCGACCACACCGCTATAACCGGTTCCGGAGTACGTGACACACCGCAAATTAGCTTCACCGATTTCCTCGGCGACAGCTGCCAGGATCGGCTCTGGATCAACATAGCCTGGGGGAAACTGCAGGGCAGGTGTCTGACTCCCCAACATCATGAGCAGTGCGCCGGTACCAAAGAGTCTTTTCACTGTCTGTCCTTGCGGTTGACGCCCTAGGCGTCCAGCGGAAAGGGCGTTCCGTGATTATACGACCGAAGTGGAATAGCAATGGGTACTGAGAAGCGCGTGCGCGGTTGGACTGCCGTACGGCAGAAGAGGTTCGACCTAGACCACCAGCAAGTACTGGGTCTCCTTCTCGCGTTCAGATTGTGTGACGCGATCACAGGTGGCGTCAGGGAGTCGTAATTCTAACAATTCGTTCGCCACCGGCAATTCCGCCTACCCAGATCTCGTTACCGACCTGAATCGCGACCGTGCCAAGGAGCAAGTAATCGTTTGTGGCGTAGGTGAAGATCTCCCTAGCGGTAAGCAATTCTGGATCGACTCGTGCCACACGCGACGTGATCCCTTCGCATCTCCTCTCCCGCATGCATTCCCCTACCCGGGTTCTCGTGGGCGTACTGTGACCAGCCGCTAACAAGGAGCCGTCAAGCGCCCAATGAATGTTGTCAACATTAAAACCGATTTCGATAGTTTCCTTTCGAATCGGTGTTTGCCCACGCGAGAGGCGAACCACCGACTGGCCGGCGTATCTCGCGATATAGAACCAGCGGCCGTCCGCCGAAATTTCCAATCCGTTCGGGCCGATATCCTCGCTACCCGGCACCCTTATCCACCCCGTGTCCGTATGCCATTCCCACACGTCGCTCGTTCGAGGACTCGTCGCTGCAAAACCGTCATCGGGGAGCGGGACCACGGCGTTCAATCCAAGTCCATCCGGTGCAACCACGCATCCCACCCAGGTAAAGGTCGGGGTCGGACGACCCGCGTCGACTGCAAAGACTTCGACAGATTCGCGCGCCCCATGGCGAACAACGTAGAGCGTATGAACGTTGTCTCGGCCTGGGCGCAAGTTGATGCCGTGTGGCCTGAAGCCCTCCATGGCCATACCAGGGCACGAGCCGTAAGCGGCGGTGTCATGTCGTGGTAACGACGTCGCGAGTGGAAACATCACCGTTGAGGCGTAGTCGCGAGAGTCGGTCACCGACAGATAGCCATCGTCTTCCATGCTCGACACGATCACCCAGGGCGATCCTGGGATCTGAATCAAATCTTCTGGACTTACTGGACCGCAGATGAACTGGATAGCTCCATCCGGTTCACACTGTGCCGCACCTGGGCTCGCAACCCCTAGTAGGCACATTACCGTTACAAACACAACTGTAAAAACGCGCACCTCATGGCCCTCCTTAACCAGCATCTTCACGAGAAGCGATGAAATTATGCCACGTTCAGAAGCCATGTCGAAGTACGGTAACAATGGACGTCTTGCCATCAAACAGCCCGAACCCTCCACGCTCATTGAACCAGACATATTTGGACCGTCTCAACTCACCATGCTACCGCTTACCGCCGTTTATCTCGTCTTCGGCTCGACGGGTCGCCGTACCAAGTAACCAGCCTAGACACTGCGTCACGAAAGATGTCTGAGTCACCAGACGAACACCTTGGTGCACTAGTTGTAGGGTAATTCTGGCTTGGGGGCTTTCGGCTGTATAGAATGTGACATCCGGGGCAACCGGGACAGAAATCCCGACCAGCCTCGTCCCCCGGTCGCCTGAGCAACCAAGGAAGGTAGGACAATATGTCGGTACCTGCGAGTCACCGGATAACTTTACTTTTTCTCGCCTTGACTCTTCTGCCACTGGGAGTCTCTGCACAGGAAGGCACTGCGAACGGAGAGTGGAGATCCTATGCCGGGAACGTCACTGGTACGCGCTATTCGCCGCTTGATCAAATTACCAGCGAGAATTTTAGCGAGCTCGAAGTCGCGTGGCGGCTTAAAACAGCGAACCTAGGTCCAAATCCAGAATTCAACTATCAATCGACACCCCTGATGGTCGATGGCGTGATCTTTACTACCGCCGGGACCAGGCGCTCCGTCGTCGCCGCTGACGCGGCGACGGGCGAACTTCTGTGGTTGCACCGCCTTGACGAGGGCGAGCGGGGAGCGGCGGCGCCGCGGCGACTGTCGGGACGCGGCCTGGCCTACTGGGACAACGACGGTGTCGGTCGAATTGTCTACGTGACCCCAGGCTACCAACTGATCATGCTCGACGCAGCCACGGGTCTCCGTCTTAATGACTTTGGAACCGACGGTATCGTCGACCTCAAGCAGAACATGGATCAGGATATTGACCTCGTTACCGGCGAGGTCGGACTCCATGCCACACCGCTTGTCGTTGGGAACACTATCATCATCGGCGCCGCCCATTTACCCGGGAGCAGGCCCCGGTCGATGACGAACGTAAAGGGCTACATTCGTGGATTTGATGCTCACAGTGGCGAACGAAAATGGATCTTCCACACAATTCCTGGGGGCGACGAATATGGTAACGACACGTGGCTTAATGATTCGTGGCGTTACACCGGAAACGCCGGTGTCTGGGGACAGATCAGCGCCGACCCTGAACTCGGCATCGTCTACTTACCGACCGAAATGCCGACGAACGACTACTACGGTGGACACCGTCACGGTGATAACTTGTTTGCTAACAGCTTGGTGGCGGTTGATATTGATACAGGTGAGCGACTTTGGCACTTCCAATTCATCCATCACGATGTCTGGGACTGGGATATTCCGTGTGCACCAATCCTCGTCGACATCACGGTTGATGGTCGCGAAATAAAGGCTATCGCACAGCCAACCAAACAGTCGTGGCTTTATGTCTTCGACCGGGTAACCGGTGAGCCGGTCTGGCCCATTGAAGAGCAACCTGTCGATCCGTCTGACGTTCCTGGTGAGCTGCTGGCCCCGACACAGCCGTTTCCCACCAGGCCGCCTGCTTACGACCGACAAGGGGTTAGCCTCGACGATCTGGTCGACTTCACACCCGAGATCAAGAGCCGAGCAGAAGAGATTCTGGCGCGTTATCGAATCGGTCCGATCTTCACACCCCCATCGGTTGCGACTCCGGACGGCACATTTGGTACTCTGATGCTGCCATCGACCGGAGGTGGTATCAACTGGCCAGGCGGCTCGTTCGATCCCGAGACCGGGATTGCATATCTCTACTCTACGACCGTCGTGTCGGCTCTGGGGTTATTCAACGACCCAGAACAGTCGGACATGAACTTCATTCGTGGGACACCTCGCGGTGTCAACCCCGCCCTCGCCGCCTTGAACGTCGACGGAATCCCGCTGATCAAGCCCCCATGGGGTCGTATCACCGCGATCGACCTAAACAAAGGAGAAATTCTCTGGCAAGTGGCGCACGGGGACACCCCCGACTACATCCGCAACCACCCACTGCTCGACGGGGTCGATATTCCCCGAACCGGTCGGGTCGGTCGAGTTGGAACGGTGGTCACCAAGACACTCGTCATCGCGGGAGAGCCAGGAATGGCGACGACAGAAACCGGGGAACGTGGCGCAATGCTCCGCGCTTATGACAAGTCAAGCGGCGCCGAAGTCGGCTCAGTCTACATGCCAGCGCCAGTGACGGGTGCCCCGATGACCTACATGGATGACGGGCAACAATACATCGTGGTCGCAATCAGTAGTGGTGGCTTCGCTGGAGAACTAATCGCGTTTCGTCTTCCGGATTAAAGCCTGTTCAAGTGCGGCGAATCCGTCTATCGCACCACGGTAGACTCAGGAAACGTCTAAACATTATTCCGATACCCGTCGCCAGTTGCGACAGGCCGACGAAGAGAGGCACTCGCACAAGCAGATCTTCTGGGGATCTTCTTTCACGGAACGTAACTTACCCTACAGCTTTTTTGGTAGAAGTGGCCGCCAGAAGAGCGGGTGGCGAAATCCCGATCGAGCTTCGCCTAAAGTTGTCGCTACTTTAAATCATTACGTGCGGCCATCTCGATGGCTCGAGCACCGCTGAGCGTTCCTTCCATACCGTAGTTCCCCTCGTGACACGCGTACTCGTAGATAGGATTTGCATTCCTCGTCATCGGAATCTGAGCCGTCCAAGATGCTGTAAACGACTGCCGATCGTTGACAGTGAACTCGTACGCGAGGGTCTGGGCATCCATGAGAGCAAAGCGCTCTATAAGATGCATTTCCTCACCTGTACCGCGAAAAGACGCCTTGTCGGTGAAGTTTGTCGTCTCGACCACCAAGGTGTCACCTTCCCATCGACCACGGGAATCGCCCATCCACTGCCGGATACTCTGCGATAGATGCGGCCGCTCGTCCATCGGAACGACGCGCGCGTCGTGGATCTGCTCGTTGAAAATCACCACATGGTCCGATGTCTGAAGCAGGTGAAAGTTGTTGTTGTAGCCAGCCGGCGTCATGGGCGGTCCAGCATTACCTCTCAGGATGCAACGTTCGGACAACGATCGGTCCTCAGGACCTTCGGTAGGACGTTCGCTCCGTGCTGCACGGGCCGCAGCCCGGGCTCGAGCCGACGCGGTCAGCGCAGGAATTCTTCCATCTGGCGGATCAATCACAAGCGACGTACGTCGGGTCCCGACAACAGTCGTGCCCCTGTCCCACCAGAAGTCGTTGTAGGCGAGAGCGAGATCTCTGGTCTCGGTCGTGCCATTTACCACTCCCCTATCGGTCACGACACCAATTAGCTTCTCGCGGTTGAGGTCGGCGTTGCGGTCAAGAATTCGCTCCGCCTCAAAGGCGGCGGCCTCCTCTTCCGTAAGAAAGTCCTTGCCGGCCAGTTCACTGGGCCGCTCGAGTGGGGTGACAGTAGCGTAGCTCCACACACCCTGCAAATCTGGCCTGCCGTCCGCGGTCCGTGGTGGATCCGACATCTTTATCTCGCCTACCCGAGTCTGGCCGGCGAGGGCCTCGAGACTCAGTAGCACTGCTACGAGTGCACTGACAGGTGCGACGAGTGTTACAAAAACTCGATATCTCATCGTGTCCCCCTTACCATGAATATGGACGGGCAGATGCATTGTGTCGAACTGGTAGCGAAGAGCTGCACTTCTGACTGTGCTGTAGCTATGGTGAACCACCCCATGTCAGAGGCAGCCGCCAGCGTCTCTGGCCCAGAAGCCACCACCCTTCAAGGCTCTTCCCTTTCTTCAGCGCGCGCTCCCGCAAGGATACCGGTCATCCCGTAGTTTCCTTCGTGACAGGCGTACTCGAAAATCGATCGTCGGTCTGCAATATCGATGCGCGTCATGGGCCTCACAACCGTCCAATCTTTCGTAAAGGTATGAGGATCGTAGACCGTGAACCGATAGTCGAGCTTATTTTCATCCACGCGCGTGTAGCGCTCCGTTAAATGAAGAGAATCGCGCGAGCCTCGAAAATTCGTTCTTGGGTCGAAGTTCGTCGTCTCCACGACGAGTGTGTCGCCTTCCCATCGCCCCCGTGAATCCCCCATCCACAGGGGGATCGACTCTGGAGCATGAGGCCTCCCGTCCAGTGAAATGATCCGCGCCTCATGGATAAGCTCCTGAAACACCACGACGTATCCAGGAGTCTGAAATATCTGATAGTTGCTGCTGTACCAGCTGCCGATGCCGTTCCAGCTACGCGAGATGCAACGCGTCCAATTACTGAGATCCGAGTATGTGTCCGGTGAATCGCGCGGGCCACGTGTGCTCCGCTCCGCCGATTCTGCGTCAATTCGAGCTTGACCTTCCGGCGTGAGTGGTGGAATCCTCCCGTCGGGCGGATCGATGATTAGCGACGTGCGTGCTAGAGGGTTACCGAAGTCGCGCCAGAACGCATTGTAGGTACCAGGGTTACCTTCCCTAGGCGGCAGATCATACCGCGCTCGATTGTCTGCCTCCAGCGCCGCTGCCTCTTCCAATGTCAACGAGTCCTTCTCTGCCAGCAAGCCCTCAAGTGGCCGCTCCAGAGGGATCGACGTTTGGCTATTCCATTGCCCTTGGAGGTCCGGATCGCCCCACGGTGTCATCGGTGTCGCTGTCGTCTGGCCTGCGGTAGAAACAGAGCCCAGCGTCACGATCATCAACAGCGCGGTCAATACTCGATGGAGCATCTGAACACTCCCCCGGTAGGCGAATGTCAACATACTCACCTGCTCCCCTTCGTGGGTTAATCAGAGCGAGAATGTATTTACTAGAGCTCTGCTCGCTACCTCGAAACACCAGCGGCGTCGGCAGTCGCTTCCTGTTCGCGTGCTCCCGCGAGAATGTTGTAGAGACCGTAGTTTCCCTCATGGCACGCGTACTCGTAGAGCGGATAATCGTTCTTCACCATCGCCATCCGATAGCTCCACGGCTGATCCCAAGTACTCGTATCCTCGACCGTTACCTCATACATCAGTGTACCGTCGGTAACTCGTGTGAAACGTTCGACCAGTAAGAGATCCGCTGTGGTGACACCGGCACGAAAGCTGGTTTCGCGTAAGAAATTAGAGGTCTCTACGACCAGCGTATCGCCTTCCCAGTGGCCACGCGAATCACCCATCCACTGTCTCATGCTCTTCGGCAGATGCGGACGCCCATCAAGCGGCACCACTCGGGAGCTGTGGACCATCTCGTTCACGAGGACGACATGATCGGGTGTCTGCACCACCTGCATGTTCTGGTTATAACCTCCAGGGGTCATCGGCGGACCCGAGTTAAATCCGAGAATGCACCGGACTGC
>Ga0310120_10002254_pt1 | contig 14181 bp, 14 predicted proteins | sample CB27_AW_983_MG_FD_203506 | JGI IMG/M metagenome (GOLD analysis project Ga0310120, IMG submission 203506) | Marine microbial communities from Western Arctic Ocean, Canada - CB27_AW_983 | ecosystem: Environmental > Aquatic > Marine > Oceanic | place: Canada: Western Arctic Ocean | collected... | reverse complement strand
GGCTGAAATACGGAATCCCTTCAGGATTCACCTACTCCTTAGTGCTCGAACCAGGTCAAGGTGAAAGCCTAACACGTAGGCTGCCTTTAGCAGCCTCCTTGGAAGGGCCTATCACAGAAGTGGCAGCCCTCTCTGAGCGTCGCGGATTCTGATGTGGACTTTTGCGACACCTTCTCACAGCCACGGCTCTGTCATCTGGCGATTCTTCATGATCACCTCGCCATTCGAAGTTTCCGTCGGAACCGCTCGCCGCTCTTTCCCGGGAGCAGAGACGTGCGACGTTCAGACGTTCCGACGAACCGTTCAAGTTTCAGCTCAGCTGATGCCCAAGGTCTTGGTATTTGTCTGGAATCTGTCTATCCTCGGATCGTCTAGGTGATTGCGGATCGGTTTCTTGCTTCCAATCGCTGTTGACGACAGGAGACATTCCAGATGAGAGGAACGAATCTTGATCAGAAAGAGAAGTGGCTCTTCTGGGCCTGTTTTATCTCTCTGATTGCCACCGCCTTCGGATTCATCGTTCGAACTCAGGTCATCGATACCTGGGGCGAGCAGTTCAATTTGACCGAGACACAGAAGGGCGAGATCTTCGGCGTTGGTCTGTGGCCTTTCGCGATCAGCATTATCCTGTTCAGTCTGGTTGTGGATCGTGTTGGCTATTCTAAGGCGATGCTCTTCGCGTTCGTCTGTCACGTCTCTTCAGCCATTGTCACGATCACAGCGGAGGGGTATTGGGGCCTTTATGTCGGCACCTTCATCGTGGCTCTCGGAAACGGGACCGTAGAGGCGGTGATTAATCCGGTGGTAACGACTATCTTTCCCCGGGAAAAGACGAAGTGGCTGAACATCCTTCACGCGGGTTGGCCTGGCGGGCTGGTGTTGGGGGGCCTGATTGGACTCTTGATTGGACCCGCTGTGGACTGGCGTTGGAAGGTAGCTCTAATCTTTCTCCCCACCCTGGTCTACGGAGTCATGATGATTCGGGCGCAGTTTCCGATACAGGAGCGCGTGGCGGCCGGTGTTTCATATAAAGCAATGTTGCAGGAAGCGGGAATCCTGGGATGCGTCCTAGTGGTCGGGCTGATTCTGCTGGAGGTGGGTCGAGTGGCCGAACTGCCAGCAGGCGTTCTGTGGCTGACGGGTGGTGCGCTCGTGCTCGCCTACGGACTCTACGCCCGATCCTGGGGCCGCCCCATGTTTCTGTTCTTGCTGCTGGTGATGATCCCGTTAGCTACGACCGAGTTGGGCACGGACAGCTGGATTACCTCCCTGCTGACCCCAGAGATGGAGCGCCTCGGCCTGCAGGCAGGCTGGGTTCTGGTCTACACATCTCTCATCATGATGGTTCTTCGCTTCTTCGCTGGGCCGATCGTTCACAGGATCTCTCCCCTGGGGCTATTGGCTGTCAGCAGTCTGATTGCCGCGGTTGGGCTCATTTTCCTTTCTCAGTCGACCGGTTTTGCGGTCTTGCTGGCCGCGACTCTTTACGGTTTCGGGAAGACGTTTTTCTGGCCAACCATGCTGGGGGTTGTATCGGAACAGTTCCCCAAGGGTGGTGCACTGACGCTGAATACGATCGGAGCGGTGGGCATGCTTGGTGTTGGTGTCGTGGGCGCCGCCCTATTGGGCAATGTCCAGGACCGCGAGGTCGACCAACAGCTTCTGGCGAAAGATCCGTCCCTGCATGAAAGAGTAGCCGGCGACGAAAGGCTCAGCGTTTTCGGTTCTTATCGGACCATCGATTCACAAAAGATGGAGGGAGCCACCGGCTCCGAAAAGCAGGTAGTCTCGGGGTTGCAAGAAGGAGCCAAGCGCGGTGCACTTGCCAGCGTCGCGTTCTTGCCGATCATCATGCTTGCCTGCTATCTGGTCCTGATTTTCTACTTCAGGTCGCGTGGGGGCTACAAAGCCGAGACACTGGGCCCGGGGGCAGGCTGACAATTCCTCGCCCTATCAATTCGGCAGCAATACTTTGGCGCCTCGAATACCGCCTTCTCTGAGATCCGTCAGGAGAGGTGCTTTTTCCGCCCGTCACTTTACTTGCAAATCGATTGCGCGGTCGATGGCTTGGCGACAGACTCTGCAGAATCCCTTTTCGCTGCGGGAGAACATGATGCAAGAAATCTCAGGTCTGAAAAGTCCTTTCGCCTGATAGCTTGCTCCCTCGAACGCTCCCACTGCGGTTGAGTGTTCTTGAGTCGACAGCATCTGAAAGAAATGAGACCGCTGCTCCTCAAACAGATGTTCCAGGGCTTCCTCGGACGCGCCTTTCGCCCACAGCTTCCGGCGCCTTTCCTCAAAAGAGCGGGAAGCCTCCTCGTACTCCTTCTTGCTCCAGGGCGTAGGGATCGGCGTTCCCTCCTGAACCAGCTCCGACCATTTCAGGCTTCCTGGATCAAGCAGCGATGTGATATTTGGCTCCCAAGGTTCGGTGTTGGCCGGAATGAAGTCTTCATAGGCGACGTCGGAGGTGTAGTATTCGTCGGCAAGGCCCGCAAAACTGTGTCCAAACTCGTGGACGAACAGATAAGAGCTGAAGTCCGAACTCGCAGCAGCAGTAGCATACAGTCGGTAGATGCCGCCGCCGCCGTACTTTTGATTGTTGACAAGTATGATCACAAAATCATGGGGAGCGGCCGCGGCGATGTCTCGCCACTTTCTGTCTTCGACGCTCAAGATATACCGTTCCGAGTCGAGTGAATTGTAGCTCGTACCCAGAGGGGTGTTGTGGAAGACGCCTGCTCGGGGCCTGGAGATCCCCGATTCAGCCGATGGGACGAAGATGGCCCTTAGGGTGAAATCGTTCCGACGAGAGCCAAACGGCTCAACCGAGAACAGTTCCTTCATGAAGCGCTTCGCATCCCGCTCAAACTCCCGTCTCTCTTTACGGGTGTACCCATCTCCTAGTAGCAGTAGATCCACCTGCCTCGACGGAAGGCCGTTTTCGGCCAACAACAAGATGTCCCGGGAGTCGATCGCTGGCCGAGCGACAAAGCGGGAGGTGGGTTCGATTTCGGTGGACCAGATTTCAAGGAAACTCTGATCTGGTCCACGCTTCCTGAGCCGGATCTGAACTGGACGCCTGGGCTCAGGGAAACGAATTCCCTCAGGAAGCGTTCTGAATGCCTCCCGTTTGGCTTTGGCAGTCGTCTCCCATTCTCCGTAGATGCTGGAAAATCCCTGAGAGTAGAGTGTCCGATTCGTGCCCAGGTCTACAACCTCGAAGAAGTATTTTCCCAGGTTGGACTGGTCAATCAAGTGCGTCCGGCTGCCCGCCCAGGGTCCCTCAATCAACGTCCGATCCAAGCTGATGTATTCCTGGGATGTGCTGCCCGTATGGTAGAAGTCCAAACGCATTGTCGCACCGGTGAAATCGTGGTCGAACCGCTGGCAGATGCCGGTCGATGTCAGGGTCAGGAAGAGAGTTACAAGCACTCCTATCCTAGTCTTCATATGCTGCCAATATACCTCAAGCTCTACCGCTCGTCGTCGACATTGCGTCGAGCCCTCGCGTCGGCGGCGCTTGACACCGTCGAGTCCGTCGCACTCACCACCAATATCATCGTATTTATGAAAGACACTACGCCTGAAAAAGCTGCTGACCGATATGCAGTAGGGAGGCCGAACCCACGAAGACCAGGATCTGAACAGGCTGCAAGAGGAGAGAATGGACCTTTTTCGTCTAACCGAGCTGGAGGAAGCAATCCAGAGATCGGAGCAACGCTGGACTGCTCTGTTAAAAGCCACCCCCGACAGCGCATTCAGTTTGGCTCAGGACGGTATCATCCAGTTTGTCTACTCTGATAAGACTGATTGGATTCCTGCAGCCAAGTTGGGCTCGAATCTCTACGATTCTCTTTTACCCGACGATCACCGGATCCTCTCAAAGTGTCTCGAGCGAGTCTTCGAGATCGGTGACCCCAGGGGTTGCGAGCTACGAAGTGCCATCTCTGGTGGAGATATAAGGAACTGGTCGTTTCATCTCGGCCTCATTGGAGAAGTCCGAACAGCCGTCGGAGCACTCGTCGTTGTCCGCGAGATCACAGGTCCTACGAAAAGATGGAGCAACAAGGCCTGGAACAGAGGATGGAGTCTCTGGGCAGGTTCGCCCGGTCCCTCGTCCATGACTCCAACAACTTTTTGACAGTTGCCTCAATCCACAGCCAGCTCTTACTCAAGCGCATTCCAGAGCTTGATCCGCTGCGTAAGGATGTGGAGAAGATCAAGAAGGCTGGGGATGAGGCGGGCCTGTTCACTGGGCGGCTTGCACTTATTAACACCATCGGCGGTGGGCCGCGGCCAAGGAGCGTCGACCTGAACTCGCTGATCACCAACAGTGAAGGGGCACTCCGAGATCTTCTTGGCATCGACATCCAATTGGAAACGGAGCTGGCGCCCAAGATTGGACAGGTATCGATCGATCCTGAAGACTTCGAGCAAATTCTGATGATCCTGGCTCTGAACGCTCAAGAAGCCATGCCCCAAGGTGGCCGGCTTCTCATTGCAACGGGGATTGCTGGCGAGACTCGGGCCGATTGACCGTCAGTGACAACGGCTGTGGAATGGACAAGGAGACGCTCGAGCGCGTCTTCGAACCTTTCTTTACGACCAAGGGTAAGGGAAAAGGAAGTGGATTGGGCCTCTCCCTCGCCTACGGTATCGTCAGGTGAAGTGGCGGACGGATCAGGGTCCAGAGCCGGATCGGCGAAGGCAGCACATTCAGAATCTACTTTCCCGAGGTCTGCACCACCTTGCCCACCGACAGTAAACCGAAGACATCTCGAGTCTTTTTCTCACCTACTTCCTCCGGTGTTCGTGTCCCCGACTCCCGATGGTAATCGGGCCGGGAACAACTATTCGGCAAGTCGGAAGGAGGACAGCACCGCTATCAGGGATAGAGGATCGACTCGGGCCTTCCGCAAGCGAACCGACCAATGTAGGTGTGGACCAGTGACCCGTCCTGTGGCCCCGACGCTGCCGATCACTGCCCCTGTCGAAACCAGGGCGTCCTGGCTGACCTTGGAATCTTGCAGGTGACCGAAGTAGGAGTAAAGACCCTGGCCATGATCGAGGATGATTGTGTTGCCAGAGTAGTAGAGATCAGCCGCCAGGACCACCTTACCTAAGTTTGGTGCCTTGACAGGAGTGCCCTTCGCCGCCTGAAAATCGGTTCCCGTGTGGGGACTCCGGGGCTGTCCATTGAGAATGCTGCGCTTGCCGAAGCTGCTTGTTGGAGCCCCTTCGGTGGGTCGGTCGAACGGTCCCTTCCACCGCCGTTCCGGCGTGAAGTCGCCAAACAGCGCTGAGATTCTCCGCGATTCCTTTCGGATTCTTCCGAGCGCCTCTTCAGGAGGGCTTACGAACCGCTTCGGCAGAGTCAGGCGACGGGTTGGGAAGTCCTTCTTCTCAACCTGCAGAGAATATTGGGTCTTTCCGATAGGACGACCCTGCCGAAAGGCGTCCAATTGAAGGACATACTCACCCGGACTGACCTCCAGGTCGAGGCCGACCAGTCCCCACCAGTGAGCTGGAGCTACGCCTTCGCCCACTTCGAACGGCACCTCCTGATCGAAGATTATGCCGACAATCCGATCGACCCGCTCGCTTGACTGGACCTCGACCAGTACGACCTCACCGGGCTGCAGCGAGCGAGCGCGATGGGAAACCTGAAGCTTTTCCCGACTTGCTGCGTCCTTCGGCGCCTCAGTCTCGGCTACGAGTGGTGTGCCTCCCAAAATGCTTAGGGCAAGAATGATCTGAAGAGTCGGGCGAGTCGGGCGGGAATCTCTAAGAAGCGAGACGTCTGAGATGGTACGCATAATCGGGTTCGCTTGTCAGAGTAACACGGGGATGAGGGTTGGAAAAACCACACGGATCAGCCCCCTCACCCCTTTTGACTTTGAGCCGTGGGAGAACTACGATTACCGCCATATCGCCGACCTGAATTCGGTCGGCTCTTCCAGTCAGTGGAAAGAACTATGGGACAGCCGCTGAATGACTATCTCGGGATCGTAAAGGGACCGGAGGATGAATGGGACCTTTTCGAGATTGCTCTTCAGCTCTGTCGAGTCAAGAGCTCGAATTTCGACTCGGATGCCTACACAGAGCGAGTATCAGCACTGTGTCGCCGGGTCGAGGATCGACTGGCTGGAAAGAGAGAAGTCTTCGAGATCATCAACTGTCTCAACGATGTTTTCTTTCAACAGGAGGGGTTTCAGGGGAATATTCACGACTATTACAACGCTAATAACAGCTACCTGACGTTCGTTTTGGATCGAAAGAAGGGCATTCCGATCTCGCTGGCCATTCTCTACCGTAAAGTCGCAGTACATTTCGGGTTGAGTCTTCAATGCGTAGCGATGCCCGGCCATTTTCTGTTGAAGTACTCAGCGCCTTTCCATCAATTGTTTATCGATCCCTTCCATCGAGGGGAGATTCTGCTGGAACAAGAGTGCGAGCAGCGATTCGACGAGGTTCACGGGGGACAAGTAGAGTTCGAACGTGATTATCTGAACGAAACCTCTAACCGGGCTGTCGTATTGAGGATGCTGATGAACCTCAAACAAGCCTATCGCCGGTCGGGTAACAATCCATTACTTCTGCAGATTCTAGATCGGCGTCTCCCTTTGTTGGAGGAGGCGCTGCCCGAGATTCTAGAAAGAGGTTTGGTGAGGCTGGACCTGGAGCAGTATTCAGGTGCCCTTGATGACCTCGAATTTTTCGTTCAAAACAGTCAGGACGCAAGAGTAAAAAAGCTTATCGAGGAGCGCCTTCCCCAGGTACGTCTTCTGGCCCGCAGGAACTAACGCCCCCAGCGGTGCTGCCCCATTCGAGAACGAAAGTTCCCGAGCTATGGAAGCCTGAAGCGCAAGCGAGGGGTCGGGGAACACCCCGAATCCCGCCGGCTTGGCTGTTTGCCGCGCCTCAGGCCCCTTCGTCCCCCCATTGCGCTGCCCTCCAACCCCTCGCTCGCGCTTCAGGCTTCCTCACGTATCGCATTATTGGGCGACCTGGAGGTGCGAGTTCCGAATGAAGTTTCAGGTCAGTCCCGCCCCCGCTGCGCTGGATCATTCAGGAAGAAACGTCAACATCCCGTAGTGGCACGGGCATCCCTGCCTGGAAGGCCGTGCCACGGTTTTCACAGACAAGGGACGTGCGACGTTCAGACGTGCAGACGATTCTTTGAAGTTTCAGGTCAGGTTGTGGAATACAATAGAAAGTCTCGGGATCTTGATCACCGATGACGCAGGCTACCCGAGATCCAGGTTCATACTTGCCAGAGAGAGGGGGATTACCGGTACCGTCTTCTCGGCCAGGAGTGAGTCTGCTTCTTGCTGTAAATCTGAGAGGGTGCCAAGTACAGTCTGCTGAGGTTGATCTACTTGCAGCACGAAGAGCTCCCGGTGAAACAGACATTGAGAGGCGCAGCCTTTTTCCTTCAGAGCCTGTGCCAGGATGGTGGCAGCTAGTCCCTCGGAATAGAATTGCAGCACCTTCTCCGATCTGGGACTCAGTTCGCCCAGCAGGTAGAGTCCCTTCAGCAGGTCGGTTATCTCCTCGAATAGATTGGAAAGGGACCTCTTGGTTTCCTGCCACACCGTCGAAGTAATCTGCTCGGCCACCTGCATGTGGTAGGTTCTCGATCCCTCGGCTAGGGTCGAGGCCAGGACCACGTCCTGATGCGCCGACCTTTGACCTGCTTTCAGGAGCGTTTCCGTGCTCGAGCCCATGGATGGCACCACGACAATTGGTTGCGGCTCCTGCGCCTGAAGGACCGCCTCGGCGGAGCCCTGAATCCCCGACGGATCCGCAATCATTTCGCTATCAAACTGCAGTACCCTCACCCTGTTTTCTCCGTAAGCCTCTCTCTATCCGAACTGCTGGGGAATGATACCACCGGAGGCCTTTGGTGGCACATAAAGCCAGCGGGCACCATAGAGGCCTCCTTCGGCATCGAACATACGGCCATCGGCGAGCACATACTGGTTTGGTGTACTGGGCCTTTGTCCGGATAAGAACTCGGGCAATCGGGCACGATCTAGGGCTAGCTGCTCGTGGACCCGCTGCCAGTTGAAGTCACGAAACAATGCCTGCTTCATCTGGAGACACCGTTCCTGGTGTTCGGGACGTGCGGCCAGGTTTACCTTCTCCAAGGGATCGTTTCCCAGATCGAAAAGCAGGGGCGAACCCTTCTCGACCTCAACATACTTCCAGTGCTGATCGCGCACTAGACGCATGGCCGCCCAAGGCTGATTCTCGTTGGTTGTGTTGTAGTTGATGCGTACTCCGTAGGCAAAGGAAGCGCTCGCTGCGAAATCTCGGGGTGGCTTGGCCGTTTCCGGATCGGCCAGCAATTCGTGAAAGTCGACTCCGTCCAATCCCTCGGGAATCGGCAGACCGGCCAGGGCGCAGGTAGTTGGGAACAAATCCAGCAGAGAGACCGGATGAGGTACTCGGTGATGACCGGCTTGGATGCCTGGTCCTGTCATCATTAACGGCACGCCTACCGAGGGCTCGTAGTAGACGATCTTTCCCCAGATGCCGTGATGTCCAATCATCTCCCCATGATCGCTGGTGTAGATGACGATGGTGTTGTCCAAGAGACCGGCTCGGTCCAATCCATCCAGGAGGTCGCCGATGCAATCGTCAACGAAGTCGACACAGGCGTAGTAGGCTTCGCGGCCCCGGAGCGACACTTCAGGCGGTTGATCGACGCTGAAGTATCGGCGGGAAAAGGGCTCCAAATCCTGTTCCGGGCTCGCCGAAAGGTAGGCCGGAGGGATCTTGTCCCGATAACGCCGAATGTAGCGTCCCGGTGCGGTAAAGGGAGAGTGGGGACGGGAGTAGGAGGCGCAGACGAACCAGGGAACGTCCGGTTCCACGTCCTGATGCTCCAGGAGAAAGGCCAGACTCTCCCGGGTGACGACGACGTCCTGGAGAAGACTCTCGGGAATCTCGGTGATTCCTGCACCCTCGGCTCCATGGTAGGCGGGGAAGAGATCGATCGGATCGGGCTGATGGCTCAACCCATGGCGGAGATCCCCATAGGGCCTGACCTGAAATCCCTGCATCTGGTCACGTCCGCCAAAATGCATTTTTCCCACCAGGCAAGTCCGGTAGCCGTGGGCGCCAAAATGACCCGGCCAGGTGACATGCTCGGGAAAGATGATCCAGTGATTGCTCCAGGCGGCGCAGCGATGGGCCTCCTTGCCGGTAAGCATGCACATTCGTGAAGGTGTGCAGATCGGAGATGGACAGATCGCGGTATCGAACTGTGTGGAGCGCTGAGCAAGAGCGTCGAGGTGCTGGGTGCGCACATACGGATCGCCAGCAAATCCAGAAACCAAAGGCGCGTGTTGATCGGTCTGGATGAGAAGAATGTTGGGGCGTGTTTGTTTGCTGCTCATAGAAATTCAAAGATATCCCGATCCGGTCTCCGAATCCAGTGCGCGCACGTGGGAGCACCTTGACCTTCAGTGCTGGATTTGTCAAAACTCCAACATCTCTGGGAGGAGTTTGATCAACCTCACCTCTCTCTGGTCGTCCGGGCAATTCTGTAGTAATATGGCGAGCAGTCCGTTGCTGTGAAGACAGCGGAACCGCGGTAGTTCACATGATCAGAGATGTGTCTGTGCTCTTCTTGGGCATGCTGCTCGTTGCCTCGATGAGCCCACCTCTGCAAGCTCAGAGGGATGCTCTACGCGGAAGCGCGGGTGGGGATCCTACAGACGTCGGTGAGGCCGTGGACTCACCTGCCGAGCAGGTCTGGCGCACCAGAGCAGGAGAGGTGCTCATTGACGACGGCTCTCCGCTACCGGGCTCCATCATGGTGAATCTGGTTTGCCAGGGCTCCGTGCGCCAGCAAGCAGCCACCTTTGGAGACGGCGATTTCAGCCTTGAACTGGCCTCCGACTTGAAATCTTTGGGCGCCAGCGTCAGTGGAAACTCAGCTGACAGCGTGGATGCTTTCGCCAGGGCTCCGGGTGCCAAGGATTATTCAGACCGGGAGTCGGATTTGAGGGGCTGTGAACTCCGGACGGCTCTAGCAGGCTTTCGCTCCAACTCGATCAAGTTGGGACTGCGAAGGTCGATGGAGAATAGTGATGTCGGGGTCATTGTCCTGCAGCGGCTGGGAGAAGTCTCTGGATTGACGGTCAGCTTTACGAGGCTCCGAGCCCCGAAGAAGGCCAAGAAAGCATTTGACAAGGGCCAGAAAGAATTGAAAAGGCCAAGAGGAAGCATATCAAAGGCGATCAAGGAATTGGAAAAGGCAGTGAAGGTTTTTCCTGAGTTTGCGGTTCCCTGGTATTTGTTGGGCACCTCACGGCTGGCTCTCAAGAAAGAAAGTGTTGCCCGGGATGCCTTCAACCGCTCGATCGAGGCGGATCCGAACTATGTCAATCCCTTCCTGGCCCTGGCAGGGTTGGAAATGGAGACCGGGAATTTTCCAGAGGCAACACGCCTCTGCGAGACGGTAATTGCCTCGAACCCACATATAGTCGAGGCCCAATACTTCAACGGCGTAGCCTGTCTGAATTTGAAGAAACTGGATTCCGCCCAGGCGTCCATTGAGAAGGTCCAGGCAGCTGGACCGAGCTGGTTCTTAGCTGGCAGTCACTACACTCTAGGGTCGGTCTTCGCTGAGAAGAAGCAGTACGATTCCGCAGCGCGCGAGTTTCGACTCTTTCTAAATGCCGCACCGCAAGACACGCCAGTTGCCGATCAACTGGAGGCAAAATTGGTCGCCTGGGAGAAGATCGTCCTGATCGAGGACGTCGCTTCATTGGAGTCGCCCTCCCTCGAAAACTAGAACGTTCGGCTTCAAATGAGCTTTTCTGTTTCCCTCTTGCGCCCCAGCGGGGAGCGAGGCGAGAGCCCGGCTCGGTATATGAAAAACAAGTCTTCCGCAGAAAGATCAGGAGGCCTCCAATGCGTACCAGAGTAGGTGTCGCTCTGACCCGGCTAGCCCTGTCCTTGTTCCTCCCTAGCATGGTCCTTGCCCAGCAAAACACCACCGGGGATGGAGACAAGGGCAAACAGCCCCGGCGCCCCCAGAACGTCGAGAGGGAACGTGACTTTCGACAGGGCCCCGACCAGCAAATGAACCGCATGCGCCGGGCCGTACGCCTGAGCGGCAAGGTGGTCCTGGCCGATGGCAGCCCGCTTCCGGGCTCGATAAATATTGAACTGGTATGCAGTGGCAGCGTAAAGCAGCAGGCGTTCACTTTCCACGACGGCAACTTCAGCTTTGAAGTGGGTTCCCGCAGCAGTATGGCCTTCGCGGATGCCAGTATCGGTGGCTCGTGGAGTCCAAATGGCGCAAACACTGCAGACCAGACCGGACTCGACTCATTCGACGGGTCCATGAGTCTGGCTGGGTGCGAATTGCGGGCCGTGCTGCCTGGTTTTCGGTCGGAGCGACTCCAACTAGGGATGAGACGACCACTGGACAGTTCTGAGGTGGGCGAAATCGTCCTGCGACGGCTCGAGAAGGTCTCGGGCTCAACCGTCAGCTTCACTGCCCTGGCGGCTCCGAAGAATGCTCGAAAGGCGTACGAGAAGGCAACCAAGGAGCTGAGGAAGAAAAAGGTCAAGCATTCCAAGGTCTCCAAGGAACTGGAGAAGGCAGTCAACCTTTACCCGAAGTACGCGGCGGCTTGGAACCTATTGGGAGCGACCCGGCTCAAACTCAAGGATGAGGGCGGCGCTCGGAAGGCGTTCAAGCAAGCTATCGAGGCAGATCCCGAGTATGTCAGCCCCTACATCGAGTTGGCCATGCTAGAAGGTGACAGCAGCCGCTGGGTGGAGGTCACTCGCCTGAGCGGTCGCATCCTCGAACTCAATCCTTACGTCAGTCAAGCCCACTATTTCAGCGCGGTGGCGAACTTCAAGCTGGGAAAAATCGATCTCGCTGCGAAGTCGATCTATGAGTATAAGAAGAATAGGGCCTCCAAGATGTTCGCCGATAGCTACTACCTGGCGGGAGCGATTTTCGCCTCCAAGGGTAGTGTTACTTCTGCAGCTGCAGAGTTCAGACAATTACTGAAAATCTTTCCAAGGGATTCGCGTGCCGACGAGATAAAGGAACATCTTAACTCCTGGAAGGCACAGGGACTGATTGAAGGAGCGCCACCCGAGGTGGGTTCCGGCGATCAATCCAAACTGAGGCAATGATGAACCTTCCTGAAATGCGTGAAATCACTGCGGGATCCGTGACCCTCGGAGTCCCCGCATGTCCCTCTGATTCCCATTTGAAGCACCGCTGGTCGGGACCTCGAGAGGTCTCGATTCCGGCGTTCCAACTTGGTAAATACCCGGTTACCCGGGGCGAGTACGAGAGCTTCATCTCGTCCACAGGGCATCAGACGCCGATGGACTGGGATGACCCCACCCTGAAGGAGGCTAGCTTGCCTGTCTGCGGGGTCTCGTGGCAGGATGCCCGCCACTATTGCGACTGGCTTTCAGAGTCGTCGGGGAAGGCATTTCGGCTTCCCACGGCCGACGAGTGGGAAAAGGCTGCAAGAGGTGGTCTGACAGACAAACGCTTCCCCTGGGGAGACGACGACCCGTTAACCTTGTGCTGTTACGGCCGCGCAGATGATGCGTCCCCTGATCCGGTTGGCTCCTATGAACCCAACGGCTACGGACTCCACGAAATGGTTGGCAACGTCTGGGAGTGGCTGGGAGATCTCTATGTCAAGGTTGCCAGCGACCCCCCCTTGAATACACCAACCGGGCTACCTGCGGATCTCAACCGCGTCCTGGTTGGAGGATCCTTCATGACACCCGACACCGATTCCTTGTGGGTTGCATATCGCCACGAGGACCCGCCCAATCTGAGGCACCGGTGTCTGGGTTTCCGCCTGGCCCTTTGATCTCCAATTTCCGCTGATTGTTTGCTCACCGGTTTCCGACACTCGCAATGGAGGACCTACTATGGCCAAATCACACCGACCAATCATTGTTATTCCTGGAGATGACCCGGCCCAGCTTTCCGGCTCGCGGCACCTTAGCCGACTGGAGCAGCGCGGCGACGTCGTCTTGTATGAAGACCGACCGACGTCAGATGAGGAAAAGGTGCGTAGAGCCGCCAACGCCGACATCCTGATCAACTCTCGCGGCTCGGTTAAATGGACTGCCCAACTCCTCGAGCAGCTCCCGAAACTTCGCTTTCTCACCGTCTGCGGCGTCGGTACGGACTCGGTGGATTTGGAAGCTGCCCGGCAGCAGGGCATTGTGGTCTCAAACATACCTGGCAAGACCGCTCCGGTAGTAGCCGAGCACGCCCTGGGGATCATGATGGCGGCAGCCAAGAGAGCAGCCTACCAAACCGCGGAGCTGAGGGCAGGGCGCTGGACTCAGATCCATTGCGTCTACCTCAGAGGAAGAACATTGGGAGTGATAGGCACAGGGACCATCGGGGGCCACATGATTCGCTTGGCCCGAGCAATTGGAATGGACGTAGTCGCTTGGACCTTCCATCCTTCGCCAGAGCGAGAAAAGGAACTAGGTGTTCGCTTTGTAGGCCTGGATGATCTGCTGCACCTCAGCGACGTCGTATCCCTACACGTGAAGTACACCCCAGAGAGTCGACACCTTCTGGGAAAACGCGAGCTCGCCCTCATGAAGCCGGGCAGTCTCCTAGTCAACACCGCCCGTGCCGGCGTGGTCGATACCGATGCTCTGGTAGACGCTCTCAAGAGTGGACACCTGGGAGGTGCGGCTGTGGATGTATTCGATCCCGAACCTCCAGGACCTGAGCATCCACTCCTGGACTGTGAGCAGGTGGTACTGACTCCTCACAGCGCCGACCAGACGCCTGAAGGATACGACTTCCTCAATGCCGGAGTGGTCGACAACGTCATCGCGTACCTCGAAGGCAAACCACAGAATGTGGTGAACTAGGCTCCTTATCGTAGCGAGCAACCTCATACCGCCGCTATCAGAGAGGTCAACCTCAACGGGGTTGCGGCGTACAGCCTAGAGTTTCTGAACCCTGGGGACAGCGCAGCTCCACCAGGATCAACCCGGAACGGGTTGCGTACATAAGTGCGCCCGGGGAGGATTAACACCTCTCGATAGATTAGTTAGTTCTCATCCGGGAACCCCCGTTTTTTCGGGCTCCATCAGCGGTTTCCTGGACAATGCAGGGTGTCGGACAGTGACTGCCCTGCGTTTTAG
>Ga0310120_10002251_pt1 | contig 14204 bp, 16 predicted proteins | sample CB27_AW_983_MG_FD_203506 | JGI IMG/M metagenome (GOLD analysis project Ga0310120, IMG submission 203506) | Marine microbial communities from Western Arctic Ocean, Canada - CB27_AW_983 | ecosystem: Environmental > Aquatic > Marine > Oceanic | place: Canada: Western Arctic Ocean | collected... | reverse complement strand
ACACTTTATGGAGAATTCGTCAATGATCGCCGAGACCCCTGTCCGTGTGATGGAACTCACTGGCGAACCGGGCGACGTCATTTTTGGCCACCCGTGGTTGCTTCACTCCGTGAGTTCAAACTGTGGCGTCGAGCCGCGCTTCATGCGCGTTCAGCGGATCGGCTCCACCTGAGTGCCCCGTTTTTCTCAACGAGCAATGGAGATGAATTGATGGCTAAATCATCCACTTTCACGGGTTCTTGTTTCTGCGCAGAGGTCGAATTCACCCAGATTGGCGAACCCGAGCTCCACTTGGAACGGACTTCCAGCCTGCCAGCCTATGTACTCGGCGACGTAGTCGGGGGCGATTATGTGTGGAAGCGCCAGGAGAGCAGCCCCGAATCCCCAAGCTCCAGCAAGGAGCTAAAGAAGACACACCTCGACGACGCGGCCTCGGCTGAGCCCGGACCGCCGGTCGGCGGCAAGATGGATGGCGGCGCCGACTGCGGCAAGGAGAGTAATTATGATAAACACCATCGGATGTTACGAGACCGCTGCCTAACGAATCGGCGCTTCGCTCCCCACCGCTCCCTGCTGCCGGGCCTCTACGTTGCTCGAGTCGCTCCGAAGCTCTTCTGTCAACACCCCCCGACTCGCCGAGATACACCAGTCATCGGTCCTGCCCTCCGCATAGAAGGGCCTCGATCGTATCCGCCCAGGCACGACGGGTTTGCAGCGGGCTGCGCCGGTAGGCGTGACGGAACTGCTCCCAGGACTCGACCGAGGTCAGCGTCGCAATGAGCGCCACGGCATCGTCGCTTTGGGCTGGGGTGAGCCTCCGCAGCTCGGGTGCGAAGTGCACACGCACCTGGTTGGCCATGACGCCGCGGACGTCGTCGACCATCCGAGCGGCGTCGGGATCCTGGAGTACGACGCTGCGCTGCAGCCGGGCCAGGAGATTCACCTTCTCCCAGAGCTCCACCCGGAGCCCAACAAAGCGCTCGATACGTCCGGTCAGGCTCCCTTCGCCGATGTTTTGCAGATCCAGGAGCGGGAAGCGTTCGAGCATGCGGGCGACTGCGTCGTATCGCATCGAGTTGAGGTTCTCGAAGTAGCGAAAGAACGTCGCCATGGAGATGCCCGCGCGCTCGGCTACCTGCTGCGGGCTCGGTGGAAGATTTCCCTCAAGCACCAGATCGATGAATGCGTCAAGGGCAGCCACACGCCGTCGGTTCACCGCCGGCGTCCGCTGAGGGCCATCGGGTGCGCGCTCTGGCGATTCGGGCATGACCGAGACTCCGATCTGAGAGGTCTGCTCTCGATTCGAATTGAGAGTCACACTCTCATTTGGTAATGTCAAGCTGACGATTCGAGAGACATCCCTGCTGGCGACGGGCGCGCCTTTCCTCGCGACGCAGTGGAAGCAATGAGAGGTCCGAGGCCATGAACGGCGAAGATCCCAGAGGAACCGCGTGCCGGCCGAGGCGATTGGTTCGCAGAAGACGGTGCACCTTGAAGCGAGCGGCGCTGGCCAGCATCGCATTTCTGCCGTGGTTCGCCCTGAGCGCTTTTCCAGCCGAGCCCGATCCCGGCCTCCGCGGTGAGTATGTCCTCGGCGGCAGCGGAGATCGGGTCGTCGCCGAGCTGCTCGTCGATGCGACTTCGGTCGCGGCGGGAGAGCGTGTACGGGTCGGCGTGCTCTTCGGTCTCGATCCGGGTTGGCACATCTATTGGCATCACTCCGGCGATTCCGGCTTGCCCACCAAGCTCAGCTGGCGCGCGGCCGACGCGGAGATCGGGCCGACCCAGTGGCCGGCTCCACAGGTTTTTCGCGAGCAAGAAGGCCTGTTGACGACTTTCGGCTACAAGAACGACGTCTTGCTCACCAGCGCCGCCGTTGTTTCGGGAGGCGCCCACGGAAAGTGGCGCCTCGAAGTGGACGCCGACTTCGTCGCCTGCCTGCTCCTGTGCATTCCCGGACGCATCCAACTTGCTCGGGAGATGCCCGTCGTCGTGCAGGGGGCTTCGCCACCGCCCGCAATCCGCGACCGCTTCGACCTGGCCGAGTCGCGCCTGCCGCGAACCCCCGAGTCGCTGGGCGTCATCGTCGGGGCACGGGCCTCGCAGCCTTCTGCCGATGCAGGAGACGATATTGCGCTCGTGCTCGAGGTCATTTCGTGCGCGGGCGCTGAGCCCGACTCAGACAGGGATTGCCGTCCCTGGACCCTCGACGCCGACTTCGCCGACCAGGCATTCGTCCCGGTGGCCGCTTCGAATCTGGGCCTCTCGGCGCTCGGCCTCTCGCACCCCCCGGCCGCGCCCACCGAAGGGGCACGCGGTTTCGCGCTCGCCCTCACCGCGCACGCCTTTGAGGACGAGCCGAATATCGACGGACAGCGACTGCGCGGCGTCGTCCCGCTCGCCCGTCCCGATGGAAGCGTGCACCTCGCGGTGGACGTCCCGATTGCTCACGTGACGGGCGGAGCCGACCCGGAAGCGTTCGAGGTGGTTGCCGCGCTGTCGTCGTCACCCCGGGGCGAGGGGAACCCAGGACGGGGCGCGACGCCCAATGGGGTTGGCGCTTTGTCGCTTGGCTGGGCCCTCGTGCTCGGGCTGCTCGGCGGCCTGATCCTCAACTTGATGCCCTGCGTGCTTCCGGTGTTGGCGATCAAGGTCTTCGGCATCGCCGACCTCGCCCGTGCCGAGCGCAGCCATGTCGTGAAGCACGGTCTCGCGTACCTGGCGGGCGTGCTGGCCTCGATGGCGGCCCTCGCCTCAGTGGTGATCACGCTGCGCGCCGCCGGCACCGCTGTGGGCTGGGGCTTCCAACTCCAGAACCCCGTATTCCTCGCGGTGGTCTGCACGATCCTCGTGGTCTTTGCCATGAACCTCTTTGGCGTCTTCGATATCACGCTGCAAGCTTCCGGCCCCGCCCTCGGCCCGTCGACCGGCCCCGCCTCGCCGTCGCGCAGCTTTTTCGAGGGCACCCTTGCCGTCGCGCTCGCAACCCCGTGCACGGCCCCCTTCCTCGGCACGGCGGTCGGCTTTGCGTTCGCGAGCTCGGGGGTGGTGATCTTCGCCGTGTTCACTTCGATCGGTGTCGGACTCGCCGCGCCCTACGTGCTCGTGACACTCATCCCGGGCTGGGCGCGCTTCGTCCCGCGGCCGGGGGCTTGGATGCTCCGCATCCGTGAGGTGCTGGGGTTCTCGTTGCTCGCGACAGTGGTATGGCTGGCCTGGGTCGCGGGGCGCGCCGTCGGCACGGACGCCCAGGGGTTGCTGCTCGCTCATCTCGTCGCGATCGCATTTCTCGTCTGGATCTTCGGCGGCGTGCAGGCTGCTGCGCGCCCCATCGCTACCCGCGCTGTCGCCGTGGCGACGGTGGCCCTCGCTGTGGTGTCGCTCTCCGCCTTGCCGCTCTCACCGGCACCGCGCAATGCGTCCCCCGGCGGAACCAGCTGGCTTCCCTTCGACCCCTCGGCCATTGATCGCGAGCGCGCCGCGGGGCGACCCGTCTTCGTCGACTTCACCGCTGACTGGTGTATTACGTGCAAGCTCAACAAAACCGTGGTGCTTTCCGACGAAGCCGTTCAAGAAGAACTCGTGCGCTGGAAGTTTGCGACGTTCAAGGCCGACTGGACCCTGCGTGACGATGCAATCACCCAGGCGCTCGCCGAGTGGGGCCGTGCGGGCGTGCCGATGTACCTTGTCTACCCCGCCGACCCCAGCAAGCCACCCGAACTCCTGCCCGAACTTCTGACCCGGGACGCGACCCTGAAAGCGATTCGTGCCGCGGGTGGGGCGGGGGGTGCATGATGCCGCGCCGAACGATTCTGCTTGTGTCTCCCGGCCGGCTTGCCTTCGCTTACGAGCGCACTACTCTGGAACGCGTGAGAGCCCAACTCTCAACCCGGAACCATCGACCGGGTAGGGCGGGGCCAGGAGATTCACAATGAAGATCTCGATGAAAACAGGAACCCGGCTCGGCCTACTCGCGCTCGTGGTGGCCGTTGGCTGCACGAGGGTCTGGTTCTACCAGGCCGAGAACTTGGCCCTTCCCGAGAATCGAATGGTCTTTCTCGCCATCTGGCTGAGTGCTGTCGCGCTCGGCATCGCGGCGTTCGTGAAAAAGGCCGGATGGCTCGGTCGCATCGCCGCGGTGGCGGCGATTGTCATGGGACTCTTCCTTCCCTTTACCGTGAGCATCAGCGAACAGATCCTACCCTCGAACGCGATTCAGGTGGGTGCGACGATTCCGAGCTTCAGCGCGCCGGACGACCGGGGCCAGGTCTTCGACTCCGCGCGGCTGCGCGGGAACCCCGTTCTGATCAAATTCTTCCGCGCCCACTGGTGACCCTACTGTGTCGCCGAGTTACGGCGATGGGAAGAACTGCGGGACGAGTTCGATAAGCGCGGCGTTCAGGTGCTCACCGTCAGCACCGATCACCCCGAAGAGATCCGCACGGGCCGACGCGTTCACGGGCTGCAAGCCACCATGCTCTCGGACCGAACACTCGGGGTGACAGACGCGTTCGGGTTGCGAAATCAGGGGGCCCATTCGGGCAATCCCAGGGATGAGATCGAAGCGTTGCCGATACCGACTTCCCTGCTCGTGGACGCCAACGGCAAGGTGTTGTGGATGGATGTCTCCGACAACTATCAGCGCCGCTCGGGCCCCGAGGTGGTTCTGGCTGCGCTGCAGGCCCATCTCGACTGAGCCGCGCCCCGTCACGGGCTCCCCGTAGGGATTTAACATAACGCCCATACTCGGACGTTGTGCCAGAAGCCAGCTTGAATGTCCTATCCACCTCGAAGGGAGTCAGCGTGCCGATGAAGTAAGTCGGCCCATCTCCGGTTCCCGCAATCGTGAGGGGATCGAAGAGCCCCCAGCCGTTGAAGAGACCGAAGGTGAACTCGCTCTGCGGCGACTCCCCACTGATGTCCTCAAAGCCAGGGTTGACCACGACCAGCGGGTCCGCGAGCGATGGCGTCGCAACTGTGGTCGCCACAGTTGCCAGCAGAATGGCGATGAACGTCCTAGAGAGAGACCGATTCTACATTGCTTGGAATCCGGCGCTTCGCCTAGCGCGGGTCGAGCCGAACGAAGTAGCGAGGCGGGAAACCCGTAACCACTCGGAACGCAAAGGGCAGACTGTTGTCCGCGTCGACACGATCGTGTTCCTCGCCTGTCACCGGGACCGCACGGTAGTCGCCGCTCTTTCCATCCAGAGTCACCTGAACGGCAGGGTTGGCTAGTGCGCTGTTGTACCAAGCGCGGGGCCAATGGTTCGCAGCCACGTACAGCGCGCCGCCGCTTTCGAGCCGTGACACAACTCGATCGTGGGACGTTCCCGCATCGAAAGTCGTGATGACCAGGGTCGTGTCGCCGGCGGGCTGGAAAAAGCCAATCATCGACTCGAAGGCGATCACGATTGCCACATAGGCCGCGAACACGATCGCAAGAACTTTCAACGCTTTCATCGATTGACTCCGTGGTGTGTCGGACAGGCGCTCAGGGTACCGGAATTTTGAAGTCCATGTGAATGTCTCTGGGTTCGAGCGCGAAGAGCGCAGCGTCGACGTCGTCTGTAACCGTACAGCCGCGGTGGAGATAGAAGTTCACCGTGTTCTCGCTGGACGTGGCCGAGATGTAGAGCCTTCTTGCCCCAAGTTCCCCGGCCCTCGCCGCCGCCCGCTCGAAGAGCGTGCGGCCCAACCCGGTTTTGCGGATCCTTCGACTCACGTGAAGAAACTTCAACTGGAGCCGGTCGCGCTCGACGCCGATTGGCCTGCTCTCGAGCACGAATGCGCCAACGAGGCTGTCCCCGTCGAAGGCGCCAGATGCCATGCCACCGCTGTCGAAACAATCGAGGAGACTCGGACCATGTAGGGATTTAACATAACCCCCATACTCGGACGTTATACCAGAAGACAGCTTGAACGCCCTATCCACAGAATCCCCGATCCTACCCCCTCCCACACCTCCCACACAGCCGTATGAACCCCGGTTTTGGGAGGCTTAAGTCAGCGATGGCGACGGCGGATCATGAGGAGTGTGAGGAGCGCGGAGGTGGGTTCGGGGACGGGTGTTGTTGCCGGTGCCATCTACGGATTGCTAAGCACGTACACCGCCAAGAGCCAGAGGGCGAGAAGAAGATTCACAGTCACGGTTCCAGCAAGCCACCGCCACTGATGAGAATCGCGCGAGCGCAGCGAGACAAACACGTAGATCCACGAGGCGACAAACGAAAAAGCGGCGGGAGCGATGAAGGCCCATTCGACCACACCGCGACCGGAAAGACTGTGACCCGAAGGCGAAACGAACAACGTTTCCGAAATGAATACTCCGACTAAGAGGATCGTTGGCGACGCTAGGGCGAGCCAGAAGCTCCGCTTCGAGGTATGGAGAGAATGCCTAGAGCGATTCACACCCCGAAACATAGGAAAGCCAAAGCCCCGATTCCATTCATCGCAAGTTGATGAAGCCCGCGGTAGAGCGGTACCCCCCTTATTCGATCCGAAACTCCTAGATCGCCCTACACAGGTTCTCCACTTCTCCGCATGACATTCAATCGCCCCAGAACTAAGGCAACTTCAGCGGTAGTGCGTAGACCCGGGTCTCAACGTTTTGCCCAATAGCCCAGGGCCAGTCCGGCCCTTCTAGCGGACTCGAGTAGTTCGCGATTGCAAAATTGCCTCCGCCTAGGTCGATGGCCGATGCAAAGGCGGTATCTCCGCGCGACGGTAGATCTGCAAGGGGATAGATCGTGCGACTCTGCGGTGCAATTTCATATACCGTCGTTCGCAGACGAGACCACCAGAAACGAAGCTGGTCGAGAGCCAACGGAAGATCCCCCGGCAGCCAGCGAGGCATACGCTCTACCGGTCCAGCCAGACTGCGGCGGGCGATCGCAAAGAAGCGATCTCCGTGGCGCACCAAAAGCGGGGAGTCGTGCCGATACGGCGTCGGATCGCAATCCCACTGATCGAGACGCTGGGCCGGTGCCGTACAAATGAGTGCGCCTCGCGGCTCGACGCGCACTAGCGCGACAAGGTTCCCCTCCTCGTCGAACTCGAAGGCGCACTCCCCTCCCCCGGCTTGGAGAATTGGGGACTCGCCGCCGCTTACCGACACCCAATCAATTCCATTGCTCGAGCGCAGCAGCCTTACACTCCGCGCCTTACCTCGCCTCTCGTAAAGTTCCTGCCCATTGTAAACGCTCATCCAGGCAACACCATTTCTCCACTTGGTTCGCCAGACAACATGACCGGGCTCGAAGATCGGGGTTGACTGACTCCAACTTCCCGACTCTGTCCACTCGCTCACCCGAATCGAATTCGGGGAGAAAACTCCAGGTTGGCTATCTGCTTCGAAGAAATAAAAGAGCAGGCGATCTCCCATGCTGAGGAATCGTGGCTCGCGCAGATCACGGTCATCGATGCGAAACTCAGCCTCGAACGTCCACTTTGCAGAGGGATCGAGTTCCGCCCCTTCGCCTGCAGACAGGATGATCATACGTGCTTCCGCGCTCGCCCAATGTCTTGGAGCACTCCGAAACCCGAGGTACACGCGGCCTTCGTGAAGAGTCCAATCCAAGTTGTTATTCGAAGCCCCAAGCTCGAGGCCAGGAGGCATGCCGGGGCCAGGCACAACCGCATGGGCTTCGCCGATTAGCAGCCCCCGAGTTCGCTCCGCGTTCCATTCGTGGTTTTCATCTGCGCTCCACCCCCAAACAATGACCGAGACAAGCAACCCTAGGGTTAGCCCGACGCAAAGAGCGGCGAGCATGAGAAACTGCAACCAGAGTCTCATGCGCGGACTTCTATGGCTCAATCGATTGTCGAGTTCATCATTCATTTTTTCTCGAAACCAGTATCGATCACCAAGTAGCCCGCGCCACAACGGATTTCTGCGCGCGTCTGGTGTATTTCGATCCTCCCCTCATTCTAACGCCGAAGACCGCCACCGGCGCTTCGGTTTCGACCTCATGCTGGGAAAGAGCAGCTCCAGAGAGGGAAGACGTCTTCAGCCAGATTCAGTTTTCTCCGTCCTTAATCCACTCCGGCCGGCGGAGGCGAAAGAGGACGAGTGGCAGAAGAATCGACAACCCAAGCCCAACCGCCAGAAAGCGAACGAACGCAGCGGGTCGCAGGCCGGTGGACGCGAGCTGATCCGGAGGCGAGAACCCGACGAAAAGCGCGATCAGAGCGCCCGCAATTCCAATCATGCTCGTACACCACAACCCAAATGTACCGCCGGGAACCTGAAACGGTCGTGGCTGCTGCGGCCGGCTCCAACGAAGCCACAGCGCCGCAGCGAAAAGCATCAAGTACATCAGTAAATACATCTGGATCGTGAGCACGCTGATCATGAAATACGCAGCGGCGACTGTGGGCTGCAAGGTAAACGCGAGACAAATGATAGACACGATGACGCCCTGAATGCCGAGGATCCTCGAGGGAACTCCGCGACCGTTGGTTTTGCACAGCCAGGGCGGCAACGAACCGTCTTCCGCAGAAGCGAGCATGCCCTTGCTCGGCCCGACGATCCAGGCGTTCACGCTCCCGAAAACGCCGACAGCCATCCCAAGCGAAATCAATCGCGACCATTCGGCCAATCCGTACCGACCCAACATGGCCCGGAGTGCATCTGTGACTCCGCTCTGGAGGCGATAGGCATCGGGGGCAAGAGCCACCGCGATGGAAAGTGCCCCGAGGATAAAAACGACAAGGATCACCGTTGCCGCGAGCAAAATTCCCAGCGGGTAGGTACGACCGGGATCACGGACTTCTCTCGCGTGGGCAGCGGTCATTTCCATGCCCGCGAATGCCAGAAGGACACTCACAGCGAAGGTGACATTGCCGAAATGACTCAGATCTGGGACGAACTGGTCACCGTTGGCGAGCAGGTGCGAGGTCTCGCCATCGAGGATGACCAACCCTGCAAGGACGATAAGAATAATGCCCGGGATCACAACGCCAGTAAACGCCCCAAGGATACTGATCCGAGCAGAACCTGAGAGCCCTCGAAGGTTGAGGATCACGGCAGACCAGTACGACGCCAGAATGATCGCGACGATGAAACGGCGGTCGTCTGCGAGTTCCGCGGAGCGCTCCGGCGCGACCGTGAAGGCGAGCGATGCAGCCCCGAAAGTGAGAACGACCGGGAACCAGCAGAGGTTCTGGAACCACTGGAGGAAAACGGCGACGAAGCCCCACTTCAGGCCAAAGGCCTCGCGGACCCATACGTAGACCCCCCCTCGCTCCGGCCAGGCTGTCGCAAGCTCCGCAGCGACTAGGGAGACAGGCAGGAAGAAGACCACTCCGGCCATTAGGTAGAAGAAAATCGAGCCCACGCCGTATGTCGCCATCTGCGGCAAGTCACGCAGACTCGCGATCGCAACGATGTTGACCATGGCGAGACCGAACAGGCCCAAGACCCGGCCGTCCTTCTTCTCCTCAGAAATCACAGACCTCCTCTTCTTCAAAGGAGTTCGCGGCGAGGAATGCACGATCGCCCGCAACCGCGCCGAGTATAACCGCCTTGCGCTCAGATAAATCTGTCGGCGCGTCGAACACAGCCGGCCCAGCGCCGCCTTCTCGGCGCACCGTTGGACACGGGCGTGTGTTATTCACGTCCTTCCCCTCCAAGCACCAAGCCCTTGACAAGCGCTCCCGCATTGGCACCGAGGCCGGGGATAGGACATTCAAGCTGGGTTCTGGCACAACGTCCGAGCCTGGGCGTTATGTTAAATCCCTACGGGGAGCCCGTGACGGGCGCCCCTACCAACCCGATCGATTCGTTGGGCCCCGGCACCGCCTGAATGATCCGCCCGCCTCACCTATATTCTCGTGGCTTCGAGGCACATCGACGGTTCGCGCCGTGCCTGCAAAGAGGGGAAGCAATGAGCCAGCGGAAGAGGGCAGCCCGAATGCCCGATGGCGCGGCGGGCAGGCAGTTTGAGTATGTGCTTCGGCAGATTGCAGCCAGCCGCGACGGGACAGCGCACACCGATCGCTCGCGCTTCGAAGCCGGCGCGATGCCCGAACTCGACGTCGCGCTTCGCCCACTAGTCGCACGCATGGCGGCTCGTTTCGGGAGTTTTGAGGTGGCATCCGTCGAGGCGCGCACCGAGTTTGCACTCGTTGCTGACCTGGAAGCTTCGGATGGCAAAAAGTGGCGGGTCTCCTGCCGGGTCGAAGAAACGCCACCCCATCGCATCGTCGCGCTAGACTGGGAGCGCGTTCTCGATTTCGACGTGGTCGTTCGCGAGGCCGTCGAAGCAGATGCCCCCGCTCTGGCCGAGATCGAACGACGTTGTCCGCTCCTTCTCGGTGACAGCAGCACCGTGATCGATCGCGGTGACGACTACTTCGCATTCGCGAGATTGATGGAAGATGTCACGGTTTCGTTCGGCCTAATCGATGGCCAGCCAGCTGGCATCAACTGTGGAGCGCTTCGGACCGCGCGCATCGACGGCATCGATCGACGCATCATGGTTGCGGTCCACACCCGCATTCTGCCCGAACATCAAGGCAAGGGGTTGTGGGGCGCCTTGAGTCGCCTCCTCAGCAAGAAGTACTCGCCGAGCCGTGGCGTCGCCGGGAGCATCGGATACGGCTCCGTCGACAACGCGGCAATCCAGCGGGGATTCGCCAACGTGCCAGAGAAGTGGGACCCGGGCCCAGTGCGAGCCCATCTCGCCTGCTCGTCAGACGCCGGGTCGGGCATCGGAAGTGTGGCGACGCCGGCCGACGCACCGCGCATCGTCGAATTGATCAACGCGTGCCACAGCGGCGAGGAGATGTACACGCCGTACACCGTCGAATCACTATCGGCACGCCTCGAACGCTCACCCGAACAGTACTCGTGGAACCACGTCCGCCTCATGGAGAACGCGGTAGTCGGAGTGTGGTCCGCCGGAGACACGATTCGCGTGATCACCGAGAAGAACGGCCAGCACGTCGAATCGCGGCGCGGTGTCGTGCTCGATTACGGTTTCGTTCCCAGCGATGATGGCGGGGGCGTCGGCGAAGCGGAACTCTCCGCCCTGCTCTGCGGCTGGTACGCGCGGCTTGAAAAACGTGGCATGGACACACTCACCGTCTTCAGCTCTCGAGCTTCGCCCGGGTACCAGACGATCCGCGCGCTCGCGAAGCAGACCGAGGCCTTCTACGCGTGGACGCCTGGAATCGCGGTCCCCCAGCGCCTCCCTGAAGCGGGGATGTATGTGGACGCCATCTACTTCTGAGTAGCGGTCTAGTCAGCCTAGGGAGTAGCTTCGAAGACACGCCACTGATCATCTGAGATGATTCGCTCACGAAGCTGCGAGTATGCGTGCGAATAGTGTCGGAGCATCGTCGCATGGAGATTACTTGCTCGTCTTCGAGTCCACCTCGACATCATTCTCTTCGATTCGGCGCGTACCGGACGCACTTCCGAATACCCGTCTAGTACGTCCTACCCTCCCCGCACCCGAGTCTCTCAAGCAGATCCGAGCCACTCCGACAGATTCGATACTCTCTCCCGTCAGGGGCTCCCCGTAGGGATTTAACATAACGCCCAGGCTCGGACGTTGTGCCAGAACCCAGCTTGAATGTCCTATCCCCCTTGAATGTCCTATCCCCCGCAGGAGGTGGTGTCGACGGAGGCTCCGTTGTCGGGGCAGCGAAGCGTCTCCGGGTCGACCTGAAGGCCGCCCGCGCAGGCGACGTCTTGAACCGCTTCGTGCGTTGCGAATAGAAATTTCAAAGGCCCATTCTAGACCCTTGGACATGTAGGGGACAGGCTAAGGAGGGGACACAGGGGCTCTCGAGAGCGGTCCGGGCTCTACTCTTGATATCGCGAGTTCTGCTGATGACTTCGCCATAGGGCCAGCAGTGCAAGCGAGACGATCAGGACGAATTGCGCATGGCCAGATAGGGCGGGTAGCCGTATTTGTGTACCTCGGATGCGATAGATCTCGCCCGTGAGACTCGCGACATAGAGTTCGCCAGCGTGGTCTTCCCCGAAGGTGGAAGGCTGAACCAAGACGCCTTCGGGAACGACTTCGTCGACGATGAATGCGGCTCCATCGCGGGTAATGGTCCGAATCGATGTGTTGCAGAAATCGGTGAAGAAGTAGCGGCCGGAGAGTTCGGGATGATCGCTTCCGCGATAGACGAAGCCTCCCGTTACAGAGCAGTCGCCGTCATTGTGAGCGGGGTCGTGGGCAGGGAAGAAATAGGCCGCATTGCAGCCAGATAAGTTGAAGGTGGAGTTGCCTTCGTAGCAACGCCAGCCGAAATTGAGCCCGGCGGCAGTGGCCGCAGGAACAAAGTCGATCTCTTCACGGGCATCCTGCCCGACGTCCGCAATCCAAAGGTCGCCGGTGCTGCGGTCGAAACTGAAGCGCCAGGGATTTCGCAAGCCGATACCAAAAATTTCATCACATGAGCCGGACTGGCCGACAAAAGCATTGTCTGAGGGATTCGAGTAGTTGGATTCTCCGCTCAGGTTGCAATCGGGTGCGGTGCCGCTCCCCGCACCGACATTAATTCGAAGCAGTTTTCCGAGCAGCGTTCCCCTATTCTGCCCGGCGTTGGTGGGGTCATTGGCAGCGCCACCGTCGCCCGAACCGATATAGAGGAATCCATCTGGGCCGAATTGAATTTGGCCTCCATTGTGATTCGAAAAAAGTTGCTCGAATTCGAGCACGACCAACTCAGAGTCTGTGTCCGCGACGTTCGGATCTGCGCTCACACTGAACCGGGAGATCCTGGTTCGATCACGCCCCAAGCCCGGTGGGTCGTAGGTGTAGTAGACATAAAAGTGGCCGTTGCTTGTGTATCCAGGATCGAAGGCCAACCCGAGCAGGCCCTGCTCGTTCCCTGTGTCATCGACCCGAGCCCGGATGTCCAGGAAAGGAGAGAGCAAGGTACTGCCATCGTCTTGAACGATCTGGATTCGTCCAGCCTGCTCAACCACGAAGAGCCGGCTATCGCCGGCTTGCGTGATCGCCACGGGCCTAGCGAAGCCCGAGGCGAAAAGTTCGAGTTCGACCTCCGCCAGCGGTGGAGGCGGATCGGGCGGGGGAGAGGGGCCCCCCCCGGTGACAGTGATGGCGAGAGAGCTGGTGGCGACTGCGTCCCCCAGCAGATTCACTTGGTCATCGGTGGAATTGCCAGCGCCGTAGAGGGTGTAAAGGCCGTTGAAGGTCGGCGCCGTCCAGTTGAAACGGAACTCTGCCTGGCCCCCCGCGAAAGATTTGGGCTCCGTATGGGATATCTCGTCACCTACTTGTTGCAGATCGGAGTCGATCGGTAGGAAAGTGCCGATGGCATCCGTCGAAGAAATATTCAGGCCACCGGTGAGGCCCGGGCCACCGATCAGGGTAGCGACGTATTCGTGGGTTGTGCCCGCGGTCACCGCGGAGGGACCAGTCAGTAGGAGGGTCGGCTGGGTGGCCCCCGGTGCGTGACATGCGCTGCAAGTCGAGCCGCTATTCGTGCCTGGGTTGCCAGAAAACCCGTCGCGACCGAAGCGGCTAGCTTGCACCGCTGGCGACGCGAGAAGGGCGCAAAGAACGATCAGCAAAGCTCTTTTTTTGATCTTCTTTTCTTGAGCCATGGTCATCAAAAAGTTTTTCAGAGTTCTTGCGGAATCAGCGGTCCCGCGGGTTGGCTCGCGTTCGGGTGGTTAGGTCGAAGCAAGTCCGGAACCCCCCGAAGGTTACTCGAGCAGCCATCCGCGCGAGTTTGAGGAAAAGCTTCCGGGTTCCTGGGATTTCGAGAAACGGTAGCAAAGAAGAGGAAATGAATTTCGGCCTGCGCTCGCGAGAAGGCGGATAGGACGTTCAAAGGCTCATTCTACACACTTGGCCATACAGGCCACCGGCTAAGGAGGCGGAACAGGGTGCTCGATCCCAGGTCGGGGCCCGTGGGCGGCCCGAACTGCCTAGCGTGAGAATCAGGGGTTGTTGTCGCCGGCCTGCTTCATGTAAGCCACGACCGCCGAGACCTGACCGGGGTTGAGGCCCAGGTTCGGCATTCGAATGCCTTGATATTGTTCGAAGAGTTGCATGGCCAGGGGATCCTCTTCGGCAAGCATTCGATCCGGTTCTGCCACCCAGCGAGCCAGCCAGGCCGGATCCCTTTTCTCCACTACTCCAAGTAGGTCTGGCCCGATCCTGTCGCCGCCTCCAAGGGAGTGGCACGCCGCGCATCGGGTGGCGAAGAGTTTCTCT
>Ga0310120_10002250_pt1 | contig 14209 bp, 11 predicted proteins | sample CB27_AW_983_MG_FD_203506 | JGI IMG/M metagenome (GOLD analysis project Ga0310120, IMG submission 203506) | Marine microbial communities from Western Arctic Ocean, Canada - CB27_AW_983 | ecosystem: Environmental > Aquatic > Marine > Oceanic | place: Canada: Western Arctic Ocean | collected... | reverse complement strand
GCCCAGTCACGTCGTAGGGTGGGATCGGTGGCCCACCAGGGTAGTAACGTAGGTCTGGATAGTGCTGGCGCTCAAGCATTGTCTTTGCAAAGGCACCGTAGGGTTGTGCGAGGTCGATTACCCACGAACCTTCGGGGTAGCTAATACCGCTAGCAGTAAACGATGTTTGGGCTTGATGGATCTCAACTTCCCCGAAATGCAGGATTTCAAGCAATTCGTATGTTGCATATGGGTCTCTTTGATCGGCCGAGATGACAAAAGCGTACGGCGGCTCGGAGCGTTCAATCCAGTCGCGATGCACACGATAAAAGTTCTGTAGCCAAGTGCTTCGATATTTCGCCATATTCTCTAACGCTGCAAAGACGGCGATACTGCCGTATTCCACAATGTCACTCAGTCTCCAGACCGCGGAGTCGTAAGGAGCGGGATAATTCACCTGCATTTCCTGCGGTCCGAGCGGCTGGTCTGGGCCGTTCGGATTGACGTAGGGGTTCGCTAGGTTGACACTGGCGATTTCGGTCAGAATGCGTGGCTGGCCGTGGTAGAGCATGTATTGCCGTGCTGGTGTCCAAAGGTCGTAGTAGTCGTTGTAGATAACGCCCTTCTTGCCCTTAGAGACCAAGGCCGAAGCCATGGCCATGCCGATTTGTGCTTGGCCTTCAATCAATATCGGATGGATATTGGGGTCGTATGGGTCTCGAAACGGTGGCACGAAGATGCGTGCTCCTCGGTATCCCATTTGGTGCATATCGTGGGTAACTTGAGGTTTGTAATCCCTATGAATATCAATGGCCAGACGGGTTTCTTTTTGGGTGAACATAAACCAGTCGCGATTGTCGTCATGGCCAGTGTAGCGATGGTACAAGTCGGGATAGACGCGGCTATAACGCGTGTCCTTCGTTTCGTACCAGTGGTCAATAACTTTAATTTGACCATCAGGATTTTGTGACGGCACGAGCAGGACCACCGTGTTGACTAAAATTTCTTGGATTTCTGGTGATTCTTCTGTGGCAAGCCGGTGCGCGATATTGATAATCGCCTGCCCATTACCGACCTCCGTCGAATGGATGGTCGCATAAAGGAAATAAAAGGGGACGCCTTCTTGGGATAGGGCCCGTGCGTCCTCTTCGGAGAGACCTCTGGGGTCTGCGAGACGGTGATTGATTTCGATGAGTCGATCGAGTCTGTCGAGATTTTCTGGCGAGCTGATGGTGACTAATACGTACGGGTTGGCGTCGGTGGTTGTACCTCTGGGCACATAAGCTAGCCGGTCCGTCTGGTCCTCTAGGTGTTTCAAATACTCCAATACTTTGGGGTACCGTGCCAATTCACCGTCTGTGCCAATCTCAAAACCAAAGAATTCGGTTGGTGTCTGAACGGTCTGTCCCCAGGCTGGGGCTGATAGCACCGTATTAACCAATACCAGGGTTAGGACAAGTAGAACGTCCGTTTTTACTGACATGTCTAATAACCCGGCGCATATGACGAAACGCCGGCTAAGCAGGATAGCATGCGAGATGACGGTATCTATGGTCATTCCATGACAAAACGTTCATCTGTCCGTAACACCTAGTCCATACGCTCTTCGCTACGGTGGTTCTAGCACGTTGCGCTGTAACTCAGGAGAGGATACGAATGAACGTTTTGCACATCATGTCTCAAGTGTTAGTCGTCGCGCTGATCACTCTGGCCGGCGTTTTTCCCGGAATGCCCACGGGTGGACTCATCGCCCTAGCGTCGGCTGCAGAACAAACGATGAACATGTCTTCGCGAGCAACCGGGTTCGCGGATGTTATCGAAACAGGGTTTGACCGTCGTGTTGGCGAGCAGACAGTTAGCTGCTGGTGAAGAGACGGCCCATGACATTTCTGCGGCAGAAGGCGGTGATGTTGTAGTGGTTGAACTCGACGTGTCTGACGTTGAGTCGGTTAGTCGTTGCGCGACGGAGTTGGTTTCACGAGGAGTGCGTGTGGATGTTCTGGTGAATAATGCTGCTGTGTGTCTTGACGGAGGAGTATTGGATATTGATAGTGCGGGTGTGGACACAGCTGTCCGCACGAATCTTGCAGGTCCATTTTGGTTGGTACGCGCTTTTGTTCCAGCCATGGTACGGTCAGGCTACGGACGTGTTGTGAATGTAAGCTCGGGGTGGGGATCGTTTGCCGGTGGACTCGGCGGTCCGGTCACGTATTCGATAACCAAAGCGGCCTTAAATGGATTGACTGTTAAATTAGCGCAGCAGGTGACCGGAGATATCAAGGTTAACGCGGCCTGTCCTGGTTGGGTGCGTACACGAATGGTGGTCCTGATGCTCCACGGAGCGTGGAACAAGGTGCAGATACGATTGTTTGGTTGGCGACCCTGCCCGCCGACGGTCCATCCGGCAGTTTTTTCGTGATAGAAAAGAGATTCCGTGGTAAAGCTGGAGCAGAGAAACTTAGTGGTGGTGTCACTATGATGATGAACCGGTTCGGTGCTAAGCGCCTTTGCGTAAACGTCGGGTTGTGTCTGTTTACAGCAAGTGTTTTGGTGTTGTCGGTCTCAGCGCAGGACAACCCTGACCGTCAGCATCGGGTGCCGGCGGAGTTCATGAGTTATTTAGGTGCCGATTGGCTGGAACGCGTCGAACGTGCGGACGAGGAGCAACCGGAGCGGGTCCTAGATAGCATGGCGCTCAATAAAGGTGATGTGGTCGCCGATATTGGCTGTGGTTCTGGCTACTACGCTCGCCGTATGGCTCGGCGTGTTATGCCTCAAGGCAGAGTGTTGTGTGAGGATATTCAGCCTGAGATGCTCGACATTATGCGTCAGCGAGCAGCCGACGAGGGATTGTCAGGCATTGAGGCAGTGCTCGGAACGCCAACGGACCCACGCCTGGCACTTGGCATTGTCGACTGGATCATTATTGCGGACGTGTACCACGAAATGTCGCAGCCAGAAGCCATGCTTGCGCGAATTCGAAGTGCATTGTCTCCGACTGGACGTGTTGCGCTACTTGAATATCGTGTTGAGGATGGAACTGGCGACCAGATCAAGGCCGACCATGTGATGTCTGTCCGGCAGGTCTTACAAGAGTGGCGTGCCGCCGGGTTCGCCCTCGTTGGGTTCCACGAATTTTTGCCAAGCCAGCACCTGTTTTTTTTCGGTGACGTCGACCGTGCTGACAATCGAAATGTTCTCTACGATTACGATTTGTTTGACGCCATGGAAGCTGAGCTCGTCGAGGTAGAAGCTCGAGGTGCCGGTGACGACCTTGTGAGGCTGCGTATTCGTCGAAGGGGTAACGACCCGCTTTTGGTTACGTCCCCGGTTGCTACGTATTTTCAGGCGCCAGAGGGACGGCGCGATATGATTGCGCGGCGTGATGGTTGGGTGCTACTGGATGACGACGATTGGCACGATTGGACTCTACGGGCAGTAGGGCGTCAGAGAAGCCTCGATGCATCGGAGGCTAGTGATGCCTTGGTTGTCCATCCTCCATCGATGGCGCCGAACATTGAAGCGGTGCTGCGCGCGGTTCAAGTTGGTACATACACCGTCTCGAATTCACCGGTGCTTTATCCTCCTCGGACTCATGTCGTCGATCAAGCGGCGGTGTGGATTGCCGATACTGATGCAACATATGTGGAGCTAGAGTCCGAGATTGCGGGCCCCCGCGTTCCGGCTTCCTATGCAGCAGCGTTTGCGCTTGTGTTTGTCGATCAAGCGGGAATTGACGTTACGACACGGCCGATTTGGAACGACCACGACAGAATTTTTTCGACACTGCGTGACCAGGGATTGACACTATGGCATCAACTGAAAATGCAGTAGGCCTGTTTTGTTGGGTGTCCTCGTTATGGGAATTTGTTAGAACCGCGCCGTTTAGGAACCTGGCGCTCTAAGGGTCTTTTCTCGAACGGTGAGATTGTCGATACGGTCCTCGTTGATGCTAACGCCTAGGCCAGAGCGCTCGGTCGGTACCGGAAGCCATCCTGCTGCGTCCATCGACCAGGTCGGCGCTACGATGTCTTCATTCCAGTGTTGACTAGAAGCGCTGATAGTACTTGGTGTGCTGAAGTGAGGGAGTGATGCCAGCGCGATGTCGTATGCGCGGCCGATTCCTGTATTAATTTCACCGCCGCAATACGCATCAACGTTGTTGTGCTGACAAAAATCATGAATTGCCTTTGCTCGCGTAAAACCACCGACGCGGCTAGCTTGGATATTGGCTACCCGGGCGGCGCCAAGGGTAACCATTTCCTCTACATCGACGACTTGCGTGATTGAGTCGTGAAGCGAGAGGGGGGGCTCGATGATGTCTTGGAGTTTACTGTGACGTAAGAGGTTTGCAGGGGGGAATGGTTGCTCCATCAGGAGTGGGCGGAATGCAGCGACGTCTTGGAGCGCATCAATGAGTTCGACCGTGTACGTTCCCCTGCAGTCAACAGCGAGTGGGACAGACATGCCGAGTACGTTCCTGATTTCACCGACAAACTGAACATCGGCGCCAGGTCGAATGCAAACGGTTATTTTCTGGTAGCCGAGCACAAGAGCCTCTCGGACTTTGTTGACCAGCATGTCTGGTTTGTCTTGTACCTCAATGGATATGCCAGCTGGTACAGTGGTACGAGTTCCCCCAAGAAGTCGAGAGAGACTCGTTGTTTCGCGCTCCGCCCAGAGTGCCCATAGGCCCATTTCGACAGCGGCTTTTGCACGGAGATGACCGCGGATGGACCGGTGAAGGATGTTGTCGACGCTATTTGGATGAACGAGGCTTTGGCTAAGAACACGTGGCCCGATCCAGTTATGAATGGCCAACCAAGCCGTATCAACGGTTTCAGGGGACATCGTTGGACGATCGCCGACGAGGCATTCGGTCCAGGCTCGGACTCCATCGACATCATGTAGTGTAAGGAGGAGAACGCGCCGGTCTACGGACGGAGTCTGGGCAAACGGGATAGGGTTTCGGAGAGGTATCCTGATCTCTCTCAGCGTGATACTTTCCAGTCGGAGACTCATCGTCCGTCACGCACCATACCCGACATTTCCGGTGGAGTGGTAGTCACTTGTCGAGGGAACTAGAATGATATTCATGCGAGTAACGTTAACCGCTGTTTTTACCCTTTGCCTTGCTGTGGCTACCTGGGGACAGGAGCAGTCAGAATCGGCTGCGGTGCGAGACCTGCCACTTGAGCCAGCTCGAACATTGTCGCTTGACACAGATGAAGGAACTTGGATTTCAGTTGACGTGAGTCCAGGTGGTCAAGCGGTTGTCTTTGACCTGTTGGGTGATCTCTATACCGTGCCGCTTAGCGGGGGGGACGCGACACCACTGACACATGGAATGTCGTACGACAACCAACCACGCTACAGCCCTGATGGGTCAGAGGTTCTTTTTATTTCTGACCAAAACGGCTCTGAGAACTTGTGGCTCGTTGATGTCGAATCAGGTGAGAAGCGCGAGCTTACGAACGGTTCAACGCACAGTTACGAGTCGCCTGACTGGCTACCCGATGGAGACTACGTGGTCGCCGCACGGTCATTTCGTTCCACGGCGCGGGGTGATGCACGGAATCCGAAGTTGTGGATGTGGCACGTTGACGGAGGCACGGGACTGCAAATCATCAAGAGCCCAGGCTCACGTCGAACCACCGGACCAGCGCCGACGCCAGATGGTAAACACATTTGGTACGCGCAACGAGATAGATTGTGGCAATACAACGCCATCTTTCCGCAGTATCAACTCGCGGTTTACAACCGTGAAACAGGTGAGGACTACGAACGAACTTCTCGGTATGGTTCGGCTTTTCGTCCGACTATATCGCCCGACGGCAGGTGGCTTGTCTACGGGACAAGGCACGAGCATCAGACTGGACTGCGGCTTCGAGAACTGTCCACAGGGGAGGAACGCTGGTTAGCCTATCCGGTCACTCGAGACGACCAGGAATCAAAGGCTAGTAGTGACGTGTTGCCGGGGATGTCGTTTACTCCGGATTCGTCGGAACTTGTGCTGTCGTATGGGGGGAAACTCTGGCGTGTTCCTATTGCGGAAGGGAAACGCCCAATCGCTATTCCGTTTCGCGTTCAAACGGAACTCGATCTCGGTCCAGAACTCGCGTTCAAATATCCCATCGCTGATGAGCGCTTATTTACGGTGCGCCAAATACGAGATGCTGTTCCGTCGCCAAATGGTGACCAATTAGTGTTTGCGGCGCTTGATCAGTTGTATGTAACGACGTTGCCAGACGGCACACCGGAACGCCTTACAGCTTTTGACGTAGTTGAGGCTCAGCCAGTGTGGTCGCCAGACGGCCAGTGGGTCGCGTTTGTTACTTGGTCGCCCGATGGTGGACACGTCTGGAAAACGCGATCCGATGGTAGTGGTGATCCAGTTCGATTGACCGTCACGTCCGGTATTTACCAATCACCAGCGTGGTCGCCTGACGGTGGTCGCATCGTTCTCATTCAAGGGGCGGCGCGTGCGATGCATGAAGCGGCTGGGCCTCGACCGGTCGGTGCTAGCCAAAACATAGTCTGGGTGTCCGATGAGGGTGGTGACTGGCAAATGGTGGCGCCGACTGACGGGCGTAGCGCACCGCACTTCAGTTCAGATTCCGAGCGCATCTACCTCTATCATGCAGAGGATGGTCTGGTCTCGGTTCGATGGGATGGGACGGACGAACGGGCACATGTACAAGTTACAGGTTTGAGAGAGGACGGACGAGCCGAACCTGTTCGGGCGACGGTCGCTTTGATGTCTCCTGATGAGCGCCGCGCTTTGGCTCTTGTCGACAATAGTGTCTATGTGCTGGAGGTGCCGGTTGTGGGTGGCGAGCCGCCGACCGTTTCCGTTGCTGATCCTGCCAGCGCTAGTGTTCCTGTACGAAAACTAACGGAAATTGGTGGGCAATTTCCGGTGTGGAGTCAGGATGGCCAAGCGCATTGGTCAATTGGCAATGCTCATTTCATCTACGACATCACGGATGCAGCGCTACAAGGAACGACTTACACAGCGACCGAGATTCGTGTGACCGTTGAGGCCGAGCGTGATCTTCCTGATGGCTTTGGTGTTTTGCGTGGTGGCCGTGTTATCACGATGCGTGGAGATGAGGTGATTGAAAACGCGGACTTGGTAGTGCAAGGGAATCGTATTTTGGCAGTAGGGCGGCGCGGCACGGTACCGTTTCCAGATTTTGCTCGTATTTTTGACGTTAGTGGTACGACTGTTGTGCCGGGATTTGTTGACACACATGCCCATATGCGGCCGAGTTATGGTGTTCACAAGACGCAGCCCTGGACATATCTTGCAAATCTTGCGTACGGAGTTACTACTACTAGAGATCCACAAACCAGCACCACAGATGTTCTGACCTATGGTGATCTTGTGGACATTGGTGCGATCGTTGGACCGCGTATCTATTCAACGGGTCCCGGGGTGTTTAGTGCCGAACAGATCGAGGATCTGGACCACGCGCGGAATGTGTTGTCCCGGTATAGCGATTATTACGATACGAAGACGATCAAAATGTATTTGTCCGGTAATCGTCAGCAGCGGCAATGGATTTTGATGGCGGCAAAGGAGCAGGGACTTCTTCCTACGACGGAGGGGGGGCTCGACATGAGATACAACATGGAGATGCTCATTGATGGCTATCCCGGGCAAGAGCATTCCTTTCCCGTCTACCCAATCTACCGTGATGTCGTGAGCCTGGTGGCCGAAACGGGTTCGGCATATACCCCGACGTTACTTGTGTCGTATGGTGGACCATTCGGTGAGAACTATTTCTTTACTCGCGAGAATCCGCATGATGATCCGAAACTCCGTCGGTTTACCCCGCACGAGGTGATTGACCGCGTTACGCGTCGACGGGGTGAGGGAGTTGATCCGGGCCCCGGTGGTTGGTTTATGGATGACGAGTACGTATTCCAGGACCATGCCGTAGGTGTCAAGGCGATTGTTGAGGCTGGTGGACGGGTTGGTGTGGGGAGTCATGGACAACTCCAGGGTCTTGGTTATCACTGGGAACTGTGGGCGATGCATTCGGGGGGGTTGTCTGAACACGATGCATTGCGGGCGGCCACAATTCTTGGTGCCGAAGCCATCGGTCTCGATGGAGATCTGGGAACGTTAGAGCCTGGCAAACTTGCGGATATTCTCGTGCTTGACAGTAATCCACTTGATGACATCCGCAACACCAATAGTGTCCGTTATGTCATGAAAAATGGTCGACTCTACGATGGTGAGACACTTGATGAGTTTTGGCCACGTGAGCAGGCACTAGAGGCACTGGGCTGGCAGCCCGATGAACCGGACGGAGTAGCCGCTGGCATTCGATAGAGTGGTGATAGACGATATGGCGCGTCGACAAAATGGGTTGGTAACGACCTGTTGGTTAAGAGTCGGCCTGGTTGTCTTGTGGTTCGGACTTGGCTGCGGTGTAGCGTCTGGACCGAGTTCTACGGGTATGGCGGGTGACAATACTGGTGAAACTGACGCCAGCACGTACGAAGCTTCGCCGTCGGTGCCGGAGCCCGCTGGGCGCACGCGCGTCGTGTTACTTGGCACAGGCACTCCAGGGGCAGAAGTCGGTCGCTCCGGTCCGGCCATGGCCATTGTTGTTGATGACACCCCGTACTTGGTTGACCTGGGTCCTGGTGTCGTCAGACAGGCAGCGGCAGCGGCTGCCGCCGGCATTCCTGGCTTACAACCACGAAATTTGAGAATCGCTTTCGTTACGCACCTTCATTCGGATCACACGGCTGGTTTCCCGGACGTGATTTTGACACCGTGGGCACTTGGCAGGCGCGAGCCTTTAATTGTGTATGGACCGCCTGGGCTTGCGAAGATGAGCAGTTCACTTCTTGATGCGTATCGGGAAGATATCCGCGTGCGAACTGAAGGGGCCGAGATGCTTGCTAGGACTGGGGTGCAGGTACAGGCGCGTGAAGTCGAGCCTGGCGTGGTCTACGAGGACAACCTCGTTAAAGTCGAGGCCTTTGAAGCACCACACGGCAGCTGGGAGTATGCGTTTGGGTATAAGTTCACGACCGTTGATCGGACCATTGTGGTTTCCGGCGATACCGGACCAAACGATGCCTTGGTGGAGATCGCGCGCGACGCAGACGTCCTGGTTCACGAAGCCTACGGTGCGTATGGATTCTTTCAACGTCGGCCGCAGGCGCAGGGGTATCACGGAGCATTTCATACCTCGGCTACGAAGGTGGGAGAACTAGCACAGCGCGCGCGTGTGGGCCTGGTCGTGCTGACGCATCAGCTTCATTTGGCAGGTGAAGAGCCCGAACAACTGGTTAAAGAGGTGGAAGCCCAGTATAGCGGTCCTGTTGTCTACGGTCGCGACCTTGATGTCTTTTAAGCCTGAGGATCAGTGTGTTGTAGACGCTTTTACACTCTCAGATTTTGACGGTATGCGCTATGATGCGGCTCTGGGTATAAGGAGAATCTGATGACAAAATTTGTCTTTTTGGCACTCGCGTTTGGAGTCGTCGTGACCGCGTTGCCGTTGGCACAGAGCGGTGGAGATGCGTCGTATACTCCGAAACGGATTAACAAGGCGATCGAGCTTCTAGCAGCAGGAGAGCCGGTTTATTACTTTCAGATTCCGGGTGGCGGCTATGAAGAGGGTCGACGTTACGCAAAAACGTGGGCCGATGCCATTGGGTATAACGTTGAGCAAGCTCCTTTTAGTGCCCGTGAGCTGCGCGAATTTATCCAAGGGTTAATTGATGGTGGTCCTACACCTAGTGGGCATCGTACCCCAGCGGTGATTGTCACGCTGCCGGTGGGTGGTATTGATGAAGCAACGGTGCGCGCGAATTATTGGATGATGGAGCAAGTCCTCGCGGCTGGTGCGCATGGTATTTTGATGGTGCATATGCGTGATGAAGGTGCCACGCGCGCGTTTGTCCAGGCATCTCGGTATCCGCACGCACCGAAGGCAGAGGGGATCGGTGAGGGATTGCGCGGTAGTGGAGGTCAAGGTCTCGCGGCGGAGATGTGGGGCATCACAGCAGCCGAATACATCCAAAAGGCAGACCCGTGGCCACTCAATCCGGCCGGCGAGTTGCTGCTTGGTTTCAAGCCTGAAGATCGTGCCGCACTCGAAGTGATTGATCAGACTATGGCCGTGCCTGGAATCGGGATGGTTGAGTGGGGGCCGGCAGATATGTCCATGTCCTACGGAGTTGCTCGTGAACCCAACGGCAACTATCCACAGATGATAGCTGATGCGCGAGCCCGTATTTTGGAGGTGGCGAAGCGCGAGGGAGTTGTGTTTTCAGCGGTTGGCACGAATGGCGATAACATCGTCGAACGTATTGACGGTGAGAAAATTCTTTTTCATTTTTCAAATGAAGAAGCCGCACGTGTGGGCCGACGCCATACGCAACGCGTGATGCCGTACTAGGAGAGAAACCATGCGCAAAGTATCACTTATCGTTTTAGCACTTCTTATTGTTGTTGTGAGTGTTCCTGCCGAACAGTCTGGTGATGCGTATACACCGAAGCGAATTAACAAAGTCATTGAACTCTTCGAACAAGGGCAACCGGTCTATTACACCCAAGTCGATGAGGGTGGGTACGAAGAGGGAAAGCGGTTAGCGCAAACGTGGGCTGACTATATTACATACAACATGGAGCACAGTCCGTTTGATATGGATGCACTGCGTGGGTTTATGCAGGGGTTGGTTGATGGTGGACCGACGAAGAGTGGTCACCGCACGCCGACGGTTGTTGCTGTACTGCCGCTCGGCGGTATCAACGAGCAGGTAATGTGGGCGAACTACTGGATGGTGGAGCAAGTTCTCGGTTCGGGGGTGCATGGTGTATTGCTAGCGCATGCCCGTGGCGCCGAAGTGTCAAAGATTCTTGTGCAAGCCGCTCGGTATCCGCATGCGCCGAAAGCGAAAGGTGTGGCCGAAGGGTTACGCGGCAATGGCGGTCAGGGGTTTGCTGCACGTATTTGGGGTGTGACCAATGACGAGTATCAACGGTTGGCAGATACCTGGCCGTTCAACCCAAACGGAGAGATTCTGGTTGGCTTAAAAATTGAAGATCGACATGCACTCGAGATGGCTGAGGAGAGCGTTGCTGTGCCTGGCATTGGGTTTGCGGAATGGGGTCCAGGCGACATGTCGATGTCGTACAACGTGTCCCGCAGGAACGGTGCGATGCCGCAAGTGTTGGTTGATGCTCGAGCGCGTGTGTTTGCGGCAACAAAGAAGGCGGGAATACCATTCCTGAATCAGATGAATGTTGAGAATATTGAACAGATGATCGATGAGGGAGTCCGCATCGGTTCTGGTGCTGGTGCGGAAGGCGCTGACAAAGGTCGTCGTTATACTGATCGCCAGATGCCGTGGTAAGTAGTAACTGTCTGAAAAAGAGGGACGGCAATAGAGGCGGGTGTCGTTAGCGTGGCCCCGTCTCTTGCTTTATGTTTTCACGCTAGTGGATTTTTGTTTATTGCATTTCAATCGTGCTTGGATCTGGATGGGCGGGGTTATCCGCCATCTAGCATCACTCCTGTTGGCCTGTTTCCTTGTGGCGTGTGACGCGAGTGCGCCGGAAGTGGGTGACATGACAGTTGAACGGGCGCGTGATGTTCACTCCTACGCCAATGTTGATGAGGTGCGTGTCACGCACGTCGAGTTGGATCTCACGGTTCTATTTGAAGAACGGCAGCTTCGTGCGGCGGCGATGCTGTCTTTTGAACGCGTTCGAGATGAGGCCAACGTTCTCGTGCTAGACACACGTGATCTGCATATCACGGCGGTGGAGAGTTGGTCCGCACTGGGAGGATTTGATCCTGCCACGTATTCACTTGGTGAGGCCGACCCGGTGCTTGGTTCGCCGCTGGCAATTACGTTGCCACCGGACGCGACGCGGGTCAGGGTGACCTACGAAACAAGTCCGGATGCCTCAGGACTGCAATGGTTGTCGCCAGAGCAGACTGCAGGCGGGGAACACCCGTTTATGTTCACGCAGTCTCAAGCAATTCATGCGCGTAGCTGGATTCCGTTGCAGGATAGTCCCAGCGTAAGGGTTACGTATGGCGCTCGTGTCAAGACACCCGAGGGTCTTCGTGCGGTGATGAGTGCCGGAAATGATCCCGATGGTCCAGTGGACGGCAGTTATCGTCTTGACATGCCTCAGCCGATCCCGTCGTATTTGATCGCGCTTGCGGTCGGCGAATTAGATTTCCGTGCGCTCGGAGATCGCGCGGGTGTTTACGCGGAACCTTCGTTGATCTTGGCTGCGGAAAGTGAGTTTGAGGATACGACTTCAATGATTGACGTGGCGGAGCAATTGTACGGGCCGTATCGATGGGACCGGTATGACCTGCTCGTATTGCCACCAAGTTTCCCGTTTGGGGGTATGGAGAATCCACGGTTAACCTTTGCGACACCAACGATTCTGGCAGGAGATAAGAGTCTGGTTGCGCTGGTTGCACACGAGCTCGCCCACTCGTGGTCAGGAAATCTCGTTAGTAACGCAACTTGGCGAGACTTTTGGCTGAATGAAGGCTTCACCGTCTATATAGAGCGTCGGATCGTAGAGGCCCTGTACGGACGTGCTCGCGCGGACATGGAGGGGGTTCTTGGGATGCAGGCTCTGAACTCAGACCTTGAGCGTCTCGACTCCTCGGATACGGTGTTGCACATCGATTTAGATGGCCGTGACCCTGATGAAGGAATGACGCAGGTGCCGTACGAAAAGGGCGCGTTATTTTTGCGACAGCTCGAGGAATCAGTAGGCCGACCTGAATTCGACCGTTTCTTACGGGGATATTTTGACCATTTTTCATTTCAGAGCATTACCACTGCCGATTTTGAAGTGTATCTTAGGGAAAATCTCCTCACTGCGGATGTTTCATCTGCTCGCGTGGCCGTTGACGAGTGGCTGCGTGGTGCGGGCATCCCAGAGGGAGCACCGATTCCGTCGTCGGACGCGTTCACGGTAGTTGAAGAGCAAGTTGCGCATTGGACAAGCGGAGACCTTAGCGCTGCATCACTCGAGGTTACCGATTGGACTACGTTTGAATGGTTGCATTTTCTTGGCCAGTTGCCGGAATCGCTTAGGGCATCTCAATTAGACGATCTTGACCAGGCGTTTGGACTAACGAACTCAGGCAATGCAGAGATTGCTCATCAGTGGCTGCTCATTGCAATCCGTAATGATTACGTGCCAACGAGGGGGCGTTTGGAGCGGTACCTAGTCGACATTGGTCGACGAAAACTTGTATTGCCGCTCTATCAGGCGATGGCGGAAACGGCGGATGGGCACGCCAGGGCCATGAGTATTTATACAAAAGCTCGTCCGGGTTACCATCCAATTACTGCCAATTCAGTTGATGCCGTGCTTGGTTGGTCTGACAGATGACCTACTGTTATCAACTGTAGTTTCGAGGTCCCATTCTTCCCACGCATCAGAACTCGCGCCCCATAAAAGTAATATTCTATAATATGAGTATTACACACTCATATTATTTGACATTATATAAATAATATGGCATGATCTTTTGCGTGGGACAGGAAAACATACGAGAACTAGCAACAACTGATGAAATTCAATTACTGAAGGAGGGGCGTCATGCTGAGCCTAACTAGATGGAATCCGTTTCAAGAACTTAATAATCTGCACCGGGCCGTGAACTACGGTTGGGGGGATCGTTTTGACCAGACTGTGGCCGGCCGTGACTGGCCGTGGGTTCCGGCAACTGAGGTCAGTTCGGACGACGATGGTTGGACCGTGCGTATAGCACTGCCGGGTGTAACACCAAAAGATGTTCAGGTTGATCTCCGTGACACTGTAGTGACAGTTAAAGGGGAACGTGCAAGTAAACCTGGAGCATCCATCCAGTCGGTTTCGGAATTTGGCTACGGCACATTCGAGCGGAGCTTTACGTTGCCAGCAAGTGCTGATGCCAGCAAGGTTCGTGCAACCTTTGACCACGGAATGCTCGAGCTCAGGCTACCGTTAGCTGAAACGTCGAAGCCGCGCCGCATTGCAATCGATGGCGCGTAGCTTCAGTGACGGCGGTCAGGATTGTGCACGACCGCGCAAGCGGTTCGTCGTGAGCGTACGATTATGCAATGAAGGCCGGGTGCTCTTTCTGGAGACCTAGCCTTCGTTGCGGTAAGGGAAGTCCACCCAATAGCAAGAGACCTTTTCTGAGAGCAGAAAGGAAAGTGGAAATTAATTACTGTT
>Ga0310120_10002247_pt1 | contig 14215 bp, 9 predicted proteins | sample CB27_AW_983_MG_FD_203506 | JGI IMG/M metagenome (GOLD analysis project Ga0310120, IMG submission 203506) | Marine microbial communities from Western Arctic Ocean, Canada - CB27_AW_983 | ecosystem: Environmental > Aquatic > Marine > Oceanic | place: Canada: Western Arctic Ocean | collected... | reverse complement strand
ACGTCGGATGTATACTCGCTGGTGAACAATGGGAAAAGCGACGAACATGTTGGTTTGCCGGTAAGCCACAGATTCTCACGCAGGCCGTCGTTCAATTTGAACCGCTTGCCAGTGCGCGCAACAAGCGTTCGTTTAATGACTTCCTGGGCACCCGTCGCCGAGTTCTTTGCCAACAACGCAACACCGTCGCCCACGCGAAATCCTTGGCCGTCGGAGAGCGTGATTTCTTGATCATACCAATCCGAGTCCTCCGACAACTCGATCGTGCGGGATGCGATTTTGGTAACGATTGTTTCGGCTCCACTTCCCTGAATTCGAATCTTCGACGGAAGATACACTGAGTTTCGCAGCGTGTAAGTGCCCGGCAAGATTCGAACGGTTCCGCCGCCCATGCGCGCGGTATAGTCGACAGCGGCTTGGATCACCTTGTCATCTCGCCCGACTAGCTCTGCCTCCCGGTTACCCACCGTGATCGTCATGCGCTCATCCCAATTCGGCTGTTGCCGATCGTCTCCATCGGTCGCCCTGGGATCAGTAACCCGAGGCCGCCCCTCGGCTGCCAGAGCATCCGTCGTGACAATCGCAGCCAGCGATGCAGAGCTGGTGCCGATAAACCGACGTCGAGTCATTTGCGATGTGGACATAACCCTTGCTCCCCTGCGCGTGTCGACCGAGACAGTATTGGAATGTAGTGCGGTCCACGGATATATTACCACGAAGGGCGTGGGCTTGTGAAACCGCCGGGATGCGGGCGTGGTAGCCACGCGGTCCCTTAGGTCGTTTGCGTTTACGGGGTCTGCGTTTACGGGGTCAGAACCTCACCCAAAGGCACCCCTGTCATCCGGCGGGACATGGGCACCTCGTCACCGTATTTGGGTGACTTGATGAAGCGCTTGATCTTTTCAACGAACTTATCGCTTCCCAGCAGCCAACCATCGACAGCATCATTTAGCGGATTCTCCGGAGGATTGGCAATGCCCGCTTGGACAAATCGTCGGTACGCTGTTTCTGGATATTTGCCGCCAAATTCTCCCTGCCACGCGAGATAGACGATGTCGTAGGCCATCCAGGGCACTTTCTTCCCTTGGTAATGATAGCCGAGGTAACTGGACCACTGCCACTGCTCAGATCGCTCGACCAATGGCCGCTTTCCTCGCACTGGGTTGAGATGGATATACCGGCTTACGTTCCAAAAATAGGTTTCGTCCTCGATCAGTTCCCCTTTGAACCGGCCCTGGAACAGATGCCCGGGGCGACGATGTCGGGTGTTAAACCAGTTGGCGTAGCCGGAAAGCAAGTACTGCATACCACTTGAGAGATTCGGCTGAGGAGTGCGAAAAAACAAGTGGATGTGTTATGTGAAGTTACCAATTATGTGGAGTAGGGGTCGCAATTCCTCATGTTTTCGGTGTTTTTCCGGCAATTGCTTCACATAATCTTCGTGCTATGACAACCTCTCTATCGCCTCAACGGGTGAGGCGAAAAAGAGAGATAAGGAGGTTGTCATGGCATTGGAGCAAGTGTTTGATTGCCCGCGGACGATCAGCGGTTTACGAAGCGGTCCGTTAGCAGCGTTTTTAGAGAGTTTTTGTGATTGGCTAGTGAAAAATGGCTTCAGCCAATCGACGGTTCGAAGGCACCTATCGAACGTATCCCATTTTGGCAAGTATTTGGGCGGCCGAACGGCTGCCATTGGGGAGACGATCGCCGCTGAAGACATTGACGGTTTTTTCCAGATCTATCCTTCCAAATGCCGAAATCGGGGTCCCTTAGAGAAACATGTCAATAACGTCCGCTGTTCGGTAAACCGTTTTGTCGAGTTCCTCAGTCAGAAGGGACTCTTCACCGCCTCGGCCCAGGTGCTGGCGAGCTACCAGCCTCTTTTAGACGGCTATCTCGAGTGGATGCGCCAGAATCAGGACGCAGCCGATGGAACGCTCAACGTTCGTGGTGGTTCGATAACTCAGTTCCTCCAATCGCTCGGCGAGGAAGCAACCACGGAAGGTCTGGCCAGGCTGAGTTGTAAAAAAGTCGAGTCGTTCTTCCTAGATTATGCTCAGACGAACGGCCCATCGGCGCGTCGATCAATGCAATCGCCTATGCGGACTTTCTTCCGCTTTTGTCTACAACAAGGCTATATCCAGCAACCTCTGGGCCGCGCCGTGCCGACGTTGCGGGCCTACAAACTGTCGACTGTTCCACGTGGCCTAACCGATAGTCAGGCAAAACAGGTGCTTTGCCGAATTAACCGCAAGACGGTTGTGGGTCGGCGCGATTACGCGATTATACTACTGCTCGACACCTACGGAGTGCGTGGCGGTCAAGTTCGTGCGCTTGGATTGGAGGACATCGACTGGGCCGCGAACGAGATTCTCTTCAAGGCTTCCAAACGCGGCAAAAACATCCGACTACCTTTGACCCCAGAGGTCGGTCAGAGCCTGTTGGAATATCTGCAAAACTCTCGCCCGCCTTGCTCCTGCCCTGAGGTCTTTGTGACCTGCCGGCCGCCGTATCGTCCGTTATCAAACTCCAACTCCCTTTCAGCCATAGTGGACCGTCGCATTCGGGCCTCGGAAATTGACAGTCCAGTCAAAGGCGCCCATGCGTTTCGCCACCCGAATGGTGCAGCAAGGCCATTCGCTGAAAGCGATCGCCGACGTACTTGGCCATCGCCATCTGGGGACGACCTTCATCTATACCAAGGTCGATTTCAATTCCTTAAAGCAAGTGCCCCTGGAGTGGCCAGAGGAGGTGTCCAAATGAGAGCTTTAAAACTCAAGAGTTGCTTGGCGACCCAGATCCAAGCCTTGATTGACCTACGTCGCGTTTCAGGCACCGATTACCAAAGTCAAGCGCGGCTGTTGGGATACTTTGACCGATTTCTAGTCGAGCAGAACGTGAGCGACCCACGGGATACCCGAGAAATCATCGACGCGTATCAACAGAGCCTCGGTCACCTTGCCCCACGCACGCAGCAAAACCGCTTCAGCGTGGTCCGGCAGTTGTGCCAATACATCGTGGCAACCGATCCGCTGTGCTACGTACCAGAATCGCTAAGAACAATTCGTTCGACGCACGATTTCCGGCCGTATATTTACAGCCCATCCGAGGTCCAATCGCTGCTAGCCGCAGCTTCCGATCTGTTTCCGCGGAACTCGCTTCGCCCTGAAACGTACCGGACGCTTCTCGGACTCCTCTACACCACGGGAATCCGCATCGGGGAGTCGTTCGACTTGAACTTGGAGGACTTCCACTGTGACGAGCAACGCCTCTACATTTCCGAAGGAAAGTTCCGCAAGTCGCGCTGGGTTCCGCTGAGCGCTTCCACGACCCACGAGTTACATCGATACGTGGAAAATCGTCTGCGGATGAACCCGCGGGCGCCGGACTCTCCCTTGTTTTTAAACCTGCGCTGCAGGCGTTTACACCACTGTAACGTCCATCAAACGTTCCGGCGCTTGTTGGAACAAGGCAATATCTTCGATCACAAGCAAAAGGCGCCTCGCATCCACGATCTGCGGCATGCGTTTGCGGTTCATAGGCTACTTGCCTGGTATCGGGACGGGCAAGACGTAAACGCGCGACTTCCGTGGCTAGCCACCTATATGGGCCATGTGGACATCCTTTCCACGCAGGTTTATCTACAGCCAACTGCCGAGTTGTTGGAACAAGTCGATCAGCGTTTCCATAAGCATTGTCTCGATCACGTTAAATCTCACGGAGGAAATTGATGAATCATCTACTCGCCAACTACATGAAACGGTTTTTCAGTCACTACCTACCAGTCCAGCGGGGACTCGCCCAAAATACGATTCTGGCTTACCGCGATGCCATCAAGCTGCTGTTGTGCTACGTCGCCGACGCCTTGAAGAAGAACGTCGATGAACTCACCGTCGAAGACATCGACGAATCAGCCGTTCTGGCCTTCCTTGATCATTTGGAAAACGTACGCGGCTGCAGCGCCAGAACCCGCAATGCCCGACTGGCGGCTATCCGCGCCTTCTTTGGCTTCCTGGGGCGGGAAGGGCCATCCTTGTTGCTCCACTGCCAGACGGTGCGTGCTATTCCTGTCAAACGGACCGAGCACAAAATGGGTGACCATCTTGAGGAGAAGGAAATGCAGGGGGTGCTTGATGGCGTGGACATCAACTCGCGTACCGGCATTCGGGACCAGGCATTGCTGCTGATTCTGTACAATACGGGTGCTCGCGCCAGCGAGATCACAGAACTCAACCTCACTGACGTACGTTTGGGCGAGGCCCCACAAGTCAAGCTTCTAGGTAAGGGCAAGAAGCATCGCAGCTGTCCACTTTGGCCCGAAACAGCCGAAGCTATTAAAGCGTATGTGGATCAGCGCTCTCCAAAACACCCAAACGATGAGCATCTCTTTCTCAACGCGAACGGTGCCCCCTCCACACGTTTCGGTCTTCGTTACATCGTCCGAAAATATGGCGTCGCAGCTGAGAATACTTGCCCATCCATAACGACGAAGACCGTTAATCCACACACGATTCGTCATACGACGGCCATGCATCTGCTGCGATCAGGAAACGAAGTCACCATGGTGAGCTACTGGCTAGGACATGCCGATATCAATACGACTCACATCTACCTGGAGATCGACATGGAGATGAAGCGACAAATGCTCGACAAAACCGGGGCGCCAACGGTCGACAATCCACCGGAGTGGCAAAAACCGGATATACTCAAATGGCTAAACGAGGTGGCCAAGTCACCCGAATTATGTGAAGTTGCATGCTAACCAGTTGAACAAAACCTGTAACAATGCGCCAATTCACGACCCCAACTCCACATAATTGGTAACTTCACATAACACATCCATTTTGTTTTAAGAAATCGCCCGGATATCGTGGAGTCATGGTCGGATGAAGAGGTAGCCAGGCGATGGTGGAGGGTTTGCCCAGAGCGCAAGAATAGCGACGGTTCGGCGGCGGAGCCTCTGCCGTGTGAGATCAATCTTATGAAGATGAAGGCCGAGGAGTATCGACGGCGATTCTCCAGTATCTCATGGATGATGCGATTGGCGAGCCAGCGGATAGCGCGGAGAGCGAACAGAGAGGACGATGTTGACGGAAAATTCTTCGCCAAGCCGTTCGAGTGCAGGCGAATTGAGAGCACGGACGACCTATGTTCCTGTTCGTTTTACGTTGACTTAAACGTGATTGCCGCGGGCATGGCTGACACGCCCGAGAAGTCAAAATACACTTCGGTGTTTGACCGCATCCTGGCTCGCTGGCACGATACTCAAACGGAGATTGACGGCAGGGTCGCGTTACCTACCGCGGAAGAGGCCGATGCGTGGTTGGCACCAGTGTTTCTCGATGAGCGGGCCGACGCTTATCCGGTTGCGTCGGCTGAGGAGACACCAGCCACGTCGTCTGGAGCATCGACGGCCCGTGCAGCGGTCTAGTGCAATCCGCCTGGCGCTGCGAGGATTTCGAACATGGGCTTTCTGCCGATCACGCGTGACCAATACGTATCGCTATTGGACTTCTTGGGGCCGATCATACGGCAGGGGAAGCGGGGTGTGATCCCGCCGGATCTGGCGCCGATTTGGAAGCGCCTGGGCGTCCAGGCCGATGGCTGGGTCGAGAATTTCTTGGAGTCATTTCGTCGACACAAGGCTTCTCGAGACCTACCTCGCGCCCACGCGGTGGGCTGACTTAGTCCACATTCTTAGCAGTTTTCTATCTGCGACCACCCGGTCGACGGTTCGTGCTGCGCGGTCACTATTGAAACGAGTGCAAACAAGTCCCTCCAGCGCTAAACAGACGCACCACCACAGTGCGTTAAGCCGAAATTCGGCGCACCGTCTTCCCGAATCCACCCAGCGACAGTCACAAAACCGCCATCGATCTATCCATTCTACGTATCTCGCCTCGCCAAGGTCTGTGAGACTTCGTCGACTTGAGACTTCGTCTCGCCGCCAAGATCTGTGAGACTTCGTCTCAGGAGATACCCGTGGATAAAACATGCGCTAAGACAATTGCAACGACACACAGTGGGCTGCGCAAAATCGTTCGTGCTCGGAAGGTCGATTTTGGGTAGGTTTTGGGGTGACGCCACGGCGTGGTATCTGTGGTAGAGTTGTCCATCATTAAGCCAACCGCGCATCCGGAGAAATCGAGGGGTCAACCATGTGTAATTCGCTCTATTTTCGTGCTTTGCTGTTGGCGTGCACAATAACACCGACGACCGTTAGCGAGGCAGCCGAGCGTCGACTGCTCTACGTGGCAACGCCAGGTATCCGCGACTATCTGGAATATGGTGGACATGGTTTGCTTGTTTTCGACATCGAAGACGATCACAAATTTGTCAGGCGTATCCCAACGGGTGGCATCGATGAGAGCGGGAAACCGATCAATGTAAAGGGAATCTGCGCTTCGGCTGACACAAAGCGGATCCATATCAGCACAAAGGTTTCTCTAATGTGTCTTGATATGGTGACGGAACGATTGCTGTGGGAACGTGAATACGACAAAGGCTGCGACCGAATGGCGCTATCACCCGATGGAAGGACCATGTATCAACCTACTTTCGAGAAGGACCAATGGTACGTGTTGGACGCCATGACGGGTGACGAGATCGCTCGAATCAGTCCCAACTCTCGCGCTCATAACACAGTTTACGGATTGAATGGCAAGCGGTGTTTCCTGGCTGGGCTCGCATCACCCATTTTGACCGTCGCGGACACCTCGACGCATTCCGTCCACCACACGGTCGGTCCGTTTTCTGCAAGCGTTCGTCCGTTCACCGTCAACGGTAAACAATCAATCGTCTTTGCCTGCATCAATGAGTGCCTGGGCTTCGAGGTGGGAGACATCGTGGCGGGCAAGAAGCTGCACCGTGTGGAGATTCAAGGATTTGAGAGGGGCGCGGTCAAGCGGCATGGCTGCCCATCCCATGGCATCGGGCTGACGCCCGACGAGACGCAGCTATGGGTCTGTGATGGGCACAACGAGCGAATACATGTCTTTGATGCGACCGTCATGCCCCCCCAGCAGTTGGCCAGCATCCAGTGTCGAGACGAGCCCGGATGGATTGCATTCAGCAACGACGGTACTCTCGCCTATCCGTCGTCGGGTGATGTAATCGACGTGCGGACCCGTACGATCGTAGCCCAACTTAGCGACGAGAAAGGCCGTGCCGTCGGCAGTGAAAAGCTGCTTGAAATCGATTGGGAAGGTGAGAGGCCGATACAAGCCGGAAATCAGTTTGGCGTCGGACGAGTGAAATAATATGCGCTGAACCAGCTGAGCGAATCCTTTTCCAATTCGGAGTCATCACGAAATGTCAATGTCAATCGGTGTATCAGGTAAGAGTTACTCCTATTCAATATCGGATTGTATACGGTTCAACACAAACCCAACACACGCCTGGACGATCGACGACGTCCCTCGAGAGGACGAAAAAGCCTAGAAAACTAGGTGCGGTTCACAAACGCTCACGGCGAGGGATCGGTTGTCGTGGACGGGGCACACCGGTTTCAGTAGACTATGGATATTGCCGGCAGCGGCGTTTCCTCCTGAATTCGTGTCATCATTCCGTCCGTCGACTTTGCGCTACGGTGCGACACATGACCATTCGCGATATTGATCGGACTGATCGACTCACGCCAAGTTTCGTCACCAGCTTTCTCTTGGCCATTGTGGCGATCATTGTCACGTTCGCTATACCAGCCGATGCAGCTGAGCCTGAGCCTCCCGTCAGCTTTGTTAACGATGTCGTTCCTGTGTTGACGAAGGCTGGCTGCAACGCGGGGGTTTGTCACGCGAAAGCCGGCGGTGGCCAGAATGGCTTCGAACTGTCGCTGCTTGGTTTTGAGCCACGGGAAGACTACGAACATATTGTACTGGAAGCTCGCGGACGCAGAGTGTTTCCCGCCGCCCCGGATCGAAGCCTCCTGTTGAGGAAAGCCTCTGGACAAGTACCGCACGGTGGAGGTGTGCGACTGGACAAGGATTCGGAAGCTTATTCACTGCTCACTCGTTGGCTTCAGCGCGGAGCGATTTACGCCAGCGAGGGCGACCGGGAACTGGTTTCGATCGAAGTTGAACCGGGTCGTGGATCGTTCAAACCGCACGACAAACAACAACTCTTGTCTCTGGCACACTATTCCGATGGCAGCGTTCGGGATGTTACGTCACGGGCGCTTTACGAGTGCAACGATGACGCGATGGCGGAAGTTACGGACATGGGCCTGGTGACCGTCCTTGATGTTCCCGGCAACGTCGCTGTAATGGTGCGTTACCAAGGCAAGGTCGCTGTCTACAATGCCACCGTTTCGCATGGTGCGCTGGTTGAAGTACTGCCCGAATCACGGAACTTCATCGACGAACTGGTCTTCGCCAATTTACAGGAGATCGGTGTTCCGCCGTCACCCGTTTGTGACGACGCGACTTTCATACGCCGCGTTTCGCTCGATATCGGCGGGCGATTGCCGACCGAGGCGGAAGCAGGCCAATTTCTAGCCAGCCCGGATCCCAACAAGCGTGACGGGGCGATCGACGCCTTGCTGAGAAGTCCTGACTATGCTGACTATTTCGCCAACAAGTGGACCTCACTGCTCAAGAACCGTCGCGATGACGCCAGCGACATTACATCCAATTTTGCATTCCACGCCTGGATCCGCGACAGCCTGCTGGCCAATACACCTTACGACCAGCTTGTTCGTGAACTCCTGGCCGCTACAGGCACCGTCATCGCGAACCCTCCCGTGGCATGGTACAAACGAGTGAAGGAGCCCAAGGAACAGATCGAAGATGTCGCCCAGTTATTCCTCGGCGTGCGAATGCAGTGCGCCCAATGCCACCATCATCCGTTTGAGCGCTGGAGCCAGGACGACTATTACGGACTGGCCGCTTTCTTCAGCCAGGTGGGACGTAAGCCGACCGACACACGGGGTGAAGACCACATTTTTCATCAACGCGGGGTCGCGGGGTCGAAAAACCTCAGTACGGGTCTCACCGTGAGACCAACGGCTCTGGGGGACGACGTCGGCGAGATTCCCCCGGATGAAGATCCTCGCTTGCATCTGGCGGATTGGATGAGCAGCCAGTCCAACCCGTTTTTTGCCAAGGCACTGGTCAATCGTTATTGGAAACACTTCTTCAAACGTGGACTCATTGAACCCGAAGATGACATCCGCGATACGAATCCACCCACGAACCCAGAACTGCTCGCGGCGTTGGAGGATTATTTCCGCAAGAGTGGCTTCGATTTGAAGGAGCTGGTACGAGCGATCACAAGTTCGCACACCTACCAGTTGAGCTCGCTCCCGAACGATAACAACCTTGTGGATCGCCAGAATTATTCGCGATATTACCCCAAGCGCCTCCAGGCTGAGGTGTTACTCGACGCGATCGACCAGTTGACTGGTACCAGCACATCGTTCGCGAATCTGCCGGCCGGAACGCGCGCGGTGGCCTTGCCGGACAACAGCTACAACCGGTCGTCGCCCTTCCTGCGCGTGTTCGGCCGCCCGGAGAGTACGAGCGTTTGCGAATGCGAACGCGTTCAATCGGCCAGCCTCGCGCAGAGCTTGCATATGATCAACGCAGCCGACATCAAAGCGAAGCTGGCGGCGAGTCACGGTCGCGCCGAGCGGCTTTCGAAAGAAGAAAAACTCGCAGACGAGAAAATTACCGAACTGTATATGGCCGCATTTTCGCGCAAACCGCGTTCCCCAGAGTTAGGAATTGCGATCGCCTACCTGGCGGAAAAACGAGTCGATGCCGATGGCGAACCAATCGAAACAACAAAAGCCGCGCACGAGAACTTCCAAGATCTAATCTGGGCGCTAGTCAATTCCAAAGAGTTCCTGTTCAATCACTAGCAGAACCGCAAGGCAGGTATTTCGCCCGTCAGGTCGCTGATACGGTACGAATGATGAAGAATTCCGTGAGCCATATGGCAAACCTTGGACAGATAAAACGCGGTTCATATGTCCGCGCGGTGTTGGCGATCGCCTCTCTAGCCATTGCCTCAACCGCATCGGCGCTGTCCGTCTGCCTTCCGGCGCCACGGCTGTTAACGACGATGCCGATGGGTGGCCAAACGGGTGCGGAAATCGACGTCACGATAACCGGCCAGTTTATCGAAGACATCGAAGCGTTGATGTTTTCCCATCCAGGCATCACCGCCGCGCCCAAGCCCGGCGCTGATGGCAAGCCCGAACCGAACCAGTTCATCGTGACGATTTCGCCCGACTGCCATCCTGGAATTCACGAAGCGAGAGTCAAATCGCGGCTGGGTATTTCGTCTACTCGAGTCTTCACCATCGGCACGCTGCCGGAAGTGCGGCAATACCAACCGAGTCCAACTGTAGCGGTCGCGATGCCACTTGAAATGAATTCCGTCTGCAATGCGACGATACCGGCGCAGGCAGTGAATCACTATTCGATCCAGGGCAGGGCAGGGCAACGCATCTTCGTGGACTGTGCCGCAAAGGGTATCGATTCGAAGATGAACCCCGTATTGATCGTTGCGGATGCCGAAGGACGTGACCTTGTCGTCGAGCGTCGCGGCGGCGCCATCGATTTCACGGTACCTTCCGATGGCACTTTTATCGTCAAAGTGCATGAGCTGACATTCAAGGGCGGCCCCGAGTATTTCTATCGTTTGGCGGTGCAAGATGTTGCTGCCGACGCGCCGGTCTCACGATTGCCAAGCACCAGATCGGTCAGTTCTTTTTCTTGGCCACCCGCCCAACTTTCGCAACACTCTGCGTCGGCCGAGACCGAACCCAACAACAAACATGCGCAGGCGCAGTCTATCTCACCGCCATGCGACATCGCTGGCACTTTCTATCCCGCCGCGGATGTCGACACGTTTGAATTCGCTGCGAAGAAGGGTGAAGTCTGGTGGGTGGAAGTGGCGTCCGAAAGGCTTGGCAGGCCGACCGATCCGTCGGTCATTGTCCAGCGTGTAATTGGCGAAGGGGCCGAGCAATCGTTGGCTGATGTCGTAGAGCTTTCCGATATCGCCAGTCCCGTGAAACGTTCGAGTAATGGCTATGCGTACGACGGCCCACCCTACAATGCCGGCTCGCTGGACATCCTTGGCAAAGTCGAGATCCAGGAGGACGGAGTGTATCGTTTGCAACTGTCCGATCTGTTTGGCGGCACGCGCAACGATCCCAATAACGAATACCGATTGATCATTCGAAGAGCGGCTCCCGATTTTGCGCTGGTCGCTTGGGCACTCCACATGGAGCTGCGAAACGGTGATCGCAACGCGCTATCCAAACCAATTGCGCTTCGCGGCGGAACTACGATGGCATTGGAAGTGGTCGCGGTCCGGCGTGACGGCTTCAATGGTGAGATTGAACTGTCAATGGATAACCTGCCCGACGGGGTAACCGCCGCCGGGTTGAGAATTGCGGCTGGACAGTCGCGCGGCATCATGCTGCTGACCGCTCATCCAGAGGCTCCACGCGGAGCGCGCATCGCCAAGTTCACGGGCCACGCCGTGATCGATGGCAGCGAGGTCACCCGTACTTGCCAAATGGCTTCGATGGCATGGCCGGTAGCCGATGCGTGGTCCGAGATCCCCGTTCCTCGTTTGGTTTCCGATCTTCCCGTATCCGTTGGAGGCTCGGAGTTGGCCCCGATCTCGATTGCAGCCAGTGAGCGCAAAGTATGGGAGGCCACCGTCGGTGAGAGTCTGAAGATCCCGCTAACTCATACTCGACGCACCGAGTTTTCTGGAGCGGCGATCGAACTGAGGACGTTTGGCGCGGGTTTTGAACCTATGCCTCGGTTTGATGTTTCGCTAGGATCGGACCATTCGGAGGCGGTAATCGATCTGGAAAAACTGAAGACTCCGTCGGGTGATTATCTGGTCGCTTTTTATGGCAATGCCGTGGCCCAATATCGGTATAACCCGAATGCGGTCACCGCTGCCGAGCTTAGATTCGAACAGGCCCAGCAAGAGGCCGCTCATCTGGCGCGGGAGGCCGAGCGACTCGCCGCGGTAGCCGCAACGGCGTCGGCGGGTGAGCAAGCGGAGACCCAGATCGCGGCCCAGGCCGCAACCGAAGCGATGAAGGCCGCCGACGCCGCGCTCGCTGAGGCCGAGGAACGTGTTAAAGAGGCAACCAAGCTCGCGCAACCGCAAGACATCGTCGACATTATAGTGTCTGAACCCATTGCCATTCGCATCCATCCCACGGAGATAGAATGAGCGAATCCCGAAATGTTGCGTTGGACTCACACTGTCAGGGTCCCAGAAATCTCGGCCCCGGTAGCCGTCGCAGTTTTATGCGATTCGGTTTGGCTGGCTTTGCAAGCATGAGTCTACCAGGACTTATGCGCCTTCAAGCGGCCAGTCCCTTGGCTGACAGTCGGGGTTCCAGCAGTGATCACGAAAAAACGGCGGTAATCTTGGTATGGCAACCAGGTGGTTGTTCGCACATTGATACCTACGATCCGAAGCCCCATGCGGGCAGCGAATTTCGAGGACCCTTCCGCACCATCCCAACCAAAGTGGCCGGGATGCACTTCACCGAACTGCTCCCACGGCAAGCCCAGATTGCCGACAAATTCACCATACTGCGCAGCATGTATCAAGGCGCGGGTGGACACCCGGCCGGTTCCATGCAAATGCTGTCGGGTGATTCCGACACGCGTGACAAACCGAAACCGCGATTGCCCGACTGGATGTCAGTGACCAACTACCTGCGGTCGCTGGACGGTCCCAGGTCGAATCCGTTGCCTGCCTACGTCGGTGTAAATCCACCCACGTCATACAACGGCCCTGCCTATCTGGGAGATGCCTATTCTCCGTTTTCAGTCACTGGCGACCCTAATTCGCCAGAATTCGTGGTCCCCAACATTGGCCTCACCGATCAAAACGAGGTCAAAAGGCTGGGGCGTCGCGCGACACTCCGTCAAGAACTCGATACGCTCACGCGTGCCTTCGATCAACAGGGTGAGCTGGGCGCGCTGGATCAATTTGAGACGCAGGCAATGACCTTGCTAACCAACTCGCGCACGAAAGAAGCGTTTGACTTGAGCCAAGAAGATGATCGTTTGCGCGATCGCTACGGTCGAAACAGCTGGGGCCAACAATTGTTATTGGGGCGGCGATTGATCGAAGCGGGGGTCGACGTGCTTACCAGCAGTCTCCGCGGCCCACTCTGCGGCCGCGTGAGTAATTGGGACGATCATGCGGTCAACCATCACGTGTTTGACGCGTTGCGATTTCGCGCGGATGCCTATGACCAGGCGGTAACGGCGCTCATCGAGGACATCCACGACCGCGGTTTGGACAAACGGGTGTTGGTCGTTGTCACTGGCGAATTCGGCCGCACGCCAAAGATCAGTTATCACCCCAGCACTGGAGCAGGCAACGCAAGCGCTCCGGCCGGCACGAAGCAGCCTGGACGAGATCATTGGCCACGGGCCTACTCGAACCTCTGGGCCGGTGGCGGTATCGCAACCGGACGGTGCATCGGAGCCACGGACAAGCGAGGCGAGGACGTCGTCGAACGTCGTTGCGGCCCCGGCGATTTCCTGGCGACGATCTACCATCACTTGGGCATTGATTCGTCCAAGGTGCTGATCGAAGACTTCAATGGTCGCCCAACACCGATCGTCAATCACGGGAAGCCGATTCCAGAGCTGATCGGCTAGCCCATCCAGGCATCCACGAAGAGTTTGGTCAAGAGAGCCCCGTTGTGTTCCCTTGGTCGTCCACCTTAATGCGGATTGCGGCCGGTTCGCGAGGTAGCCCGGGCATGGTCATCATCTCTCCACAAATGGCGACCACAAACCCGGCGCCGGCCGAAAGCCGGATCTCGTTGACGCGAATGCGAAATCCTTTGGGTCTGCCGCGAAGACGAGGCGTGTCCGAGAGACTCTTCTGTGTTTTCGCCATGCAGACTGGGAAGTGATCCTTGCCATGCTTTTCAATGAGATTGATGGCCGTTTCTGCTGTTCGATCGTAATCAACGCCGTCGGCGCCATAGACGATCCGGGCGACCGTGTCGATTTTGTCACGGATCGGCGCCTCGATCGGATAGAGAAAGTCAAAAGCGTTACTACGCTGGTTGTCCGCGATCGCGGCGTCGACGATGGCGGCCAGCTCCGACGCTCCCGCGGGTCCCTTCTCGTAGGCCTCGTACGAAGCGGCCCGCACGTCGTTCGCATCGCAAAAGTCCAAAATCTTCCGCAGTCCGTCCACCGTATCGCCG
>Ga0310120_10002244_pt1 | contig 14224 bp, 10 predicted proteins | sample CB27_AW_983_MG_FD_203506 | JGI IMG/M metagenome (GOLD analysis project Ga0310120, IMG submission 203506) | Marine microbial communities from Western Arctic Ocean, Canada - CB27_AW_983 | ecosystem: Environmental > Aquatic > Marine > Oceanic | place: Canada: Western Arctic Ocean | collected... | reverse complement strand
GAGGATCTGGAGGTCGCCTGGGTCTGGCGAGGCGACAATTTTAGTCCTCATCCCTACTACCTGTCTCGCTCCACACCCAGCTACATCGACGGTATCTTGTATACCGTCGCAGGCTATCGACGCACGATCGCTGCTGTTGATCCGACAACGGGTGAAACCCTGTGGACGTATCGTGAACCGAGCACCAGGCGCTGGGAAGAGTCGATGCGTGCCAGCTACGGTAAGGGCGTCGGCTACACGGAAATCGATGGGCGTGGCGTGATATACGTAATCACGCCGGCATTTTTTCTCCACGCTCTCGATGCAAAGACCGGTGAACACCTGGAAGGTTTCGGCAAACCCGTACCGATCGAAGGCTTCCCGCGAACTGGTGTTGTGGACCTGCTAGCTGATCTGGGCCATGAGTACGACGTCTACGACGGTATCCCGATGGGAAACGGCTACATCACCAGCTCGTCGCCGCCTATCATCGTTAACGGTACCGTCGTGGTGGGTAACTCCCATGAGCAGGGCTATAGCCAATCACGGATCGAAAATGTTCCGGGTGACGTCCTCGGCTACGACGCACGTACGGGCGAACACAAATGGAAATTCAACGTTATCCCGCAGTCAGAAAGTGAGTTTGGATTTGACACTTGGGAAAATGACGCGTGGGACTGGACTGGTGACGTTTCATCGTGGGCACCCCTCTCCGCTGACCTTGAACGCGGCATCGTATACATACCAACCAATGCGCCGACGATCGATTACTACGGCGGGTTCAGGCCGGGGAATAACCTGTTCGGCACAAGTATCATCGCGTTAGATGTTGCTACGGGCCAACGCGTTTGGCACTTCCAAACGGTGCATCACCCAATTTGGAATTATGACCTGCCAAACGTACCAATTTTGGTCGACGTCAACGTTGATGGACAAGATGTGCCCATGGTCATCCAAACCACAAAGCAGGGAATGACGTTTGCCTTCAATCGTGAGACCGGCGAACCGGTGTGGCCCATCGAAGAACGTGCTGTTCCCGCATCCGCCGTTCCAGGCGAGCAACTTTCTTCCACCCAGCCATTTCCGACAATACCCGCGCCGTTGAACCCGCTGGGGCTCTCGGAAGATCAATTGATCGATTTCACCCCGGAACTCAGGCAAGAAGCCGTTGAGATCCTGAGCCAGTACCGAGTTGGTGGTCCATACATGCCCCCGCTCCCAAATAACCACACGGAATCCGTGAAGGGCTGGGTCGCGTGTGGTGCTGGTGGACTCAACATCACCCACCCCGCAACGTTGGACCCAGAAACGGGCTATTTATATCAAGCGAACGGGCAGGGTTGCTCGGGCCGTACCGTGCGGCCTGGTGCGGAGGCAGACGCCGAGATACATAGTTGCACCTCAGACTCTGGAGATTGCACGACCACTGGCACGACCGTGTCGGATTGGGTCCAAGGTGGTGGCGTAGGCTGGGCTGGCCCTCAGGGTCTTCCGATGTATAAACCACCCTATAGCAAGATCACCGCTATTGATATGAACACTGGTGAGCACGTATTTTCCGTTCCAGTTGGTGAAGCCTCAGAACAAATGAAGCGTCATCCAGCACTACAAGGAGTCGACTTGTCGGAAACCGGAACTCCGCGTGGACGAGCCATCATGATGACCACCGGAAGCCTCTTGCTTGCTACCGAGGGCATGCAGGGGCCAGCGGTACTCAATGCTCACAACAAAACAACGGGGGAGAAGGTCGGCAGCGTTGAACTACCCGCGCCGGGCCAGTACGGCATGATGACCTACATGCATAATGGTCGACAGTACGTCATCGTACAAATCGGCCAGGGTGGCGTCTTTCCAGGCTCGCTTGTCGCACTGGCTTTACCGGACACGAGTAGCCAAGGCGGCGATCGACACTAACGCGCGCTCACGTTAAAGCGTATCAATCCTTGGGAGCGGACTGTCGACGCAGTTCGCTCCCTTCTTTTCTTAGTGAGTGAGCGGCACATGTTTTTGTGAAACATCCATTACCATGCGCGTAAGCAGATAGAGCCGCGGAACAACCGAGTTGAGGTCGACATACTCACGCGCATCCGAATGCGCACCAAAGCCAACTAAGCCGAATCCTTCGATGACGGGAGCCTCACTCTCAAGCGCTGCAAAAGCCGCATCGGTTCCTCCACCCGCTGCCCGGTCGCTAACTAAGAGTCGGTAACCGATCTCGTCATAAACAGATTGTGCGTGCGCGGCAAGTGCCCTCGAGGCTTCCGTCGCCTCCAAGGGTGGTCGACGTCGCTCAAAAGAGACCTCCACCGTGGTATCAGGAATCAGTTGATTTTGTATCCGCTGGCGTACGACGCGTTCAACCTCATCGTACGCTGCGACTCGAAGGACACGAAAATCAGCGGTCGCACGGGCTTCGGCCGGGATAACGTTACGCGTCACGCCCGCTGAAGCAATCGTCCAATTGAGTTTGATACCAGCCGCTGCATCCGAAAGATCACGCATCTGCAATACTTGATGTGCCAATTCGTACAGGGCGTTACGGCCTTGTTCCGGTGCGCCGCCAGCATGTGAGGCCCGACCGGTCACGTTCAGTAAGACGGCACCTATACCTGCCGTCGTAAGTGCCAATCGGTCTGAGCCCCCTCCACCCTCGCAAGAAAATACCGCGTCGTGTTCGGCCCCCAACGCGGTAATCAAACCTCTCGAGCCCGCTGAACTCACTTCCTCATCAGCGTTGATCAACACGGTGATCAATTCGTAGTCATCAAAATCAAGCGCCCGGAGCGTCTCAAGTGTATGAATGATGAGTGCAACCCCTTGCTTGTCATCCGCAATGCCGAGTCCGTACGCACGGTCGTCATCCACACGAAATGGTTGGTCCGCAAGTTGGCCCCGTTGGTAGACCGTATCCATGTGGGCCAGGAGCAAGACACGACCCTGCCCACGCCCACGAAACCGTGCGACGACGCTCTGACCGATCTCTGGAGGCGTGTCAACCATTACGTACGGTGTGTTGTGAGAAACGAGTTCTACATCAGCCCCGAGCCCCCTGAAACGATCTACAAGAAGCGTCGCCAACGTGCGTAGTCCCTCCGGATCACGGCTACCTGACTCGATAGACACGAGTTGTCCCATCGTTGCGATTAGTGGGGTGCGCTGAGCCTCAACCGCGGCGCGCACGGAAGCGTTGTCCTGGGCCAAAGCGGGGTGCAACAAGCCAAGTGCAAGCAAAGGTGCAACAAATAAGGAACTCAACCAACACGAATACGAATCGGCAGGTGCCATAAAACTCTTTCAGTCGTTGTTGCTTCGAGACTCAAGTTCTTGCTTGCCACGCTCAAACAAATCGAGAATGCGAGTACTCGTGCGGAACTCCTTAAGGATGTTCACACGGCCGCTCGTCGTCAAGTCACCAATCACGAATCGCAGCGTCGTCGCCATAACGGTACCTTCCTCCGTACCCGTATCAGTAAAACGTTTCCGAAACTCTTGCAGCACTGGCTCAAAAGACTCGTCGTTCCATGTTTCTAGGCCTGCCTTCAGTCGAACAAAGTCGTTGAGCACAGCCGCGTATTCTTGACTCGCAGGACGATGCCAGAAAGATACGTCCTCGCCGAACTCCTCAACATACTCCGGCAAATACAACTGTGCACGTGCGGGTACACGTCGGACAAGTGCTGGATTGAACCGCTTCAGTTCCGCGCGAGAAAGGCCCGTTGTTGATGCGATTGTTGCAAGCGAAATGGTTTCCGGCACACGCATCGCAAATATTTTCGTCTGAGGGGTTTCCCAGATGAGTCTCCGCACGTTGTACATGTTTCCAAAAACCATCTCCGCATACAGTGCGGACCGAGGCCCGTAAGTCCGAAACAGTTGTCGATAGCGTTGGATCGAAATGCGGCGGAGTTTGCGGGCAAAATCAGAGCCACGTAAATACTGTTCTCGCATTCCCAGACCACCGAGCCGTTGGCCATTAATCACGGTTCGCCCGACATTCACGCCGCCAGCATGATGCTCAGAGAGAGCAGGAATAAAACTGTCGTACATCGTGGCAAGCACCGTTAGATACGCTGCGCAGAAAGGGGCCTGCGTCGTCTGGTTATAGCCTTCAATTACATAGGGCGACAACCGCTTCAGCCGGTTCCAATTCCGTGGGAGCCACTGGCAAAAGCCAAGTGCTCGAGCGCGGGACCGAGCACGTCCGTTCAGCCCAGACTCAACCATCGCCTGGGCTAAACCGATTTCAGCAGGTACACCGAAGCGTTCGTAGATCGCACCCCACTCTCGGAGAAACGGCCCATACTGCTCCGCGTGAGGTTCGAGGAACCGTCCACGCGTAGGATTGTGCACCACAGGTCCTAATTTGACTTCTAAGAGTTCTTCCAGTTCATTGCGTCGGTCTCGAAGCCTACGCGAGAGACTTTGCCCTTGCAGTGTGCTCGCAAGATTTGGAGCCTCCCAAACCCCATCACGGGCCCAGTTTCCGCGCGTGGGAAAAGTAGCAAGCAACCGGCCATCTGAAGCGCTGCCAAAAATTATGTGCCCGTCAGGAATGGTGAAAATGTGTTGCCAAAACGGGTAGGACGGACGGTGGGTTCGTAGCGCCGCTTCATCCTCCTGCAAACGTGCCCGCGTGCGATAGTAAGCCGAGCGAGCAGTTTGGGACGCGACAGTATCTGCCGTAGTCAATTGGCCAGCGGTGGGCGGAGGTGCGCCCTCCAAACCGACAACCAAACCAAGAAACCCGGCAACAGCGACCGCAATTTGCGTATTAGTCATCCCTGTCTAAAGCGGAACCCTAATGGTCCAACATCCAACCACCCATAGTTCCTGGCAGATTATACGGTGTCTGGTGCATTTCCCTGATAGGCTGGAACCATGAACAGTCGTTTTCATCTTCTTGGGGCCCTAGTCATAATAATCGCCCTAGTCGCCGGATGTAGCAGCGATACCAGACTGACACTCGGTGATGGCATCACTTTACAGCGGTTACCGGAAGGCGGTCGGCTGCCCCAAGCGGTTGTTGACGACGCAGGTACCGTGCACGTGGTCTACTTCGAAGGCGAATCGCGTTCAGGTGACCTACGTTACGTACGGCTCAGTCCTGGCGCATCGACGTGGTCGGAACCCGAGTATGTAAATAGCCAGGCTGGCACGGTCGTTGGTATCGGCCCAATTGACGGTGGTCAAGTTGCACTCGGCAAGAATGGGCGATTGCACGTAGTTTGGTTCAAACTTGGACGAACAGAATTTCTTTACACCCGCACTCGTGACAATGGTTCTGGGTTCGAACCACAATTTAGCATCGCGGCGGGAGAAGGTGTAGAGGCAGGGCCCTCAGTGGCTGCGGATGAGGCTGGCAACGTCTATGTTTTTTGGCATACTGGCGACCCGCCCGAGTCCGAACGGTCCGTCTTTATGGCGGTTTCGCGTGACGACGGGTTCACGTTTGCCCCGGCAAGACCCGTAAGTGGTACCGCAGAAGGAGCGTGTGACTGCTGCGCCCTTCATGCCATCACTGATGACTCTGGTGTCCTTTACACATCTTACCGAGGCGCCGGTGAAAATACTCGGCGCGGTCAACGGTTATTGACTAGCCGTGATCATGGTGAAACTTTCTCGGACGAACTTATTGACCTGTGGGAAATCAACGCGTGTCCAATCTCGACAACCGGATTAACCACTGGCTCCCAAGGAACACGAGTTGCGTGGGAAACGCAAGGGCAGGTTTTTTTCTCGCCGGTTGAAGAACTCAACAACAAAATCGTGCCGTCCGGCGGCGCCGATGCTCGGCGCCGAAACCCACGAGTGGCCACAAACCCCAACGGAGACTCGCTGCTAGTATGGGGTGATGCGATTAGCTGGCAGGCAGGCGGCCTGTTTCATTGGCAACAGTTCGATGCGTCTGGTCGGCCGACAGGCGAGCAAGGAACAGGGCCAGAAATTCCCGATGGAAGCGTTCCAGCTGTTGTCGCCAAACCTGACGGCACCTTCCTCGCAATCTACTAGATTGTTGCCCCTCAAAGACAAAGGCCCCCAGACCGATGCGTCTGGAGGCCTTTGCGTACAACGACGCTTACATTTCACTAATTCGCGACCACGTATTTCGTTAATCCGCCACCTGCAAATGGCCTCGACCCGGGGCCTTCCGCGACAAAAACGTTGCCATCAGCGTCTACAGCGACACCTTCCCCGGCGAGTCCCTGTAAGGCACGGTTTTCCCCAGGTTGACCCGGTCCTGGCGTGAAACCCGGGATGAATCCAGTCAGCCGGTCTTCTCCCGCTGGACCAATGCGCACACCATCCTTCCATCCATAGTGATTCGTTTCTTGCGACTCTGAATCGATGGCATAGAGCGTGTCATCGGCAGTGATAAACAGCCCACTGATCCGACTGTACTGATAGTAGATATCCAGCAACTCACCCTCTTGGTCAAAAATTTGGATGCGGTGGTTTCCACGGTCCGCCACATACAAACGCCCCTGCGAATCAAACTCCAGCGCGTGCGGCGTGCGGAACTGACCTGGCCGAAATCCGATCTCGCCCCACTCTTTGATGAAATTGCCCTCACTATCAAACTTAAGGATTCGACCAGTTCGTCCTTCCGGAGGATCTGGATTTTGGCCACTGTGACCGTCCGAAACAAAGATGTCACCGTTCGGCGCCGTAATCACATCACATGGCTCGTTCAGTTGTCCAGGGCCTGTTCCAGGCTGACCAGCCTCGCCAAGCCGAAGTAAGACCTCACCCTCAGGACTAAACTTAATGACTTGGTGACCTTTCGTGCCCGCCTCGTTGCCCTGTGAATCCGTAACCCAAACATTTCCATCGTCATCAGCGTGAATGCCATGGGGTAATACGAAAAGCCCGGCACCAAAATTGGCAAGCACCTCTCCCGTATTTCGGTCGTACTTCAAAACTGGGTCGACATCAGGATTGGCCTCACAGCCGCCATCAAGGCCGTTTGCACCACAGCGGTCGTAGACCCACACATGCCCGTCCGGACCAATATCAACACCGGCCGTTGAGCCCCATGACCGACCATCAGGAAGCACACCCCATTCAGTAATTACCTCAGGATTTGGATTCGGTAGTTTCAGGTCAACCAAATGGCTATTCCCAGTATCCACTGGTTCTGCCATCACTTCTTCCTCAGGTGCTGACGCACCACCACAAGCAACTACCGCAATCATCGACAGCGACAGGAGCACCACACGGTTCTGTTTCAGATAATCGATCATACTGCCTCTCCTCAAGTTGATACCGGACCCTGATCGTATTCCATACTGCCCCGAGACTGCACGGAAAACTACGTCTCACCCTTTATTGTCAAACAGCTGTAGGATTGGCACCTGTGCACCTTAAGAATCGTATCGGTCTGATTTCTGGAGCGGTGGTCAAGGTTACAGCTATTGCAACGGCCATTATTATCCCGATTTCGTCGACTCTCTCCGCACAAGCGATTCCACCGCGAACCCCTTGGGGGGCGCCTGATCTGCAGGGAATCTGGAACCACGGGACGGCAACCCCCCTTGAACGCCCTGAAGAGCATGCCGGGCAGAATCAGCTCACCGATGCACAAATCGCGGAAGTTAACAACACGCAACGGCGAGCGGATGGGGCCAACGCAAGACGTGCCACCTGGTGGGAACGAGAATTATCTGATGGCCGAACATCCATGATCACCGACCCCCCGACTGGCCGCATCCCCTACACAGCCGCAGCAACCGAACGATTGCGTGGTCAACAAGAACGCCTGGCAAACAATCCTGAGGATCGTAATCTGTTTGAACGATGTATCAGCAGTGGCATTCCTCGTCTCGGCGGTATCTACAGTCAGAATATTCATATTGCGCAAACGCCCGACCATGTATTACTGCTGCACGAAATGATTCACGAATTTCGGATCATTCCACTTGATGGAAGGCCACACCTACCAACTTCCGTGCAACAGTGGTTAGGAGATTCACGCGGTCGCTGGGAAGACGACACGCTCGTCGTTGAAACAGTCAACTTTGACGCTCAACAACAGTTTCGAGGATTGTCGCAACGTTCGGTGCATCTTACCGAACGGTTTACGCGTATCGACGCCGACACGTTGCGTTACGAAGTGACTTTTGAAGACGTAACCACCTGGACGCAGCCATGGACGGCAACATTACTAATGCCGCCGACCGATGGACCCATGTTTGAGTTCGCCTGTCACGAAGGGAATGTGGGTATGACGGCCGTACTGGAAACCGCCAGGTTTGAGGAAACGCACCGGGACGACCTCCGGTAAAAATGTGTTTGCGCCACTCTCTCGTCCACAGTCCTGCGATGTTTCGTCGTGGAGTCGAAAGATTCATAGCACGAACTGTTTGTCTCTTGCTCACGTTAGGTATCGTAGGAATCGCCAAAGCAGCTGCATCGCAATTCGAATCCCAGACACTGCCTCAACTTGTTGAAGGCCCGCCACCGCCGGTAGCCCCCGAGGTGATCACGCGAGATGATCAGGGAAGAGCCACTGCCCGGGCAGTCAGAGTCGACGAACCACTCAACATTGATGGGGAACTTGACGAATCTATTTATACGCGTGTCACGGCAATGTCTGACTTTATCCAAAATGATCCAGACGAAGGCGCCCTTGCCACCGAACGGACGGACGTCTGGATCTTGTTTGACGACGAACACGTCTACGTGGTCGCGCGCTGTTGGGAAACTCAGCCCGACCGGATCATTGCGAATGAGATGCGTCGCGATAACACGCGTATCGTACGAGACGACAACTTTGCATGGTCGTTCGACACCTTCTACGACAGAAGGAATGTGGTTCTGTTCGAAGTATCAGCGGTCGGCGGCCGCCTGGATGCACAGTTAACTGATGAATCCCGGATCAATCTCGACTGGAATCCCGTGTACGACGTCTCTGTTGGCCGATTCGATGGAGGCTGGACCATGGAAGCGGCCTTACCATTTAAGTCGCTCAGATATCGTAGCGCCGGTCCACAGGTCTGGGGCTTTCAGGCACGACGAGTTAACCGCTGGAAAAACGAATCGTCTTATCTCACCGCTCTGACTGCGGCGCAAGGTCTCCGCGGACACTTTCGTGCCTCACTCGCGGCCTCGCTTGTTGGGCTTGAGGCACCGCAAATATCCCGGTTGTTTGAGATCAAACCGTACGTCATTGGAGAGGCCACCACGAGCTTGACGACCTCACCACCAAACACCAGTAGCATGACCGGCGATGCAGGCATCGATATCAAGTATGGCGTCACTCAAGGACTCACGGCTGATCTCACCTACAATCCAGACTTCGCACAGGTCGAGGCCGACGAACAACAAATTAACCTTACGCGCTTCAACCTCTTTTTTCCTGAAAAACGAGAGTTCTTCCTAGAGAATCAAGGAACTTTCAGTTTCGGCGGTGTCGCAACAAGTGGTCGGCAAGCGGGCGTGCGTGATACGCCTGTTTTGTTCTACAGTCGCCGTATTGGCTTGAACCAGGGACTCGAAGTTCCGCTCGAAACCGGAGGCAGACTCACGGGCCGAGCAGGAGCCTTTTCTCTTGGCGCACTAAGCATTCAAGCCGAAGACGATCCAGTTTCCGGGTTACCCACCACAAATTTCACGGTCCTCCGAGCCAAGCGCGACATCCTTCGGCGCAGCAACGTTGGGGTGATGTTCACGGGCCGCTCACAGAGCCAACGTGGACGAGGGTCAAACGAGGCCTATGGTGTCGACGGTGTTTTTGGCTTTTACGACGATTTAACCATTAACACACACTGGGCTCGTACACGGACTGAAGGATTGACGGACAACGACACAAGCTATCGCGGTCACCTCAACTATACCGGCGACCGCTACGGGCTGCAGCTTGAACATCTGTTAGTTGGTAACGATTTCAATCCAGAAGTTGGATTTGTACGTCGGCGCGATATGCGGCGTAACTTCGGTGAATTTAGGTTTAGCCCGCGTCCTGAATCGATTGAGGCCGTGCGTCGGTTTGTGGGAACCGGTTCCTTCACCTATATCGAGAACCTCAATCGCATGGTGGAAACCCGAGAAACGTCTGCATCATTTGCCATCGAATGGGATAACAGTGACATTCTGACGATCGGCGCAACCCAAACCTATGAATTTCTCCCACAGCCGTTTCGGATCGCTTCAGACGCCGTGATTCCTGTTGGGGGGTATGATTTTTCGAATCTTTCAGTTGGCTACAACTTTGGGCAACAGAGACGCCTATCTGGCAACATTGTTGCCGAACACGGCACGTTTTACAGTGGCCATAAAACAACCTTTGGGGTAAGTCGTGGTCGCGTCAGCCTTACGAACCAGTTCTCGGTAGAACCAACGTACTCCGTAAACTGGATCGATTTAGCCGAGGGATCATTCATTGCCAACTTGGTCGGGTCGAGAGTCACTTACACAGTCACACCACTGATGTTCGCGAGCGCTCTCGTGCAATACAACTCTAGTATTGACGCCGTTTCAGCAAATGTACGATTCCGCTGGGAATATCAACCCGGCAGCGAGTTGTTCGTCGTCTTGAACGAGGAACGGGATACAACGATTCGCCATTTTCCTGGTCTGATTAATCGGGCGTTCATCGTGAAGTTCAACCGTTTGTTTCGATTCTGACTGGGGAGAGAAATAATCGGCGCACCCCCTCTAATATTTCAGGTAGGATGGTCCTAGACTGCGTTCTTGAGAAGAGGTATCAGATGAGCCACCGCATACTTGTCGCGCTACTTGCCGTCCTGACCACAACACTGGCAACCCCGGTACTGGTTGTCGCCCAGTCTGGTGACCCCAGTTCGCGAATGCGCACAGCAGATGGCCAACCCGATATTTCCGGTATCTTCACGTTCCGAACGCTGACGCCACTGGAACGACCCAACGCACTTGAAGGCCAAGATACGCTCTCAGCCGAAGAAGCCGCGCAGTTTGAAGCGTCAGAGCGGGTGCGACTCAACCGCGACCTTTTCGACCCGACACAAGGGGCCCCAAGTGCCGGCTACCAATCGCGTTCCGAGGGTGGGGTGCTGTCCTACAACGAATTTTGGTACGAACGGGGAATTGAGCTTACCGAAGACAAACGGACATCCCTAGTGATCGACCCGCCGGACGGCCGCATCCCCTATACCAGTGAATATCGGGAGGCACGGCAAATTAGTCGCCTTAATGCCAGAAATGGCTTCGCTGACCATTACACCGACCGCACCCTGGGTGACCGCTGCTTAATGGGGTCCAACTCTGGGCCGCCGATGCGACCTGGCTCCTATAACAACAATGTTCATATCTTCCAGGCGCCCGGGTATGTCGCGCTGCTCAATGAACATATTCACAACGCGCGGATCATCCCGATTGACCAGGAACACGGACACATCGAGCAGTGGACCGGTAGTTCACGGGGACACTGGGAAGGCGAAACATTGGTTGTAGAAACCAAAAGCTTTGCCCGTGAAACAAACTTCGCCGGTTCGTCAAAAGACACGCACCTAGTCGAACGCTTCACAAGACTCGACCCGGATACCGTCATGTACGAATTTACAATCAACGACCCGAACAACTACACGCGGCCCTGGACCGTGGCGATCCCGTTTCGGCGTACCGACGGCGTGCTCTTTGAATATGCTTGTCACGAAGGTAATTACGGCCTGACCGGTATCATGGCCGGTGCCAGGCACAAGAACACCCAAAAGGTAACGTCGCTCAACGAAGATGAGGTAGTCGTCTTACCTGAGTGAAGCCAAAAGCGATTATTTGCGCCTGCAACCTGCCAATAGTTTCGGTCGTCAAATACGTCAACGTGCAGTGTGGATTTGGACTAACTCCCTCAGCCCTAGTGTGTCAGCCCGTACATCATGTAATTGATGCCGAGCTCAAATCCATTGTTCATCGGTTCGACCGGAAAAAACCCGGTACCGCCAGACTGCCAGTACTCCGCGAGATTCGTGTTGTAGTTCGCAATCGCCATCAGTCGACCGCTCGAATCATTACCTTCGAACAACCCAAAAAACTCGGGCGTTAGACCCGCAAGATGATGGTTGTACGGATTTGGGAGATCAATCTGTTCAACACGGAAAAAGGAATCAAAAATACGATGCGTCGATTCTAAACGAATCCACCGACCGTCTGGGAACACGCGTCGCATTTGGGCTTCAAAATTCTCCCATTGCTGCCCCTCAAAGTCGTTAAAAATAACGAACCCACCCTTCATCAGATACGCGCGAAGTGCCGATGCTTCTTCATCGGTCATGATCCAAAATCCAGGTTCTTGCATCAATGCAATGGGGTATTTAAACAGCTCGGGATCGTCTAGCGTAAGAATGAGGCTACCGTCGACTCGCGTATCGACGGTCGTAAAATCATTGAGCAGCCCCATCAAATGCTGTTCGGCACGAGGAAACTCATGCAGCCAGAAGTTCGGACCACGGCCAAACACAGGCCCCCCGTACGTACCGCCCTGCCAGCGTAGGCGGACGAACGTAATATCACCGTGGTAGGGAAGCTCCCGTCGCCCCCAATTGCCGAAACGCGACTGCGCAGACACAACCGTGACCGCAACGCAACCTAGAACAAGAATGGCGACCAGCCTGAGCTTGCAAAACATACGGCTTCCGTAGTTGTATGTCATTTTATCTCTCTACTAACAAATATCGGTCGAGTTGATAGACTCAGCAGGCTACAGGTCTGGCAGCAAGGCGCTGATGAGATGACACTTGGCCCCAAGTCCGTTCTGGCAATCGCAGCAGCCCTCGCCCTCCTGTATACGACCACGGATGTGTTCAACGGGTCAACGCATACCGTCGCGGCCGCAAATGCGTCTCCTGGAGTACAGAATCAGGGGTTGTACCCAGCACTCCAGCGCCCTACGGGTGACCCAGCCCTGATCGACGGTCGGCAACACGTGCTAGTAGCCGCTGGAACGCAACTGTTTGCTTTTGTCATGTACTAGTTTGAACGGCCAGACCGCGTCCAATCAATCCACATAGCACGACAACATGGTCTTGTAATCACCGCACAGGGTAATCGCGCGTGTAGCCGTTTCGACTGTTCGTAACGGTAAAACTGCCGTCGGCTTGCGCCGAAAGCTTAATCCAGTGGGAGGCCCCAACATGCACAGGTCGCTCACTAGCACCCACTGCGTCACTACCATCATCTAAATTCGCAATAAACCGTTCTGGGCTATTGAGCGATCCCGCATCGACCGCATAGTGGTTCTGCCAAACGTGTTGCAAGCTCTCAACGGTACTAAGAATTTCGAACGTTTGAGAGGCTCCACCTTTCCGCGGTCCGTTGTTCATAATCGCGGCTCGCGGCTCTAACGGATGCACCAATGCCTGAGAGCCGGACGTATGCGCGCCATGGTGTGAAACCAGATAGGCATCGACAGGCCCGATTTTATCGTGCGGACACATCAACGCATGTTCTTTATTCCACGTCAGGTCACCCATAATCACGGTACGAAATTCGCCATACCGGATAGCCACACTCACAGAGAGCTGATCCTCTGCGTCACCACCACGACTGGTTATGTCGTCACCATGGAAAGAGAAGTTTTGGCAGCTGGGGTTGATACGCCCGGCGCCAGCCAATGGCTCACGAAGCACATCTCCGCCGGAAGCAATGATCCGAACATCAATGTCACGAAGCGGCACAACGTCACCAGGTTGAACGTCAAGGTGTATTCCTCCGGCACGAAGATCGGCGTAGGTTTCGAATGCAGACTGTCCGCGGTCTCCTAAGTTTGGGCTCGATCCATGGTCAACAAAATGCCTGATGGGAATCCGCTCGGCTAGTTGTATGGCTCCACCCATATGGTCCGTATGGAAATGTGTAACCACTAAGTAATCGATTGCGGTAATACCAGCATCCGCCGCTGCAGACACGATACGATCCGCGTCACGCCCCCCGAAACCAGGCCACCCAGTATCTACCAGTATTGATTCTCTAGATGGCGAAACAAACAGGGTCGCCTCGCCGCCTTCCACGTCAATCACATAGATGTCGAGTGCCGTGGCAGGAGCTTGCCTGGCTGCTGATGGAACGAACAGCAACAAGCTGATCACAAGCGTTAGAAGGCATCCAGATGGTTTCGTGAATATGGCCATAGTGTCCCCTTACTGACAGACGTCAGCGAGGGTCAGAATGGATACGAGATTCAGTTTTGTGTCGGCGCCATTTTCCAGGTACAACCCCTTGACCCACACTTTGTGTCCCTCATGTTGGGCAACGCCAAATTCATCAAGAGTGCCGA
>Ga0310120_10002242_pt1 | contig 14229 bp, 15 predicted proteins | sample CB27_AW_983_MG_FD_203506 | JGI IMG/M metagenome (GOLD analysis project Ga0310120, IMG submission 203506) | Marine microbial communities from Western Arctic Ocean, Canada - CB27_AW_983 | ecosystem: Environmental > Aquatic > Marine > Oceanic | place: Canada: Western Arctic Ocean | collected... | reverse complement strand
ATCAAAATATCCTGCTCGTGCGTGTCAGCTTTCTGGACTCGCTCCTTTCTTTCCTCCAGTCCCTGCTGCCAGTACTTCTGGACCTTGTCGTACATCTTGACGGCCGTCGCTTTATCGATGCAGACCATCATCGCCTTACCGCGAAAACCCCGTGAAACAAAATGATTGGCCAGGTCCCTGGCGACGGCCTCCAGTCGTTCCTCCCGGGTAATCAGGTGGTACTCGCGGGCAAACTCCCGCTCCAGTTTCTTCTCCAGGGCCACCTGCTCTTCAGCGTCATCCACGCTACTGACCGCATCATCGACAATCTTGCCCAGCTCATCTCCAAAGTCCTTGTTGACCAATTGAAGCTCGGGGATCCGGTTCTCGTAATACAGCGGGACGGTAGCACCATCCTCCACCGATTGCTGGAAGTTGTAGATGCTGACGTAGTCGCCGTACAAGTCTTTCGTCGGTTCGTCCTCTTCGCCAATCAGCGGCGTCTCCGTGAAAGCGAGGAAGGCCGCATTAGGCAAAGCCCTGCGCATGTTACTGGCCAGCTTCGCATACTGGCTGCGGTGGGCTTCATCGGTGATGACAATGATGTTTGACCGCTCGGACAACGTCGGATATTCCTCGTAATCGTCGGTCTGGAATTTCTGAATCAGGGTGAAGACGTAGCGATGATCCTCGGTGAGCAGTTGCTGCAGGTGTTCGCCACTGGTGGCCTGGGCGTCGTCTTCTGTGACGACGCCAGCGGAGGCGAAATTCTTGTAGATTTGCCGATACAGTTCCTTGCGATCGGTGATGATCACAAACGTCCAATGCCCGGGCATCTTTCGCAGTATTCGCTGGGCAAAGAAGATCATCGAGATCGACTTGCCACTTCCCTGGGTATGCCAGAACACACCCAGCTTCCCCTGGTTCTTCTTGATCTTCTCCACGGCCTCGATCGCATTGCCTACGCCGAGGTACTGATGATTCTTGGCACAGATCTTGATCAGCTCTCCTGGAATCTCCTGGAAGATCGTGAAGTTCTCCACCAGGTCTAACAGCTTCTCGGGGGCACAGGTTCCTCGCAGCATCGTGTCCAGGGCGACAACTCCTTCTTCGCCCTCGCTGTTGATTTTTTTCCAGTCACAGAAATGCTCCCAGGGCGCCAGGGTGCTGCCCAGCTTACTGGCCGCGCCTTTGGAGGTGATCATGAAGGCGTTGTACCAGAACAGGGCGGGAATGGTTGCCTTGTAGTCGGTAATGTTGTCATCAAATCCGTTCTGGGGCGAATACTGCGGCGCCTTCAGCTCAATCAATACCAGGGGAATACCGTTGACGAACAGGATCAGGTCCGGGCGTCGGGTGTACTGCTTGCCCGTGATCCAGAACTGTGAAACAACGAAGAAGTCGTTATCTGCCACCGCATCCCAGGCAATCAGCTTCGCTGTCTCGGTCACCTCCTCGTCATCATCGTTACGATAGCTGACCTTAACGCCTGCCTTGAGCAGTTCGTAGACCTGCTGGTTGGCTGCTGCCAGGCTCATCGCGCTACGGTCACTTGTCACCTCTTCCACGGCCTTGGCCAGGGCCTCTTCGGGAAGCTGTGGATTCAACTTGGCCAGTGCTTTTAGCAATCGGTCGACCAGGACCACCTCACCCCTGCTCCCCCGAGAGATTGTGCTGTCACCGGAAACAAATTCATCGAAGCAATCCTCGTGGGTCCAGCCCAACTCTTCTAGCACTTCGATGGAGGGTTTTTCGACCAGCTCATTTTCACCGTATCGAAGTAATGATTTATCAACCATCCTCGCCTCCTTCGGCAGCGAGTGCCGTTACATCGATGTTCAGGTCTTCCACGTCCAGCTTGCCGGAGATCAGTTTAGGGAGCAGTAGGTCGCGAGTGGTGCGAAGGTTTTGTGATTTCCTAGCAACCGTGAGAATCTGGGACAGTTTGTCGGCAACGATCTTCGTGAAATCCTTCAACACTTCGGGTGGAGGCAGGATCACTGGAAGCCTGACCAAGTCCTTGCGAGCGATACTCGGAATTGCCGCACCGCTTCCATTTAGATGCATCCAATGGAGCATCTCCTCCGACGAGAGGTGACAATAGAGATACTCCTGCGATACGCCATCATTGCCCCGAAGTCGATAGACATGACTATTTAACGCATGACGTGGTACGGAAATCCGTTCCCAAAGAACGAGACATGCGGAATGAAATACCCCGGCTTTCCACCGTCCTTGTAAACCAGAACATCCCGGTCAGCCACGACCCCCTTTTTCATTTTGTCGAAATAATCAGGTGGAATAAACTTGGTCTTTGCGAAGTCAAATTTACCTGCACCAATGATGCTCTCGGCCCCGATGCTGACCACTCCTTCACTAAACCCTGAAATGCCACCCTTTGGTCGATTGCCAGTCTCAAGCACGGATAGACAGTCACCAAGCGTCACACATTCCCATCCCTCCGGAATCATCCCCAGTGGTGAATCGACGAGGTTGACGTTTTCGTGGCCCGGGAAGCGGAAGTTGACGAACCACCGGCGGTAAATCGCGCGGGCCATCTCTTCCAGGATGGCAATCCGACGGGTGTTGTTCTCAATCAGATCGTCGTACACCGACAGAATCGACGCGATCTTGCGTTGGGTGGGGAGAGGGGGAAACGTTATCGGAAGTTTGTGGATGTGATTGCGATTGAGTGTGGGATTTGAAGCACCGCAGTCGTATTGCTCGAAACCCATACACTGAACAACAAAGTAGGCGAACTTTGGATAATTGCCATGAAAGTCTTTCACCCAAAGCGTTGTGTCGTGCGGCCAGAAGTCGTTGTCAACGTAGAACGCGGTGCCTAGCGTACCCTTTCGTCCAATGACCACGCCGGGACCTTCTACCTTGAATGCCTTGTGGTAGCTCTTGACGCCTGAGGAAGAAACGACCGGATACGGACCAGCTTCCTGTTCTTTCTTTGTGATGTCATATCCACGCTGAAAGGTAAGTTGTTCGCCAAGAGATGTTTCCTGCCAAGTCGATGATGTCATCCGAGTGCCTCCTCCAACAACTTGGCGACGTTGTTCGCAATCCGCTCTTCCAGCTTACTCGCTTCACTGTTCAGCGCAGTTAATTCCTCATTCAGCTCGCCCAGCCGTTCCGAAAATACAAAATCATCTTCCTCGCGATCCGCCACACCGATGTAGCGACCAGGGTTCAGACTCCAACCTTGCTCCTCGATCTCCGAGATCGTGGCGACCTTACACAGGCCCGCCACGTCCGCATACGTACCGTCCGGGAAACTCTCGGCCATCAGCTCCTCAGAGCCCTGCCGCGTTTCCACGTCGTTCCCGCGATAAAGCCGCACAATGTTGGCCAGGAACTCGATCTGTTCCGGTGTCCAGTCGCGATGCGCTCGATCGATCTGGCCGAACAGGTTGCGAGCATCGATGAATAACACCTTCTCACGGTTGGGGTGTTTGGCATCAGTCGACTTGGCCCGGTCCAGGAACCAGAGCGTACAGGGGAGCGTCACCGTGTAAAAGAAATTCGGCCCCACGCCCACCATTACATCCAGCAGGTGATTCTCGATCATCTGCCGCCGGATCTCGGTTTCGCTGTGGCGAGCATCGGCCGCACTGTTGGCCATGACAAACCCTGCCCGCCCCTTCTTGTTCAGGGCCGAGGCAAATTGCTGTATCCAGATGTAGTTGGCATTGTCGGTGCTGGGCAGCCCGTACGGAAACCGTGGGTCCTCCGCCAGGCGTTCTTTATCCACCTTGTCCACGTTGAAGGGGGGATTGGCCATCAGAAAGTCAAACTTCCCCGGCTTACCCTTCTTGGTGACAGACTCGTGCAGATCCTCGTAGTACGTGTTCCCTTCTCGAATATCGCCGGCCAGGTTGTGAACCGCAAGGTTCATCTTGCACAGCCGCACCGTTTCATCGACCCGTTCCTGCCCATAGACCGACAGCATGGCGTTGGGGTCTTTCTGGTGCTCCTCGACGAACCGGGCCGACTGGACAAACATACCGCCTGACCCACTGGCCGGATCAAAGATCTTCCCCTCGAACGGTTCAATGATCTCCACGATCAGCTTCACGATTGAGGTAGGGGTGAAGAACTCACCACCCTTCTGTCCCTCGCTCATGGCAAACTTGCCCAGGAAGTACTCGTAAATCTTCCCGAAGGCATCACCTTCCATGTCGGTCGGGATACCGTTGAAGGTCCGGATCAGTTCGATCAGGGCTTCATTGCCTAACTTGGTGTAGGTGCGAGGCAGGACGCCCTGCAGATCCTCGTTCTCTGCCTCGATCGCCTTCATGGCATTGTTGACTGCCTTGCCAAAATCTTTTCCTTCAGGCAGGTCGACGAGCGTCTAGAAGCGAGCCTTCTCGGGAAGGTAGATACAGCGTGCCAGGTAGTCTTCCTTGGCGGGACTGCGTCGCCCCGAGGAGAATTTTTTTGCCAATTCCTCTTCAGCCTGCTGAAACTTGTTATCGGCAAACTTCAGGAAGATCAGCCCCAGCACGGGAATGGAATAATCTGCCGACTTGAGCTTCGAATTGGCTCGCAACTCATCTGCTGCATCCCACAGTCGGTTTTCCAGGTCAGCCATCTTGGTATTCAATGCTATCTCCTTAATCATTTCCAGTATTCGCTGTAACAACTGTCCCAGTATCGGTCTTTGCGCGGGTTCGGTGGTTAGTTTCGATCGTTATCGCCAGGAAGCAATTTCGACGTTAACTGGTGACAAGGTCCACAAGGCACTCAATGTCCATGGCGCCGATGCGAAAACACAGGACCGCTACGGTCGCAATTCCTTTGGCTGGTCTCTACTGATGGCCCGGCAACTCGTGCAAGCTGGGGTCAGCATGGTACAGGTTAACCTGGGGAACGATGAATCATGGGACACACATGAGCCGTAGATGATGATGAGATCATCATCACAAGTGATGGGCCTCACAATATCCCCATTAGGAGCCACTGTCGACCCAGCGTAGATACGAGCTTTACATCACTCAGATACGAAGCAGCGAGGTCCTGTGTGATACTGCCATCGGATTCAGCAGCATTGAGCAGAACCCGGAGATCAATCACCGCCTCTTCAAAGTCTGATTGCCCGGAATAATATGCCGTCAATTTTTCTGTCATCGTGCAGTGATCTGATAATTTCTGGCGCCCCCGCACACATGATTGTCATCGCTTCGCCTCGGTCTTTGTTTTCTTGAAGTCGATCAAGCCTGCCGCCGCCAGCCTCGGCCACCTTGTCTGCTTCCACATCCACGAGGAAGAGATCTGTTGACCCCATGACGCCGGTATTGACGGTGAGGACTTCATGTCCTCTGGCGAGTATCTGCTCATGCAAGAACGCAAATTCCGGGCCTTTAGTGTCAAAGGCGCCAATCAAACATATCTTCTTCATCCTTCCTTCTTTCGTTGGTTCATCCAACCAAAGCGCATCTTGTCTCGGGGATGCCAAGGGTTAGTACGCGTCTGGCTTAGATATAACGCCTCTTCAATTGAAACGTAAACGCTCTCTTGCGACACTTCCGGAAATTCTGCTCTGGTGAATGACGCTTCCTTCCGTGGATGCGTTCCTTTGAAGTCATATCAGTTTTCATCCGAGGCACTCCTCGACATTCAATAAATGATGCGGCAAATTGCTCAATCCGAGTCAACTTCTGTCGAAGCTGATTTCCCCACGTTAGCCCATCGAATCAGTTTTCCCTCCGCAAATCGCTTCAACTCGAAAGGCTCAATCTGCGAAGGGGTTTTTCTGTCCACAATAAACTGAGCCATGGAACGACCGACCCACGGCGAGATGGAAAACCCGCCGCCACTAAAGCCCAGCGCAAAATAAAGCCCGTCGACTGAATCAGCTCGATCCAAGACAGGCATCCCGTCCGGTGTGTAGTCGTACACGCAGGCATACGTTCGGTGAACAAAGCCATTGTCCATCGGTGGCAGCGTAACCGCCAAGCGACGTTGCATCGCGGCAAGCCTTTCGAAGTCGGCGGTCTGCTTGTAGTGATCTGGCTCTTCATCGTCCATGTCGTCGACACCATGGACGCGATCTCCCTCACGCCAGCCGACAAACATCTGCCGGTCGCCTTCCGGACGAAGGTACAACATGGATCGTGCGTCAGAAACAATACGCGATAATCGGAAATCATCCGTTGTGGGAACGTGAAAGAAGGCCATCTCTGCTCGATGAGGATAGACCGGCACTTCAATGCCCAACCGTGCCAGTTGTGCGGCGCCCCACACTGAGGTCGCTATGAGCGTTGTCGGTGCCTCGAACCGGCCTTGAGCAGATTCAATGCCTGTCACTTTCCCGCCGTGGGTTAGAATATCTCCGACCTCGCAGCCTTCAATGACCTTCACGCCGAGGCGTTTCGCCACTCGAGCCATGGCCTGGACGGCCGGCATCGGATCGAGGTGAATTGCTCCTGGCTCATAGACATACAAGGTCTCGTCATCCTCACGCAGGCCCCGCTGAAGCTCTTGGGCTTCGACGGCATCAATTTGCCTAGCCTCACACCCAGCTTTGGCCGCCGCGGAAATTGAATCGTTAACGGCATCTGCCTGCTCAAGATCGGTCAGAAGCAAATAGCCGCTCGGATGATAGAGGATCGGATCGTCAAAGCGTTGCTCAAAATCTTTGACAAATGCAATCGATTCGGCCAATGCCCGCGCAACCAAGGGATGACGCACCAGGGCGCGCACAATTCCCGCTGCCCGGTGCGATTGGCCCGACCCTACATGGTAGCGCTCTAGCACCGTTACCTTATCGACGCCAAGAACTTTCAAATGGATGGCGGTCAGAAGTCCCGTCACTCCGCCACCAACAATGATGACATCTGCGGTTTGGTTCATCCATTTCTCACATACAATACAGGATCGGTTGTAGGACCTTTATCAGACATGACCTTTATCAGAATCGTGCTCTGATCCGCTAGCGAGCCCTTCTACAAAACATTCGTGAATGATCTCCATGGCTTCCAAAGCCGCTTCGGGGTCAATGCATAGTGGCGGAGCGATCTTGAGAAATCCGCGTGCGGTCGGAAACATCATGACTCCGCGACGAACCGCTTCGGCAACAATCGCGTCGGCCAGCTCAATATGCGGCTCGCCGGTGTCGGGATGTTTCAGATGTACGGAGATAAAAAGCCCGCGGCCATGAATCGATCGCACCACTTCAGGAAATTCGTTCTCAAGCAACTTTAGTCGATCGAGCACCATTGTTCCCGTCTTTGCTGAGGCAGCGACCAGTTGCTCGTCTTCGATTACTTGCAGGTTGGCCAGGGCTGCTGCGGCACAGACAGGATTGCCACTGTGCGTGCTCGACATCTCGCCCGGGCTAGGCTGATCGAGGATCTCGCGTCGACCAAGGACCGCGGAGACCGGCAGACTGGAACTCAGCCCCTTACCAAGTGTGATCAGGTCGGGCACGACGTCGACATGTTCGAATCCGAAGAACTTACCTGATCGACCACAGCCGACTTGTATTTCGTCAAAAGCAAGTAGAATGTCATGCTCCTGCGCCCAGTTAGCCATCGTCTGCGCAAAATCGACGGGCAACGGCCAAGTGGCCCAACCAGGAAGTGGCTCGGTCAATATGCCGGCGATCTTTTCGGGGCCTATGCCGCGATCGGCAAGTGAGGCAAGGCACTTTTGAAAACATTCGGCGCCGCATTGCTGGTAGCCATCGCGTCCCCACGGGCACTGCACACAGAAGGGAAACGGCACCTGGTAGTGATGCACTTCTTCCCTAGTAATCCAGTCGTTCGGGCCAGGACATCCGGCGGCTAAGCCGGCCGAGAGCGTCCGACCATGGTAGCTATCTCGAAAACTGAGAATGCCTACCTTTTCCGGAGAGATTGCGAGGCCATGACGTCGCATTAGGGCCATGGCGCATTCAGTGGCCTCCGTTCCGGCACTAAAAAGGAGGGCTTTCGCATCCTCGATCGGCGTCAGCTCAATCAGTTTTTCGAGTAGTTGCTGGCGGATTTCGGTAGGAAACGCATAGCTAAACAGCAGTTTTCTATCCGTGGCTTGCCGAATCGCCTCGCCGATGCGCGGGTGCGAATGGCCGGCGTTGGCAACGACGATTCCGCTGGTCAGATCAATCCACTGGTTGCCGTAGGGATCGCGCACCAGAAACCCTTCGGCCTCGTGCCAGTGAATCGGTGGCATTCCCGTCATCGAACGCGGCTCAAGGGAGCGCAATCGCTCAATTTCCGGCAGTGATTCAGGTACCGGAATCGGCGTCACGATTCGGCGCCAACGGCTTTCCACGCGGCGTGTTTTCTTCGGTAGCAGAGTAGTGTTATGTAATCCCATCTTGTACTTTTTCAGTATCGCTCAACATTGTTTGCGGATCTGTCTGCAACTAGTTCGGCTGATATTGCTCTAGGCCACGACCGAGAACATCTTCGCCACGAACCAGAATGAATTTGCGGTCAAATATTTCATTTGTCCGATAATCAGGATACTGTTGCGGAGTCATGTCTCCATCAGCGCTCATATAGCGGACCACAAGAACCCGTCGCCAGCGATTGTGTGAGCCATTAACGGGCGAACGGTGTGGGATCATCACATGGTGCATACCGGCTTCACCCGCTTTGAGAAAGTAGCCAACCTGTAGTTGATCAACATCTTTTGGGAGCGCTGTCGGATCGATCTCCTCGGCGAACAGGTCGTCTGCTGTTTCGCGTCGTGGCAGGGGATCGCCGGCATGATAACTCGGTAGCACATACATTGTCCCGTTGTCGTCATCCACGTCGTCCAGTGCGAGCCAGATCGAGGTCATCTTGCCAGCGATGTTCCAATACGTTGCATCTTGATGCCACGGAATGGCCCGACCAGTCTGCGGCGGCTTACAGATGAGATGCGTTGACCAGACGACAATGTTTGGGCCGACTACTTTTTCTACTATGTCCAACAGCGCAGGCGCACTAACCAATTCCATCAGCCACGACTCGCTCTGGTGGGCTGAATAAATCTCGTCCGGTTGCAAATCTGGATGCAACTGACCAATCATACGATCAAGCAGTGATTGGGCCTCCGCCAATCCCGGTTCACTTAACACCTTTCCGAGGAGCACATAGCCTTCGGCTTGAAATTGCTGTTCTTGCTCGGATGAAAAAACGATTTCGGATCGTACAGTTTGCAAAGCTATTTCCTTCGAAATTGGCGACTTTGTAACATCCGTGGGAAGACTTTCCGAATGTTGTAAAGCGCAATGAAGCGAGTTGGTACTGAGCGTTCACGTACGCCGTTTCCACGCACCGATCAACCATCCGACCTTGTCTCACGGCACTCCAGCATAGAACCACAAGCGATGCACACCGCACCTTACCCACAGATTTCAATAAAGTCCCTTTCGTCTTATGACATGGCGGGTAGTTCCCAGCGGACTGTATGGCAGACAGTTCTACCGCTCTCAGGCGACTCACATTGATAAGGGAACATCGAATAAAGGGTAACCAACGTCCCATCGCTCAGCTGCCTTGTTGTTGGCCAGGCACTACCGACGGGGGGGGAGATGGCCAATTGCATCGGGTGTTCGAAATCCCAAGTCTTACCGAAGTCGTCACTCACCACAGCTGCGACGCCAAACGGTAGATGATAATTGGTATAGGTACAAAGAAGTCGGCCGTCTTTAAGTAGCGTCAACTGGCCATGGACTTCGCTATATTGCAGAAACTCTCGTGGCTTTGACCAAGTTTTGCCCTCATCGGTGCTTTCCATCAAGACCATATGGCCAGCCGAGTGATCGTTAGGCATCTTACCGGGAGGATACGGCAAAGTTTTGTCCTTCAATGGATGCAGGCATTCAACACGGGTGGCCGCCAAAATGACCCCATTAGGCATTCGTTCAAAATCCGCCTCAACAAACAAGGGGAACGCTTCATCCCATGTTTGAATCTCTGTTCTGTCATCCCAATGTCTGCCGCCATCCGTTGAGTGGATTAGCCATGCTCGGCAATTGGGTAATTGATATCCCTGCGGTGTTATCGTTTGGACGCTTTCATTTGTCCCCACGCAACGCACAAATGAAATCGTTCCATCCGGATGAACAATTGGGGCACGGACAGCGCTAACTCCTTGATACTGGTCGTCAAGATGTGTGTTAAAATCAACAGCCTCCCAGGTTTTTCCGCCATCATCTGAGAAGCATACACCATCAAGCGATTCCGATGTAAACAACAATACTCCGTCATCCAGACAGGTCAGAGAACCTTCTTTCCCGGCCAGCGGCGTACGCTCCATCGCCTGCCAGCTTCTGCCCCCATCAGTGGATTTGTGAAGCTTTACAGGATGGATTTTCTCATCAATGCGGCTGGGAAACGGCGATTCGACCTTGGGTGCAAGGGTATCTACGGGTGAAGCAAGCAGACTGCCATCCGGCAGAACGCAAAGGCCTGCTTTATAAAAACCGCGATTGCCTACCTGCGCCCGCCAGGCAGGCATCACCGAAAGCTGGGCTACCGTGTGATAATCCACTCCGGTGTACCCAGTCAGGCCGGCTATGTAATCGTTGTTATAAGCATCGTGTTCCCATTGGAACGGTTTCGGCTTGTTCTTAAAGGCAGTGACCTCGGTTTTGTGTTCTTTTGGAGCCGCTGATAAGGCTTTAGAATACGCAGTCGCACCCAGCGCTAATGAACCAGCGGCGGAAGCTTTTAGCAATTCGCGTCTTGTAATGGATCGCATCGCATCCTTCACTCCTTATTTTCTGTAATTTGTTTTGAAATTCTCGTCGTACCAGACAGCTAGCGACATCGTCCGTCTGCGTGTTGTGGATAGGGTTTCTCCATAACGTCGTCTCGTTCGGCTTGATGGCATACAGCCTCCCCTTCCATTTCGAGTTCCGGCCAACGGTGACTTTCCGGGGAGAGCAATCGAGTCGGCGAGAAATAAGCTTCGGGATAGTCGTCTGGTTCACTCGTATTTCCCAGGATGCGATTACAAAGGCAACGTCCTGCATTGAATGAGACCGCGGTACCCGATCCGCACATGCCAGCGACGATGTATTGCCGCCGGCCATCCATCACGCCCACGATGGGAAACTCATCCTGCGTAAAGCCCATCGTGCCGCTCCATTCATGCGTAACCCGCAGTGGAAACCAATCATAAACTCTACGCAATTCACCGATCAAGTACTTGGTGATAAAACGTGATGGCTGATTACGTCCGATCTGCCGATCTGGAACACGTGTCTCATCCGATCCGAAATGGAGATGCGTTGCATGACGACCCATGAAACTTGTACTACTGCTAAGAGTCACATTTGGTTTGAGTGATTTACCTTCGTCCGTGCCTGCGGCCAGCTGTGATTGCTTGGGCAATATCACGTTACGAAACTGTTTGTGAAGATTGGGTGTATAAGATTCGGTCGCATTGACCACGTGCTTAGCGTGGATCAGGCCCCGCGAGGTTTTTACTTCGTAAAACTCACCGGCATCTTGGATCGACAGTACTTTGGTTCGGCAAAAGAGTTTGACTTCTGGCGACTGGAGTGCACGAGTAAAAAGAGACCAAACCCACTTGGCTGGATGAAACTGGCCTGCCTTTTGGGAAAAAGTTTCTCGAGTTGTGATATTGGCGCCTGTTTTTTCCGTGGCTTCTTGTGGCGACAGTTTGACCCAGTCAGTAAATCCATGCTCTTGACCCATCCGTACCGATTCTTCGAGATGATGCTGCTCATCGGCAGTGCGAGCCTGAACCCATCCCTCGCGAACATAATCGCAGTCGAATCCTTCCTCGCGAATGGTACGCTCGATTAACTCGGCATTTCTGTAGGCCGCGTGGCAGTAAGCCCTGGCAAAACACTTGGCCAGTAGGTCACGACCTACTGCATCCAGATTGGGACGGGAATGCTTCAGGTTCTCAGTCACGGTGCTATGAACAAAGGCAAAGTATCGTCCCATGAGCACTTCGCCGCCGTTGCGTCCCGAGGCGCCGCTGGCGGGATCGTCCATTTCCAGCACAACCATCTGTTTTCCTGTCGGTGAGGCCTTTGCCCAGTGATATGCCAGGGAGCCTCCTGTGAATCCGGCACCGATGACGACCACCTCGGCCGATTCAGGCAGGGTGGCATCGGGTTGATCCTGCCACGGGTAGTTGGCCAACGGATTGTCGTTTTTAAGCCAAAAGGGTGTACGAGACACCGGCTGACTGAACGTCGCGTTTTGCAATGCAGCGGGAATGACGCCGAACGCCTGATACAACGTCCACAGAGCGAACCGGCAATACCTAACGGGTAACATTTGGCCCGGATACATTCTCTTGACAAATGTTGCTGCTGCACGAAAATCGTGCGGACGCAGATCTAGCAATATTCTCAATACAACCCAACACCGCTGGATCAGCGATACCGATACCGATACCGATACCGATACCGGTGCAACGGGCGCGAGCCGCGCTTGTGCTCTGCCAAGCGGCTTCGCCTCGCGATCACACGTCTTACTCATCGGAATCTTTCTCGTCAGAATTGAACCGATGCGGGTTGGCCCCGACGGTGGCGCCAGTTTATCCCGCTTCGCATCGCGATTGGTTTGTTAAACGATGTCCACGGCCACGTTTTCACATTAGATGGCAAGGAATCGATTGGTCATTGGCACCATTGAGTCGGAGCCGATGTCACTGCCCTGCATTAATGGTGTTATCGGTGGTTGGTCACTGTTGGGGGTCAATCCATGAAAGCCGTTCTGGAAGGCGATTGCCACTCAGCCGCGGCGAGCAACCCACCATCGACCAGAATGTGTGTGCCTGTGATACCTGAAGAATCTTCGCATGCGAGGAACAGTGCCGTTTTGGCGATGTCCTCTGACTGTACGGCCACTCCGGTCGGCGTTCTACGTAGTCGCTGAGCCAAAATCCCTTCGGGATCTTCGGTTTGGCCCAGATGATATCGCAACATCGGCGTATCGGTGATGCCAGGACAAATGCAGTTGCATCTTAGACCGTCGGCCGCGTATTCCAGCGCAATCGATTTGCTCAACATCAAGACTCCGCCCTTGGAATCGCTGTAAATCGATTCCCCTTCGTCGCCAATGAAACTGCTGATTGATCCGATGTTGACAACATAGCTTCGGCGATTCTTACGCAGATGCTCGATGGCATATTTGACCGTGAGAAACTGCGACTTAAGGTTGGTGTTAATGATTCGGTCCCACTCTTGACCGGTGAACTCGTGCAGTGGTTTGAACTGTGCCACGCCCGCGCAGTTGACAACAATTTGCAGACTTCCGAAATGATCGACCGTAGCCTGTATGGATTGGGCGATATCGGACTCTGATGAGACGTCGCACTGGAGAAATAAGGCCTCGCCTCCTTGTTCGCGAATCTCGCTTTCCACCTGTTTTCCACGGTCGGTCTGAATATCGGCAATGACTATCCGAGCACCTTCGGCAGCGAACAGCTGCGCGGTCGCCGCGGCCATTCCAGACGCCGCACCGCTGATCCAAGCAACTTGCCCCGCTAGTCGTTTTTGGCTCATGATGAATCTCTCGACCGATACGTTGTAGGAAGCCGATATGACGGTAAAGGAAGCCCATCATTGGGACTTGGGAGAGGTCACTGTGGCCTCCAATCCCATGAGCTTTTCAGTTCGCACAGCCATCTGCCGGCGCCAACTGTTCAGGTCTATATCAGTCGGGAGATTATCAAGCCAGGTTTCTACACCTGTTATCAACCCCAGGCGTCTTCCGGTTGTCCTGCATTGAGTAATTGCGTTCTGCAGAGTAGCCAAATATCGGGCATCGTCATACCCTTCGCGATATGCTTCCCACGATAGCGTATCAAAAGGCGCCTCAGCACCGCGAAGAACAAAACTATGGAGGTTTGACCAATTCACTGGACCGGCCGTTAGGTTATTAGGGGTCCTGAAGTGGTTATATGACCAGGTCATCGTGCCATCCAGATTTGCCTTGTAAAGTCCAAGACCTCGCAACCGACGATGGACCTCGGGGATGGGTCTACCGGCAGGATAATCCATATACGTAAAGATTTTAAAACCGTTATCGTGGACGTCCTGGATCAAAACCGGATAGTTTGGAGGGCCAAAGAGCATCTTTGCAGCACTGTCGAAAGGATTAAGGATCCAATCGATAGGGTCTAGAATCCACGGCATAGTCGGAACAAGTTCCAGCCATTCATCAGGAGTTGGAATGAGTTTGGTTCCAGAAGCAGGAGCCATCGGTGCCCAGTCAGTAGGATGATTCGATGACCAGTCCATTGGATTGCCTGATGGATGAG
>Ga0310120_10002240_pt1 | contig 14229 bp, 10 predicted proteins | sample CB27_AW_983_MG_FD_203506 | JGI IMG/M metagenome (GOLD analysis project Ga0310120, IMG submission 203506) | Marine microbial communities from Western Arctic Ocean, Canada - CB27_AW_983 | ecosystem: Environmental > Aquatic > Marine > Oceanic | place: Canada: Western Arctic Ocean | collected... | reverse complement strand
TGTGTTCATTCCTCGTTTCCAGCAGGTGTGCGAGGTGCGCAAGATCAATAAAGAGAAACAGAGACTGGTGGTGATCATCAATGGTGTCGCCACCGATGTTTCCTTCGCTGACATTTCCTGGGTGCTTCCACCGCCGGGCTTTCAGGTCTGGTGGGACTGTGATGAGGGACTGTGATGAGGGACTGTGATGAGGGACTGCGATGAGGGACTGTGATGAGGGACTGTGATGACGGACCCGGATGCGGGACTGGAATCGCCCGCGAGTGAGGTGCGCTAGTTGAGGAACCAGCCGAGATCGAAGGAGAATTGCTGGATTCGATCTCCATCCTGCTTCTTCACCGCTTCGGTCCAGGTGATGGAGATGGGAAGCGGCTGACCGAAGATGGGGACATTGAGCACCACGCCACCGCCGACTCCTATTCGATAGTCATCGAAGGAGAATGCGGCCGTTCCGTCGGAGAGGTTTCCGAAATCAGTGAAGATGATTCCGCGCAGAGAATTTTCCATCAGCGGCCAGGTGTATTCGATCGATCCTCGGTGGCGAACCGTACCGCCGATTTCTTGGTCATTTTCTCGTGGGCCGGCTCCACGGTAATCAAATCCACGCAATGACCGTGGTCCGCCGAGATAGTATCGCTCGAAAACCGGAACCTGGTCTTCAGCCCCGAGCGGTTCTGCCCAGTTGAAACTGGTTCGAGCGGCGAAGACATGACGGTAATCCTCACCGTCTTGAAACATGGTCTTGAACAGGCCGGTGCTGAAATCGAGTTTGGCGACCTCGAGGTCGCCTCCGAGAGGGCCGCCGATGTGGCTGTAGCCACCCTCGACATACCATCCATCGACGGATCCGATCACTGGGCGATAAACCCTCTGGTTCCACTCCAGGTCGAGATCCAGAGCGGTGTATCGTGTCTTTCCCGCACTCTCGATGACTACCGAGGGAGCCGAACTGGAGACATCATCGACCGAGATCAGGTCATGCCGTAATCCGAGAGAGCCGCGTATTTTTTCTTCTCGATTGAACAATCGACCGAAGGTGAGGCCGACGCTATTTCGATCCTCGATGTATTCCCTGCGGAGCAGCACCGATCGGAAGGCTGAAACATTCAAGGAGTTCTGCGATCCGCCGAGGTAAGGCTCGGAGAAGAGCAATCGATACCTCGAGTACTCGGTCCCCGGTTGTGCTTCCAGCACCAGGCGCTGTCCACCGCCGGTGAAGGATCCCGGTAGATCGGACAAGGAATCGGGAAAATCGGAGATGTCAAAGTTACGCTTTTCGATGGCCAGGTTTCCCACCGCACCGCGGCCACTGGAGTAGCCGACTCCAAACAATGCCCTGCCGGTGGACATCTCGGACAGTTCAAAGACCACTGGGCGTTGATCCGATTCGGTTCCGCCTTCGAACTGCGGCCGGACCTGATCGAAGTACTGCAGTCGGTGGAGATTGCTCAAACTGTCCTGGATCGCATCCATGTGCAGTTCTTCTCCGGGATAGACTTCCAGCTGGCGGCGAATCACAACGTCCCTGGTGTTACCGTTGCCGCGAAATCCGATCTCGCTGGCCTTCACCTTGGATCCCACGGTGATCCGGTAGCTCAGGAGCACTTCTTGACCCTCGAGGGGGTAGGTGAGGGAAGGGGAGACCGCTGCATCGAGAAAACCCAGATCACTGAACAGCGTCCTCAGTACTTCGGTATCTGCCTGGACAATCTCGCCGTCCCAGTCCGATCCGGCGGTCAATTCGAGGGCAGCCAACAGCTGCTGTTGGGAAAGGTCGCTCGGACCCGTCATCTGGAACTCAATTTCTCCGACCCTGTATCGGGGGCCCTCATCGACCAGGATCAAGATCCTGAGATCCTCTAAGCCATTCTGGAAGTCCAGTTGGCCCAGTGAGACCTCGGCGTCGAAGAATCCCTTGGCGACGTAAAGGGTGCGAATTTGGTCGAGGTCTTGCTCGAGCAGGCGGGGGTCAAATTTGCCGGATCGACCGAGGCCCAGATAGATCCGGGTGCGCAGTTGCATGACCCCGAAGATGTCAGCGATGGGAATCGATCCAGTACCCTGGAGATCGACGCGCTGGATTCGTACCTGAGGGCCTTCATCGAGTTCAAAGATGATCCGCAATCCGTCATCGGTTTCCTCGGTCCGGGTATCGACGCGAGCGAAGGGATGCCCCAACTTCAGCAGTAGATCGATCACGGTGTCGAGATCTTCTCTTACCAGTAGAGGATCGTGCAGTTCATCCTTGCGACTGCGAATTTCGTTCAAGGCTGTTCGGATCGAGAGATTTTCGGCTCCTTCGAACTGGACATCTTGAATTCGCCGACGTTCCCGCAGCATGATGGTGATGATCACGCCATTTTCGGTGTGATCCACCAGTGGGGCATCGATGGTGACAAAATCGCCACTGGTCCAGAGTCGTCGATATTCTTCATCGAGTGCTGCTGGATCCCAGCGATCTCCGACTCGGACCTTCATCCGAGCCAACACCTGGGCAGTACCGAGACGATCGAGGCCCTGCAGGCGGATCTGTGAGATCACCTCCGATCGTTCGCTGGCATCCTGGCCGAACAGGTCGAGGGAAGGGCTGAAACTGCAGAAGGAGAGGAGTAGGCAGGCCCACAGCAGCAGCGACGGTACACACCGACGAGCGCATCGCCCGGAGACGGAGGGATCGGTGAAACCAGTGCAATCTGGTTTCACCTGGGTTCCTTGGATTCTCGGGGATCCCGCATATTCGGGGGATCCTTCCTTGGGCAGGCTCAAATGACAATTCTCCTGTTGTTGATGGCTGACTGGATCGGACTCTTCGACTGTAGAGGCAGCGAAGCTGTTTCATTCCCCTGTCACGAAGTTATCGAGCCCTTGGGGGGAGAAGTCAACCGACGGACCCGTCCAACCGGTGGACATCCAGTCCGGGAATGGAACGAGATGGGACGGGAGGAGTCTCCAGGCGGAGTTTGCAGCCGAATTTGACCGGGCACGGTGCTTGCCAACTAGTCCCCTGAACATGAACCCGGTTGAAATGGAGAGTCCGATGCGCCGTACTAGTATCACCCAGGGACAAAGCCGTCTCGTGACCGTTGACGATGCCAACAAGATGATGCCCCTGCTAGAGCGGGTGGTGTGCGATATCATCGAAGTTTGGGATGGGATCATTCAGAAACGCACCGAACTCGAATGCCTCGAGAAGAACCCGATTCGCAGCGACGACGAAACCTGTGCAGCCGCCGCCCAGGACCTGAAACTGGAGTTAAACTTGCTCATCGATCGGATCAATGGATACATCCGAGAGGTCGAGGAGTTGGGGTGCTTCGTCCAGGAGTTCAAGCGCGGCGTGATCAACTTTCCGACACTGTATGTGGGAAGAAAGGTCTTCCTTTGCTGGAGACCCGGCGATGACGAGGTCTGCCACTGGCACGAGCTCGATGAGTCCTTCACCGAGCGGACCCCGATCAGAGATTTCAGGGACTTCTTCTTCCAGCGGTCGGATCAGTAGTCGATCGACTCGTCAGCGGTCAGGACCGGATCGGATCAAGCATTGATCTGGTCGAGCAAGTCTGGCGGTAGATCCAGATTGTGGCTGACCTTCTGGACATCATCATGGTCCTCGACCTCTTCGATGAAGTTCAACACCTTGATGGCCTTCTTCTTTTCATCGACGGTGACAGTGTCCTTGGGAAGTCTGGTGACTTCCGCGAAGGAAGGGGTCAGATTGGCCGATGAGATCGCCTCTTGAACCTTGCTGAAGGATTGAGGGTCACAGAGCACCTGTAAGTGCCCATCCTCGACCTTCACATCCTCTGCACCCGCTTCCAGAACCAGATCCATCAGATCTTCTTCACTGATGGAATCTGCTGGAAGTTCGATCACCCCTCGGGTTTCAAAGTTCCAGGAAACAGACCCTGGGCTGCCCAGGGTTCCGCCCTTCTTGTCGAAGAGTTTCCTCAACTCGCTGGCGGTACGATTTTTATTGTCGGTCAGGATGTCGACCACCAGGGCGACCTGAGAAGGGGCATATCCTTCATAGACCAGTTCATAGAAGGAAACGGTCCCCAGTTCTCCGGTACCCTTCTTGATCGCCCGGTCGATATTGTCGTTGGGCATGTTGGCCGATTTCGCCTTGTCGACGACCAACTTCAGGTGAGGGTTTTGTGTCACGTCTCCGCCGCCATCTCTGGCAGCGACGGTGATCAACTTGGCTATCTTACTGAAGACCTTGCCACGCTTGGCATCATTGGCCGCCTTCTTGTGCTTGATTCCTGCCCACTTTGAGTGTCCAGCCAAGGGAGTCTCCTTCCGTGGATGCTCGGAGCATCCGGAGTCGCGGTGTCGGTCCAGTGCACTCTGTTAGCGCTTCTTTGGCTTCTTCTTGGCGGTCTTCTTGGTGCTCTTCTTGGTGCTCTTCTTGGTGCTCTTCTTGGCGGTCTTCTTGGTGGTCTTCTTGGTGGCCTTCTTGGCGGTCTTCTTGGTGCTCTTCTTGGACGCCTTGGCTTTTGCGGCCTTGGCTTTGGCAGCCTTGGCTTTGGCAGCCTTGTCTTTGGCAGCCTTGTCTTTGGCAGCCTTGGCTTTTGCGGCCTTGTCTTTGGCGGCCTTGGCTTTTGCGGCCTTGGCTTTGGCAGCCTTGTCTTTGGCGGCCTTGACTTTGGTGGCCTTGGCTTTGGCAGCCTTGTCTTTGGCGGCCTTGACTTTGGCGGCTTTGGCTTTGGCGGCCTTGTCCTTGGCGGCCTTGGCTTTGGCGGCCTTGTCCTTGGCAGCCTTGTCTTTGGCGGCCTTGGCCTTGGCGATCTTGTCCTTGACGGCTTTTACCTTGGCGGCCTTTTCCGCATTTTTCTTGGCGATCTTGTCCCTGGCGGCCTTTTCTGCGGCCTTCTTTCTGGCCACCTTTTCTCGTTCTATCCTGACCGCCTCATCTTTAGCAGCCTTGGCGATCGCCTTCTCCTCCGCGGCCTTCTTGATCGCCTCTATCTTGGCGGCTTTGGCTGCCTTCAGAGCCGCAGTTTTGGCTTGCTCCGCCTTCAAGCGCAGGGCTTTCTCGACTGCAGGATCCGGATGTTTTCTCGCTTCATCATGGAGGGCGAGAACGGCGTGAAGGAGTGGAATCTCATTGAGCTCTGCGAACAACTTGCGCTGGCGTTGAGCCGAGGAGATGGACGAGGTCAGTAGACCCGCTCGAATCAGGCCTCCCTGGGCCCATGTTTCGAGCGGCACAGTGGGTTGGCCCTTGACGTAACTGAGCACCAACTGGCGCGCGAGATCGGGGAGATCCGGTGATCGCTTGAAGAACTCCTTGACCTCCACGATGGAATTCTCATGAATGAATTCCAGGTTGAGCATGTGGCGACGCTCGAAGATCACCTGCATCATCTCTTTGAGTTGCATCGCCAATTGTAAGGGGTCGTTCGCCTTCGAGATGACTTCGGAGACCTCACTTGCGGAAGAGATTCGAATCTCATTCCAGTCGACGAATTCAGTCTTGAAGACTTCCCAGGCCTTGAGCAGATGGACGAGGGACATCGAGGAAGCCAACGAGCCGAGAATCATCGTTTCCAGGACATCCAGATCCTTGATCTGCTTCAGAGTCGAATGGGATTTGTAGGCCTGCTGTGTGATCTGTTCGAGCGTGAGTTTTCCATCGGGAGAGGGCTTCTTACCATCAGAAGTGGGATCACTGGTCGGGGCAGTTTTTGCCGACATCGGGTGTCCTTCCAGGACGGGTTCCAGGTTCAGGTTCTAGGTTCAGGTTCCAGGTTCGGGTTCCAGGTTCGGGTTCCAGGTTCGGGTCAGGGTCCTTCGGAGATCGGGATCCTCCAGCGAGTGGAACAGTTCGATCTCTGTCGCCAGGATCAGCTCTCGTTTGGGGAGACCGGGGAAGCGATCTCACCGATGGGGGATTCTATCGGGGAGGGGACAGGGGGGCAACGAGCGTCACTCTTCAATCCGAGCTTTTGGTCACCAGTGGATCTGCCTGGGGGGGGTGGTCTGGAGTTCTTGGAGTTTTGCCGCTGGGAATGCGGTGGAAAGAGATCAACTCCGCTGCGATCGAGATGGCGATCTCCTCGGGAGTGCGTGATCCGATCGGAAGACCGATCGGTGCCCGAACCCTCTCCGCAATGGAGGCATCGGCACCGGCTTTTCGGAGATTCTTGAGGATGGCCCCGATCTTGCCCCGACTTCCGATCAACCCGATGTATCCGGCCGTGGTTTGCAAGGCTCGATCGAGTGATAATTCATCATGCACATGGCCCCGGGTAGCGATCACGATACAACTATTACCGGTCACCAAGAGCCCATCGAGGCATTCTTCGAATGGGCGGCAAAGGACTTCCTTGGCCGCAGGAAATCTCGCAGCATCGGCAAAATCGGCTCGATCATCGATGATTGTGACACGCCATTGCAGGTTTGAGAGTACATCGCACAGCGCCGAGGCGATGTGGCCGGCTCCCAGGATGAGCACCGCTGGAGTTCCGATCGGTTCGACATACACTTCAAATTCTCCTCCGCAGAGCAGCCCAGTCTCCGCCACCGTGGCGGCGGTCAGGCGAAAGGAATCCCTCTTCGGAATCCCGGTGGCGATCACTTCCATCGCCAGCCTCCAGATATCGGCCTCGGTACAGCCGCCACCGACGGTGCCGACGGTGGTCCCATCTTCGCGCACCAGCATCTTGGCCCCGTTTTTTCCCGGGGTGGATCCGGTGGTGGAAACGATGGTCGCCAGTGCCGCACGCCCACCATTTTCGAGGATTTGAACCGCTTCCTGCAGTACTTCGAGCAAGGCTTTTTCCTCCATTTGGTCACTTCAGAGCAGTGTGGAACGGTATCAGAGACGGGCTGGACACGCCACCGGGTGGGCCGAATCGTCGACTCCGTGATATTCTTTCCTGCGGGTCATCTAGGTACCTGCAAGATACCTGGAGGTGGGACTGGATGTCGCGTTCATTACTCTCGAAAAGGCCCGGTGAGTGGCCCCTGCCCCCTGATCCAGGGGAGTCTCGCTTGCTCCTCGATCTCTTTCCGGACCCCCTGATCGTGGCTCGTGGGCCTCATCGGAAGGTGATTGCCATCAATCGGGCATTTCTCGACCTGATCGGCTGTCAGGAGGCTGAGGATCTACGAGATGTTGAACTGAGTGGCTGGTTTCATGAACAGGATCAGCATCGACTTCTCTCACTGGGAGGCGATGGAGAGTCAGAACCCGCTGCGATCTTGTTACGCATTCGTCACGGTCATGGTTGGCGACCGGTGGCAGTGGTGGGTGGGCGACGCGTCAGTCCCCGTGGAGAAGCACGCTGGGTCTATCGATTGCGCATCCTCGATGAGAGCGGCGTTGGCCTGGAACGGGAAATGGAAGAGCAACGTCGTCGCGCATGCGATGCTGTTCGAACTTCCCTACGTATTTTTCAGTTAACCGAAAAAATCAGAACTGCCCCCAGGCTCTCGACCCTGCTGATCGGGGTTCGGGACGAGGTCGATTTCTTCTGCAGAGCGGGCACCCTGCTCTGCTCGGATGGTCTGGGCTACAGAGATGTGAGATTGTGGAGTTATCAAGGAGCAGCGGAAGAGATCAGTTGGTGCAGTCATCCTTCATTGAGCAGCCACGATCACCTTGCGGATGAATCGGATCCTGGATACCGGAGACTCCCGCTGGCGGTCGGAAACGAACCACCCTGCGGATTGCTCGAACTCACCATCGATCCCAGGGAAGTGAAACTGCTGGAGGAGGCACCTCTTCTCAAGGATTGGCATGAAGAGGTACTGCAGACGATCGGAGAAATCCTCGCGCTCACCCTGCAAAACTTGAGACTTCATGACCAGCTTGAAAAACAGGCACTTCTCGATCCATTGACCGGCATTTCCAACCGCCTTGCTCTGGTCTCGCAACTGGAAAAAGAAGTGATCAGAGCTCGACGTGATGACGAGGATCTCGGTCTGTTGTTCGCTGACCTGGATGGGTTCAAGGGTATCAACGATCAACTGGGTCATCTGGTGGGGGATGAATTACTGCAGGAAATATCTGTAATGCTGAAGGGCTTCTTCCGGGAAAGTGATCATGTTTGCCGATACGGTGGTGATGAATTCGTGATCTTGATGCCAGGAACCGGTCTCGCGGACATCGAGTGCAAGGGGCGGGAATTACTGGCGCAGTTTCGACAGATCCAATTCCTCGGTGGACGGGCGCGAGAAGTCTCGGATCTATCTCTTTCGGTGGGAGTTACTGTCCTGCGAGATGGACTGTCCGGTGAGGATCTTCTCGCTGAGGCCGACACCGCGCTGTATCGGGCCAAGCGAGAGGGTCGAGATCGGCTGGTAGTGGTCGAACCGGACGTAGGAACCGACAACTAACCCTGTTCCTCACCGACATCCTGATCGGGACTGGAACGCTCCTCACGCTCGAGGGCTGCTTTCTCATCTTCATCCCGAGCCGCTTTGATCACATCTTCGATCGCTTGGCTTTTCTGGTGGCTCTCATCGAGGATGAACCGAAGGATCGGAGTTTCGCGCAGGCGGATCTGTGTGGTGAGAAGCGATTGAATCTTGCCTCGAGCGGCTTCGAGACCTCGCATCGAGGTTCGTTGCTGAGTCTCTTTCCCCATGATGGAGACGTATACCTTGCACTCCTTCAGGTCGACGGTCGGCTCCACCGAAAGAACCGACAGGAACCCGATTCTGGGATCCTTCAGGTCAAACTGAATGATACGAGAGATTTCCTCTCTCAATTGACTGGCGATGCGAGCACGACGGATCGACTTCATCGTTACTCCGAACGTGCTTCTGATTCTTCTAGAGTTCGAGTGGTCTGGATGACCTTGATACTCTCGATGAAGTCGCCCACCTGGATGTCTTTGAATCCCTGGATCACGATCCCGCACTCGAAACCTTCGCGGACTTCCTTGGCATCATCTTTATCCCTGCGAAGGGAGGCGAGTCGACCCTCGTGGAGCACCTCGCCGTCACGGAGCAAGCGGATCTTGTCATCACGAGTGACGATCCCCTGACGGCCAATACAACCGGCGATGTTGCCCAGTTTGGTCGACTTGAAGATGGCCTGGATCTCGACTTTTCCCTGCACCTCTTCGGAAACGTCGGGGGCGAGCAACCCTTCGAGAGCCTTACGCATGTCATCGAGGATCTCGTAAATCACCGAGTAGGTGCGGATCTCGACTCCCTTGGAATCAGCCTCGGATCGTGCTCGGTCGGCGGCGGAAACGTGAAATCCGATCACGATCGCTTTCGAAGCGTCCGCCAGAAGGATATCGGATTCAGAAATCTCACCGACACCGGAGCGAATCACTCTGACAGCCACCTCACTGGTACGCATCGCTGCCAATTCACCCTTGAGAACCTCGAGTGTGCCCTTCACATCGGTCTTGAGCACGACCTTGATCTCGCGAGTCTTGGCTTCGTCGATCTTGTCGAATAGCCCCTCGAGGGTGACCTTTTGCCGTTCTGCTCGGTCCGCTTTCGCTTTCGCTTCCTGGCGCTCCTCCGCGATCTGTCTGGCCTTTGCCGCATCTTCGAGGGCGTACAGTCGATCTCCAGCCTCGGGAAGGTCATTGAGTCCAGTGATCTCCACCGGAGTGGCGGGTGGGGCACTCTTCAGGTTTACTCCGGAAGTGCTCCTCAGGGTCCGAATCTTGCCGTGGGCCGGTCCGCAGACCACCGAGTCACCGGGTCGCAAGGTTCCATCCTGGATCAAGGCAGTGATGACATTGCCCTGTCCGGTAGACGCTCGGGAATCGAGAACCGTACCGATGGCGTTCTTTTCAGGGTTCGCCTTCAGTTCGAGGATTTCGGACTCGAGGGATAGTTGCTCGAGCAACTGATCTACCCCTTCTCCGGTCAGAGCGGAAACCGGGATCATCTCGGTCGTGCCACCCCATTCGACAGGGTTCAGTCCCAACTCCGCCAGTTGAGCCTTGACCTTGTCGGTGCTGGCTCCCTCGCGATCGATCTTGTTGATCGCCACGACGATGGGGACGCCAGCGGCTTTGGCGTGTTGAATCGCTTCTTCGGTTTGCGGCATCGGGCCATCATCGGCTGCCACGACCAGAACGACCACGTCGGTGACGTTGGCACCACGAGCTCGCATACTGGTGAACGCTCTATGACCGGGAGTGTCGATGAAGACGACGTGGGCGTTACCCTTGTCGACGCGGTAGGCACTCATGTGCTGGGTAATGCCACCCGATTCGGATTTGGTGATGGAACTCTCTCGGATCTTGTCGAGGAGAGTGGTTTTTCCGTGGTCGACGTGACCCATCAGGGTCACCACCGGAGCTCGAAGGATCAGATCTTCTTCCGAGTCCTCGACCTGATCGAGTTCATCGAGAGATGAATGCATCGCCTTCGGCTCGACCAGCAGAATCTCGCAACTGATCTCAACCGAAAGAACATCGGTGATCTCCTCGGTGAGGGGAGAGTTGACATTCGCCAGCATCCCGTGATTCATCAATTTCTTGAGAAGTGCGGTTTGCTTGATTCCCAGCGCCAACGAGAGGTCCTTGATGCTGGCGGGTTCTTCGAGGGTGATCTGATCTGGTAAGTCTTCCGGAAGGATCTCCTGCTGGAGACGGCGTCGGGTGAAATCAGACTCCTGGCGTCGTGGTCGACCTCCCTGGCGTCCTCTTCCTTTACCGGCTGGTCCTCCTCTACCGGGAGGTCCGGATCTTCTGGGCGGTCCACCGGTGGTATCGGCACCAGGGAACACCATTACTTTCTTGCCTCCTTGTGGAGGGCCGCTGCTCGCTCCACCGGGGCCGCGTCCGGGAGGACGGCCGCCACCAGGACGACCACCTGGACCACCGGGACCACCAGGACGACCACCAGGACGACCACCTGGACCACCACCTGGACCGCCGGGAGCTCTCCGTGGAGCACGAGGCGGAGGGGGGGGGCGAGTCGGGGCCTTCGATCGGATGATCAGTGGACGTCCTCGAGGCTTTCGCATCGGGGATGATGCTCCGGACGGGAGCGGCTGAGCAACCGGGACTACAGGCGTGGCCGGAGTCTTGGGCGTTCCACCAAAGCCGGGAGCCATGACGATATTCGCAGCTTTCTGGCGCTTCGGTGAGATCCTTGCGAGATCCTCGACACTGAGTTTCTTGGTAGTGGAGGCCGGGGCAACTTTGTCGAGCACTATTTCTGCGGATTCCACCGCTGCAACGGAGTCGCCCTCCGGCTCGGAGGCATCGACCATCTTTTCTGTATCCGCTGTTTCGGTCGCAGCCTCGACCAGTTCTGGAGCATCGGCGACAACTTCGGTCACTTTGGCTTCAGAGGTGGTTTGTGCTTCTTCGACCGGGGATTCCACGACCTCGGGGGCCGCGGCTTCGACCGGATCGGGGGGGGGGGCTTTCGCCGGTTCGACCACGGCTTGTTCGACCACGGTTTCTTGGACCACGGTTTCTTGGACCACGGTTTCTTCGACCACGGTTTCTTCGACCACGGCTTTTTTCACTACAGCGGGCTCGGCTTCCGCCTCTTCCTCCGCAGTCACAACTTGACCCGATGTGTCGGACTCGTGAGCCGCTTCCGGCTCAGAGACTTCCTCGGGTTCTTCGGGATCATCGTCGGGAACGGCGATGATGCGTAAATGCGCAGCCATTCCGTCATCGACGGAAGACATGTGATTCTTCACCGGGATGCCGCGGGCCGCGAGCATTTCCATGATGTCTTTGCTCTGGAGCCCGAGTTCCTTCGCCAGTGTGTGTATTCTCACACCCAAAGAGAGTGCCTCCTGTTATTCAAAGGGGAGGGGGCTGACTCCTGATCAGGAGTCAGCCCCCTCCTCTGCTTCAGTTTCAACGCTACCCATGATGTCCTGGATTTTCTCGATGATGAGTCGAGCAGACTCTTCATCGAGCCCATCGACCTTGGAAAGACCTTCCACTCCTGCTTCCAGAAGCGCATCGGTACTGTCGTATTGTAGTTCAACCAGGCGATCGGCAATCTCTTCGGTAACCCCGGGGAGATCCTCAAGTCCCATGACCACGGCACCTTCACCGTATTCCTCTGCGATCTCTTCGTCACTGGCACTGCTGTCATCGAACAATTGGTCGAGTGGATTATTGGCCCGTTCAGCACCCTCTTCACCGGCCACTTGAGCCAGTCGGTCACCAAACATCTCATCGGCACGTGATTCGGTTCCGGCAAGGCGGAGCTGTGCGAGTTCCTCCTCGGAGATGGGACTGATATTCAGCTCCCATCCAGAGAGTTTGGATGCGAGTCGAACATTTTGACCACGGCGTCCAATTGCCAGCGATTGCTGATCTTCGGTCACGTACACATTGGCCGTTTTGTTCTCGTAATCCAGTTCAAGCGAGGCGACTTCGGCAGGCTTCAGCGCTTCCGGAATCAATACCTCGACCGAATCATTCCAGCGCACCACGTCGATCTTTTCACCGCTGAGTTCGTCTGTGACATTTCTGATTCGAGAGCCCTTGATTCCGATACAGGCGCCGACGCAGTCGACATTCGAGTCGAGGGTGGCCACTGCAATCTTGGTACGATTCCCGGCCTCACGGGCGATCGCCTTGATCTCAACCACGTAATCGGCAACCTCGGGGATCTCCTGCTCAAACAGGCGCCTGACGATGTCGGGGGCTCCTCGCGAGACGAGCAACTGGACCCGAGTCTGCTGCATGTTGACTTCCTTGAGGACCACCTTGATCCGGTCCCCTTCATTCCATTCTTCCAGGTGAGATTGCTCGCTCCGAGGCATGAATCCCTCGGCTCGGTTGGTCAGGGTAATGACCAATCCGCCGCCTTTTTTGCTGGCTACGGTTCCGTTGAGCATCTCCCCGATGCGATTTGAAAATTCACGGTGGATGACTTCACGCTCAGCTTCACGAATCTTCTGAAAGAGCACCTGTTTGCCTGCACCGGCAGCGATACGCCCCAGTGCTTCACGGGGGTCGAAGCTATCCCCATCACGGACGGCAGAGATCTCACCCGATTCACGATCGATGAGAACTTCGATGCCATCTTCCTGGTCAAATCGCTTCTGGGCCGCCGAGACGAGAGCCAACTCGATGCCCGTGAAGATCACCTCTTTGTCGACTTGTCGATCACGATGGATCGTGTCTACGAAGCGCAGGATCTCCTCACTCACCTTCAACTCCTTCTACAGGACTTCTGTTCTGCTGGACGGCTGTCATTCCTGATTGCGGGCCAAGGATCAAATCGCCTCAGCACGAGTACACCAGCACCATGAAACCAGGCTCCTTCGAGCACCGCTTTCCAGACAAAATCATCGCGATTCCGTACCGTCTTCTCGGTGCGGACAGACCAGCTCGGCTGGTCGTCGATGACCTGACCACTTCGGAACCGACCGGATCCACCCAAGTCATTGCGGTCGGTGCTCCCAGAGAGTGATTCGGAGACGGAGGGGGGGCCGGCGCGAGCCAGCGAGAGAGCAGGCATCGGCACGACCCTCCGATCCGGACCGAAATGGCCCTTTCCTGGTCGTGAGACCGGGAATCGGAGTCGCCGCAATGTCCGGAATCGGAAGGGGTTGCCAGCCGCACAACGTCGGATGGGCACTCCGCCTCCCGGGCTCCGGGTCGGAAGCAAGGATCCTAAGATACATGGATGACAGTGTCAACTGTTCCAGAACTGGGCTGAAAGTTGGAAATGCTTCTCTGCCATGAAGTTGGAGCCCTGCTGGAGGGGACAAGGGGATCAAATTTGGCGAGAAAGATCGAAACTCCGTAGATGCTCCTCATTATCGAGGCCTTCCACCGGGTCTGGAGGGGTTGGTGGGTCCGCTGGAAACGGTGGAGCAAATTCGTAGTTTCCACCGCAAATCCTCTCCACAGCAGCAGCAGCAGAGAGTCTTCGAGCCCGCACCCGGATCGGGTACGGGCTCGAATTCAGCCGTCGATCTACTGCTGGGTCACACCCCGGATCAACAGAGGTCGAAACGGTCCAGGTTCATCACCTTGACCCAGGCGCTGACGAAGTCGTCGACAAAGGTCTGCTGGGAATCTGCGCAGGCATACACCTCGGAGATGGCCTGGAGCTGGGAGTTGGATCCGAAGATGAGGTCGACTGCGGATGCTCTCCACCGCTTCGCGCCGCTGCTGCGATCGAGGCCCTCATAGAGGTGATCGCACTGTTCGGATTTTTGCCATCGGGTGCTGATGTCGAGCAAGTGGACGAAGAAATCAGTAGTCAACTGACCCGGTCGCTGGGTGAAGACTCCGAAATCGGTCTGTCCGACATTGGCAT
>Ga0310120_10002233_pt1 | contig 14246 bp, 9 predicted proteins | sample CB27_AW_983_MG_FD_203506 | JGI IMG/M metagenome (GOLD analysis project Ga0310120, IMG submission 203506) | Marine microbial communities from Western Arctic Ocean, Canada - CB27_AW_983 | ecosystem: Environmental > Aquatic > Marine > Oceanic | place: Canada: Western Arctic Ocean | collected... | reverse complement strand
CAGAACCTTTACCCTGGGCATGCTGGGCGAAGAAGGCGGGATCGATCACGTATTCAAAAGCTGGGAAGACGTCGGCGGCGAGCTCGTGTTGCGAAACCTTTATGATCTCCACCCCGAAACCGCCGAGCGAATCGATCTGGCTCGCTATGTCAATTTTGAACTCGAACGGATTCCCGGCGAAGAAGGGGTCTACGCGTTCGTGGGCCATGCCCGAGAAGTGCCCGACGACGAGCGGGTCTTTGTGCTCGCGGATACCCGTGACCGGGCTTCGGCAGCCGGACCCCAACTCGCCAACCACCTGCCGGCCTTTGAACTCACTTTCCAACGTGCAGCCCGCAGCCTGCGAACGATTCTTCAGGTTCACGATGGTCGCCGCCGGCTGCGCTGGAATCGAATTGCTCTCTACGTAGCCCCGGCTATCTATCTCGACCCGGCCGCGATCGAGCGCATTTCGAGCCAGCTGGTTCCGGCGACTCGACACCTGGGTCTTGAGAAGGTGCTGGTCCGTCTGAACCTGCTGGATCCCGAGCACCCCGAGAGCCCGCCCGTTTCCCGGGAAATCGAAATCGTCTACGCGAACGGCCAGATGGAGATCGGCGCACGCGAGCCCCACCGCGAACCTCTGGTGCCCGCCCGGGCCTACGAGCGCAAACTTGTCGCCACCCGGCGTCGGGGCCAACCCTACCCCTACGAGATCATCAAGATGCTCACCGCGAGCGATCGCAAGCTGCCCCAACCAGGAACGGATTCGGCGGCGGAAGGAGCTTCCCAGGGTGTTTTCGAGGAGTTTGATCTGGCCCCGGGCAGTTCGCCCCCGGTGGCGATGGCTTTGATCGAGCGGGCCTATGGGGGCAACCTGGCCGGCGTGGTGTTCGGAATCATTTCAACCCCCACGACCAAGCACCCCGAAGGCATGCGCCGGGTTCTGGTACTTTCAGATCCAAGCATGGAGATGGGAGCTCTCTCGGCTCCGGAGTGCGACCGGTTGGTGGCGGCTTTCGATTTGGCCGAGGCCGAGGGCCTGCCGCTGGAATGGGTAGCGGTTTCTAGCGGCGCTCGGATTGCCATGGACAGCGGCACCGAGAATCTTGATGCGACGGCGCGGGTGGTCCGACGAATCGTGACCTTCACCCAGGCTTCGGGTGTTGTGAATCTCGTGGTGGCGGGCGTGAATATTGGGGCCCAAGCTTATTTCGACGCATTGGCCACCATGCTGATGCATACCCGGGGTGCATTGATCATGACCCAGGATGCCTCGATGGTTCTGACCGGGCGCCGAGCACTCGAGGCCGCGGGTTCGGTGTCGGCGGAAGACGAACTGGCGATTGGGGGCTATGAGCGCATCATGGGTCCCAACGGCGAAGCTCAGTACCACGCACAGAATCTCTTCGAGGCGTACCAGATTCTCTACCGCCACTACGATTTCAGCTACGTGGCGCCTTTGGAATCGAACCCGCGCAGGCGGGCGACTACGGATCCCGACGACCGCTCGATCTGCGATTATGTCATTCCCTCGGACGCCTTTGGGTTCGCCACGGTCGGCGAAATTTTCGACGACGAAGTCAACCCAGGGCGCAAGCGGCCCTTTGGAATGCGCACCGTGATGCAAGCGGTGATCGATCAGGACGGGGGTCAGATCGAACGTTGGGCCGCCATGGTGGGCGCCGAGACCACGATTGTCTGGGATGCCCATCTCGGAGGAATCCCGGTCGAGTTGATTGGAATCGAGAGCCATACGGTGAGTCGAAATGGCTATCGGCCCTACGATGGTCCCGAAGCCTGGAATGGCGGCACCCTGTTTCCGCAGTCATCCAAGAAGATGGCAAGGGCCATTAATGCGGCCAGTGGGGTTCGGCCGGTGGTGATCCTCGCGAACCTGTCGGGCTTCGATGGGTCGCCCGAGTCCCTGCGGAAACTGCAGCTCGAATATGGCGCCGAGATCGCCCGGGCCGTGGTGAACTTCGAGGGATCGATTCATTTTTGTGTGGTCTCGCGCTATCACGGCGGTGCCTACGTGGTCTTCAGCCAGGCGCTCAACCCAGGGCTCGAGGCCACGGCATTGACAGGCTCCTACGCGTCGGTGATCGGGGGCGGTCCTGCGGCCTCGGTGGTGTTTGCCCGGGAGGTGCGCGCCCAGGCGGTTTCCGATCCTCGGGTGGTGGAGATGCAGCGCGAACTGCGAAGGCGCCCGAGTGCCCAGCTGAGGGAGCGCCTCGATGTCCTAGTCCAGAACGTTTCGTTGGAAAAGCAGGCGGAGTTGGCGGCTGAATTCGATCGCATTCACAGCGTGGAGCGGGCCCGGGACGTGGGGTCGCTCCGCGAAATTTTCGAACCCCGGGACTTGCGAGGGCGATTGATCGCCTCTTTGCGCAGTGCGTTGGACTCCCGGGGCGCGTCCGGGGCCGGGAAAGATTCGGGAAGCCGGGCCGGGGGTAAAGATGGATCAGAATAGGGAGACGGCCCGCCCGGGAGACGCGATCCTGCTTGAGAACATCCAGGTTCCGTCATCCCTCGGTGTGACCGCGGGTGAGCGCGAACTGCGCAGGCCGGTCCGTATCGATCTTGAGATCGGGCGATCGCTCCGGGGGCCTGGGTTCAGCGACCGCGTGGAGGAGACTCTCGACTACGGAGCGGTCTACGGGGTGGTGGAGGCGGTGGCGGGCCAAGGGGAACACTGCCTGGTGGAGGCGTTGGGCGAACGCATCGCGGCGGCTCTGCTTTCCCGTTTCGAGATGGATTGGGTTCAGGTCACGGTTCTCAAGGCCAAGCCCTTGGCCGGTGCCGTTGACTCCGCGGGTATCCGATTGACCCGTTACCGTGAGACCTAGGCGAGCCCCGAGGGGTCCGTCCTTGAATGGAATTCCGTACTGGGCGTCTAGGCGGACTTCGGCCCGGGGGGTATCATCTGCCCTCCCTCATATTTGCAGTCCCTCCTCTCTGCCCTCCCCCCTAAACGAAGGACACCCGTGACGCTCCCCCTACCGGAAACCCCTTTGAGCCTGGCGGCTGCCGAGTCGCTGATCGGTGCTTCCGTGGACGCGGGTCGGATGGAGGCCGAAGTGGCTCTGCGCTTGGTGGCCAACCTCCACCAGCCCGGGGTGCTGGACGCCTTGGCGGATGGCGCTTTCGCGAGCAAGCAGAAGACGAAGGGTGACGTGATCACCGTCTCGCGGAACATCTTTCTCCCGCTGACGAACCTGTGCCGCAACCGCTGCACGTACTGCAGCTTTGCCAAGCAGCCCGACTCCGCCGAGGCCCATACCTATTCCCTGGAAGAGGTGTCCGAGATGGTGCGGGGCGGGGTGGCCACGGGCTGCACCGAGGCGCTGATGTGCCTGGGGGACAAGCCCGAGGTCGCCTACCGGAGCCATCGGGAATGGCTGGCGGAGCGGGGCTACGGGACCACCATCGATCTTGTGGCCGAGGCCTGCAAGGTCGCCCTGAAGGGGGGCATGCTTCCCCACACCAACGCGGGGATTCTCTCCGCGGAAGAGATGCAGGTGCTGCGTCCTCTGAACGCCTCCATGGGGTTGATGATGGAGACCACCAGCACCCGCCTGCGCGGCAAGGGAAAGGCCCACTTTTATGCCCCGGACAAGGAACCGGCCGTGCGAATTCGGATGCACGAGGAGGCGGGGGAACTGCGTATTCCGTTTACCAGTGGTCTGCTTTTGGGCATCGGAGAGAATGATGCCGAGCGCGTAGACACTCTGATGACCATTCGCGATCTCCAGGAGCGCTACGGACATATCCAAGAAGTCATCGTGCAACCGTTTCACCCCAAACCCAGTACCCCCATGCGTGCGGTTGCCCCCATCCGGGACGACGAGGTCGTGGCCTGGGTGGCCCTTTCCCGGCTGATTCTGGGCCCCGAGATGAACATCCAAGCGCCTCCGAACCTGGCGCCCGGTATGCTCGAACGGCTAGCCCGTGCGGGGCTCAACGATTGGGGCGGGGTTTCGCCGATCACGGTGGACTTCATCAACCCCGAATCCCCGTGGCCCGCGATCGAGAAGCTGCGGGCGCTGACCAAAGCAAGCGGTCAGGTCTTGAAGGACCGCGGGCCCGTCTACCCGGACTGGCTGCTTGGCCGTTCCGATTTTTTTGATCCTGAAATGCGAGAACAGTTGCTGCGCTTGGCTACCGACGAGGGCTATGCGCGGCGTCCCACCCACCAGTCCGACGAGGAGGCAGCCTGATGTTTCAAAGAATGCTTGACGATGTAAACCCGCGTGTGGCGGCGATTCTCGATGGTGCCCTGGAGGGGCGCGAAATGTCCGTCGAAGACGCCGAGCTTCTTCTCGGCGTGGAGGGGGCCGACCAGCACGCTCTGTTCTGGGCTGCGGATCGGGCGCGCCAGGAAGACGTGGGGGACGATGTCTCCTACGTGATCTGCCGAAACTTGAACTTCACCAATATCTGCTACGTGGGTTGTTCGTTCTGTGGCTTTGCCCGCCACAAACATCAATCGGACGCCTACGTCCACGACATGGACACGCTGCTGGAGAAATGCGCGGGGGCGGTGGAGCGCGGCGCCACTGAAATCTGTATCCAGGGAGGCATCCACCCTCAGAAGAACCACGAGCACTACCGGGAGTTGGCGGCCACCATCAAGAACGCTTTTCCGCAGTTGCACTTGCACGCTTATTCGCCCGAGGAAATCGATTGGGGCCACCGTAAGAGCGGGATGGACTTGGCCGACTACCTGCGCTGGCTCATGGACGCGGGTGTCAGCAGCCTGCCGGGCACGGCGGCCGAGATTCTGGATGACGAGATCCGCGAAATTCTTTCGCCGAGGAAACTCAAGACCGCCCGCTGGGTGGAGATCATCAAGACGGCGCACTCCATCGGGCTACCGACCACCTCCACGGTCATGTACGGACATATTGAGAGCGCGAGGCATGTGGCCGCCCACATGGGCCTGATCCGGGATATCCAGAAGGAGACGGGCGGGTTCACCGAGTTCGTGCCCCTGGGCTACATCCACGAAATGAACGAGCTCTACAACGTCCTGGGCTCACGCCCTGGGTCCACGGCATCCGAAGATATCCGCATCATCGCGGTGGCGCGGCTATTCATGCGGCCCTGGATCACCAATATTCAGATTTCTTGGGTGAAGATGGGCCACAAGTTGGGTCAGATTGCGCTTGGATCCGGTGCCAACGACTTCGGAGGCACGTTGATGGAAGAGTCCATCAGCCGGGAGTCGGGGTCGATGTTCGGGGAGAACACGGCCCCGGAAGACTTTCGCCGGCTGATTCGCGAGGTGGGCCGGACTCCGGTGGAACGCAATACGCTCTACGGAGTGCTCCACCGATTCGAAGACCCGGCCCTGGATCCGCCGTCCATGGAGCCCGGAGCGGCGTCGGGCTCGTCCAAGGAGTCGGACACCGGAGCCGGCTCCGCCGGGAGTGAACCCGTCCTGCAGGTGGTCTCCTAGCCGCGGGTTGTGCCCAGGAGTTCGGCTTGTTCGCTTGGGGCTTGTTCGCTTGGGTGGGCTGGCCGGGGCTGGGCTCAGTCCGTCCGGTCGAGATCGGCGAGCATTCCGTCCAGGCGGTCCCCGAGAGCTTCGACTTGGTAGCGCAGGGGCGGTCGCTCGAGAATCCCACGCTCGATCTTTTCGATGGCGTTGCGGACGGCGGGATGGTCCCGGCCCAGGGCCTGACCGATTTCCCCCACCGGTGCATCCGTGTAGCGCCGGCACAGGTACATGGCGAGTTGCCTGGGAAGCAGGATCTGCTTGCGGCGTGAGCGCGAGGCGAGTCTTTCGGGGCTGGATTGAAAGAATCCCGCGACTACGGAGATCACGTCCCCCACCCCGAGCCGTCGTTTTCTCGGTGCGGCTGAGTTTTTTTTGGCGATGGCGCTCTCGGTCAGGACCAGGTCGATGGGCCTCTTGAGCAGGGATGCAGTGGTGACGAGCTGGATCAGAACACCATCCAATTCGCGCACGCTGCCGCGAATGCTCTCGACCAGCGCATCCAGACAATTGGTAGGAAGTCCGACACCGCCGCTGGCGGCCTTGCTGCGCAGGATTGCCCGGCGGACCCGGTGATCCGGGGGTTCGAGCTCGGCGAGAAAACCACTGGCCAGCTGGGAGCGAATCCTCGGGCTCAGATGGGGCATATCCTGGGGCATCCGGTCCCCGGTGAGCATGACCTTGCCCCCCGCGTCCAGGACGTGTTGGACGGTGTGAAAAAACTCGAGTTGGGTCGCGGTCTTGCCCTCGAGGAACTGGATATCCTCCATGACCAGGAGCTGTCGGCGCCCCCGGTAGCGGCGCTTGAAGTCGCTGGTGCGATTGCTGCGCAGAGCCGAGAGGAATTGGTTGGTGAAATTCTCCGAGGAGAGGTATTTGACTTCACCCGGTCCCACCCGGGCGGCTTCGGCGGCTACTGCCCGAGCCAAATGGGTTTTCCCCATCCCGGAGTCGGCCCGCAGGTAGAGCTGGTTGAGCGCTTGCTGTTGTCCACTCGCCATGGCGAAGGAGGCCTCTCGGGCGAGGGCGTTGCAGGGCCCCACCACGAAGCTGTCAAATGTGTATTGGGCTCCGAATGGGGCAGGGGCAGCCGGCCTCCCGGCTCGGGGCCGGCCGATCTCGTTTCGATTGGTAGCGGGCACCGAGCGAAGGACGCTTCGAGCCTGGACCGGGCCAAGGGTATTGGGGCCAGAGGTATTGGGGCCAGAGGTATTGGGGCCAGAGGTATTGGGGCCAGAGGTATTAGGGCCAGAGGTATTAGGGCTAGCGATATTGGCGCCAGGGATATTGGCGCCAGCGATATCGGCGCCAGGGATATCGGCGCCAAGGGAATCGGGCCCCGGGGCCTCGGGCGTTCGGGGCCCGGGGGTCTCCTTGTCGGGCACGCAAGAGAGGCGCTTCGAAGGGATGGCCTTCAAGGGGTCCGGGTCGGACGCGGCTTCGGAGACGGTGGAGATCCCCAGCGCGACCGTGATGCTCTCGCCGACTTCTGCCTGAAGACAGGCGTCGATGCGGGGCAGGAAGTGGAGCCGGATTCGATCTCGATGAAATGTCGAGGGACAGATCAGGAGAAGGCCTTCGTCAATTCGACGCGGTTCCAGAGGTTGGAGCCATGTCTCAAAGGAAAATGCGGGGACTTCACTTTGCAGACGATGCAAAACACCGTCCCAGACCTCGGGGGTAAAGGTCAATTCGGGGCACACTAGTCCGTACGCGGTGCGTCGGGAATTCAGGGGGTTTGGGGGGTTATTCGCCGATGCGGAGTGATTTGATTTCGGACCGGCGGTTGGACATCGGCATTTAACCACATCATCCGTGCTTTTCGCAAAGTTGAAATTCACGCATCCGCAAGCGTGGGCAGTTTGTAATCGAAGGCTTCAAATAGAGTTATATACGCATTTGAACCAGTGTTACAAAGTCCGAATGTCTTTTACTAAGTAGGGTTTCCGCCGGAGAGGCGATGCATTTTCAGTGTAGCCGTTGTGTGTAGATGGCCGGAACCCGCACCCCTGCAAAGCTCGATTATTCTCAAAAATACGACCTTATGCATTTTCTTTCGAATTTTTTTGCGTGCGAAAAATTAGTGAATAGTGTTCGACCCCGGCCCGGTTTTCGCCTTCAGTTCAGCCAAGTGAAAAGCGAGGAACTCTTCGAGCATTCGGTAGCGAGCGCCCGCCCCCGAAGCCTCGATGAGTTTTTGTTTTTCGTGAACTCCCAGGTGGATGGATTGAGCAACTACGTGGACGAACGCTTCATCGGGATAGGTTTCGAGATGCTTGAGCGCGGCGTGCTGTTTGCCGAGCGCGGCCGGTTCATCGCCGGAACCACTTCGCACAACGATCTCGTTGAGCGTTTGGAAAATTCCTTGCCGGATTCCACCGATCTCCGAGGGCGGGTCGGGGAGCATTTCTTCATCGAGGCTTTGGATGTGGGCCACTCGATAGGGACGGGTTTCGGAAATCGGGGATTCCTCGATGATTTTGAAGCGGCCCTTCGCTGCCACCAGGATGTCGAGGGTGCCGTCCGGTCTTTCCCGGGCCTCGCTAATCTCGCCCTCGCAGCCGATGGCGAAAACGGCGGGGTGGTCGCTGGCTTCGCTCAAGGCCTCGGGCCGGATGGCCACCATGCCGATTCGGCGGTCTCCCTTGAGCGCGGCATGGGTCATTGCCCGGTAGCGAGGCTCGAAAATGTAGAGGGGCAGCTGGGTGTTTGGAAAAAGAACCACGTTCGGGAGCGGGAAAAGCGAGAGGATCTGTGAGTCGGAGGCCGATTTCATGAGAACGAATTCCTTGGATGCGAACGCGGGAACAATAGCGCTCCGCGGTTGACGTTCTCTTCGGGGGCCGGGACACTGGGGCTTGACGATGGATCGGAGAACCCGCTTCGAATTGCTAAGCCGCTTGCGCGAGGATGCGGATCGCATCTGCTCGCGGTTTGGCCTGCGCTACCTGTCAATCGAGGCCGAAAGGGCCAACGTCAAGCGGCGTTATGGGATCTGTTATTCCGACGGCACCATCAAGATCCGCCTACGCCACGTCGCGACCGGCCAGCCGCTCAAGTATTCGAGTCTGGTCAGTACCCTCTGCCACGAGCTCGCGCATCTGAAGCATTTTGACCACTCGCCGCGCTTCCAGGATTTCTACCAGCATATCCTTGGCTGGGCGCGTGCTCAGCGGATCTACCGCCCAGGGAAAGCACCCTCCAAGTCCCCACTTGCCCCCCCCAAAGGCGACGCACACGCTCCCGATGTGGGACCCGTTCAGCTGAACCTCTTCTGAGCGCGTGGGCCTGAGCGCGTGGATCTGAGCGCGTCGGTCCCTCAGCACGTCGGTGTCAGCGCGTGAGTCCGGCGATATAGTGGCCCGGACTAGCCTTCTCGGCGGTCTGCGGCCCTCGGGGGGCTGGGTGCGCGGAGGGTTCTTCGACCCGGGAAGAACCGAGCAGGGGGCCCGTGAGCGCGTGGTAAGCGGTCCTCTGGGCGAACGCTCCTGCAGGGCTTAGGCTTATTCCGTCGCGGCCTTCTTTTGCTCGTCGTATTCCTCGAGGTTGTTCGGGCCTTCAACGACCTTGCTCGCAATGCTGTCGCAGGCCAGGTTCTTGTCCAGAATTTCGCTGAGCAGACCCTCGACCGTCAACTCGTCGAATTCTTCAAAGGCGTCTTCAAGCCCGCTCCCCGTCACGGTGAACTGCAAGTTGAGCTTGATTTTTACGTCCATCTCTTCTTCTCTCCTCAATCTTGGCGCGCCCGGTTGGGCTCTCGCGGGTCGCCACGCGGCGAATTCGTGCTGTGTCGGGCTGTGCCGGGCTGTGCCGGACTGTGAGTTGGCTTCTCGGAAGCTTCGCCGCTTCGCTTTGGTCCCGAAGACCGATGGGTGAGTCCCTGCCTCTTCTTGTCCAGCCCGCCGAATATTTGAAACTGACCGCCGGGTGCCGATGGTATGCCCCCGCTCTTGAGAGGGCTATCAATTTTCGTTGAAATTACGCTGCATACTCGGCTTCATCTTTAGATCTTAGTGCTCGGATCGGTGAAGCAATAATCGGTCGGATTCAGTCCAAAACCATGTGACGGCGTGGCTTATCCGGGCCTTTCTCTGGGAGTGACGGAACTTGGCCGTGGGCCTCGCTCCCCTACCCCCGGGTGAATCTTGAAATTCTGCGGCTCCCCGGTCTGGCAAGCCGAAAGCCCACAATACACCGGCCCCCCCGCTGGGGCTATGCAGATTACCCACAAAGTCAGCTATTAACGCACCCAATCGGCCCTAGGGTGGTGAATCCCGGGCCCGGATTTCGCATCGAAGGCGAAAACCATGCCCCTCGACGGGAAACGCCTACGAATGGGTCCGCTGGAAAGGTCATTGGTCCGGGCGTATTCCCAGGCCCGGGGAGCCGGATCAGCTCTCGGGCGGGGGGGTTCCGGGTTCGGACTCAAGGACTTCCTGCTGAAGCGCCTGTGCCTCGCTCGCGCTGGGCACGACGTCGCTATGGCATTTGGCCTGACCCACGGTTGCCTTCATTTCGGTCTGGGTCTTCGAGGCCAGATGGTGCAGCTGGTCGGGGCTCAGGACGCCTCGTTTCTGAAGGATTTCCTTCTGCTCTTCGTTCAGCGCCGCTGAGATTTTTGGCTTCTCCCACGCGTAGGCTTCGTCCTTGCCCGAAACGAAGCTGACGATCTCCTTGCTGATCCTCACCGCGCACCAATCGTGGCCGCACATGGCGCAGAAATCCGTATCCACGTCCATGTCCTCGTCGTGGTAGGCCCGAGCGGTGTCCGTATCGAAAGCCAGTTCGAAATGCTTTTCCCAATTGAGTGCGGCGCGCGCCTTGGTCAGCTCGTCATCCCAGTCCCGGGTGCCCGGAATACCCAGAGCCACGTCCGCCGAGTGTGCGGCGATCCGATAGGCGACGCATCCCTGCTTGACATCGTCGCGCTTGGGCAGTCCGAGGTGTTCCTTCGGGGTGACGTAGCAGAGCATGCTGGCTCCGTGGTACGCCGCCGCGGTCGCCCCGATGGCGCTGGTGATGTGGTCGTAACCCGGGAACACGTCGGTCACCAGAGGGCCAAGCACGTAGAAGGGCGCTCCGTGGCAGATCTGGCGTTGGAGTTTCATGTTGTACTCGACCTGATCAAAGGGGACATGGCCGGGCCCCTCGATCATCACCTGGACGCCGTGGCGCCAGGCACGCTCGGTGAGTTCGCCCAGGGCGGAGAGTTCACCCAACTGAGCTTCATCGGTGGCATCGGCGAGGCCACCCGGGCGCAGTCCGTCACCGATGGAGAAAGTCACATCGTAGCGGCGCATAAGGAGACAAATATCGTCCCAGATTTCGCTCATCAAGTTTTCACGTCCGTGATGAAGCATCCACTTGGCAAGCAGGGATCCGCCGCGGCTGACGATCCCGATCAGGCGTTTGGCGACGAAATCCAGATGGGCGCGGCGTACCCCGGCGTGGATGGTGAAGTAGTCCACACCCTGCTGGGCCTGTGCTTCAAGGCATTCCAGAACCATTTCACGATCGAGTTCTTCGACGGTCCGCCCCAGGATCATGGAATAAATCGGAACGGTCCCAATCGGCGCCGTAGAGTTCTTGATGATGGCTTCCCGAGTGGCGTCGAGGTCGCCGCCCGTGGAAAGGTCCATCACGGTGTCGGCTCCCCAGCGGAGCGCCCATTCGAGCTTCTCCACTTCTTCCAGGCTGCCGCTGGAAACCGGTGAGGCTCCCATGTTGGCGTTGATCTTGGTTCGGCTGGCCCGGCCAATGGCCATGGGGTCGAGTTCCATGCCCAGGTGAACCTTGTTGGCGGGAACCACCATGCGACCGGCGGCGATCTCGTTGCGAATCTGCTCGACATTAAGATGGGGCTCGCGTTGGGCAACGCGTTCCATTTCCGGCGTGGTGAGGCCGAGCCGCGCATGTTCAAGTTGGGTGACGGGAATGAAGCCATCGGGTGCTCGCCATTGGCCTTTCTCCTTGCGCCAATCCTCGGGCATGAAATCCCATGCGGTCTTGTCGGACACCTGGGGCATGCCGGGGGTATCGGGAGAAGAAAAGGAAAGAGGCCCGCCGATATCGGAGGGGTTCGCGAAGCTGCCCGGGTTCGTACCCTGTTGCTGGCTCGAGGGATTGCTGCTCGCGGCAGGCTTGGGGGCCCGGATACTCGTCATGGCTGCGCTCCTCACGGGTTGTGGCGATCCATACGGCGGACGCGAGGCCGAGGCCTCAAGAGCTGAATGGACCGAAGAAAGAGAGAAAAGTGGACTGGGAAGAGAATGTTTTTCGAACCGACAGCCACCGCTCGCTGCCCACCCCATTGCCTCTGACTGTCCCGGGGGAGATACCCTATCACGGGGATTTAGGGAGCGCTCCGCCGGCTCGCTATTCGTCGGGCAAAGCCAGAAATTTTCAGGGCGCCCGGCTCGCGGGCGAGTATGCTCCCGGCGCGTCGGGATTCGAGGAGGGCCGCTTTCGGGGGCAGGCAGTTTGTCCTTTGCGAGGGTCGGAAATCCGGGCGAGCGAGGCCAGATGCGAGATAGCGTGCAAATTGGGGTCATCCTCAGCCTTCTTGTTTGGGGGATGGCGAGCTGCGATCGGAACATCGCGCCCTTTGTGCCGGGGGAATTGCCCCGGCAGCCCGACCTCTCGCGAATTTTTCCGGCCCCGGAAGAAACGCCCTCCATGGCGGGCGGGGTGAGTGGCGGTTCTCTGGCCGCCGGACCGGCCGGAGTGGGCCGCCCAGGCGCTGCGGTTCGGGGCAATGTGCGCTTGGCCCAGTCCGACGCAGGCGCCGAGGGAACCCTATTTATCATCGCCCGCCCCCAGGGCGCCTCGGGTGGACCGCCCCTCGCGGTGCTCCGGATCGCGAGTCCCGAATTTCCTCTCGCCTTCGAGATCGGACCCGATCAGGTGATGATCCCAGGCATGCGTTTCGAAGGCCCCATCGCTTTGAGTGCGCGCCTCGACGGGGATGGAGATGCCATGACTCGGGACGAGGGGGATCTCCAGACCGGTACACCGTTGGGAGTGGTTCCGGGCTCGGTCGGGGTCGAATTGCTTCTCGGTTCTGCTGGGTCGGCCTCACCCGGATCGCCTTCCCCCGGATTGCTCTCGGCGGGCGCGCCTGCCGCAGGCCGATCCAGCGTCCAGGGGACCATCCGCGTGGCGGAGTCAGCGGCGAGCCGGGGGGGGACGCTGTTTATCATTGCACGCGCCCGGGGCGTGAAGCGGGGTCCGCCCATGGCGGTACTTCGAGTTTCGACCCCCGGATTTCCCTTGGACTTCGAGATCGGCCCCGAGCAGGTCATGATTCCCGGCATGCGTTTTGAGGGCCCCATCCACCTCACGGCGCGTCTGGATGCAGACGGGGATGCAATGACCAACGAGGAGGGAGACCCGCAGACCCGGGAACCGCTGGAGGTGGTGCCCGGTTCTACCGGGGTGGAGATCCTGCTCCGCTAGTCGACCCCGTGAGTCGATCCCCGCTAGTCGATCCCCGCTAGTCGATCTTGCTAACGGGGTCGTTCGAGTTCGTTCAGCCCTTCGAGGGTGCCCGCGACGATCAGGGTTTCGCCCTCTTCGAACCGGTCTAGGGCTCCCACAACGCGGACCTTGCCCCCGTCGTCGGAGCGTCGGCCGCGTACCAGGACGACCTGCACCCCCGTGCGCTCGCGGATGGCCAACTCGGCCAGGCTGCGTCCGAACATGTAGGCGGGGGCCAGAATCTCGCGCAACCAGAAACCATCGCCCAGGTCGACGGTCTTGCCCCGACCCACGGCCGTCATGCTGCTTGAAAAGCCGCCCGCCAGGTCGCGGCGCAGTTGCTCGTTCTGGCTGGCTTCGACGATATCCTTCTCGCTCACGGTGCCGAGCAGGGAGGCGGAGTCCACGGCATCCACGACGGCGATTTCGTCCAATTGGGTACCGCTGAATATTTGCATCACAACGGCAAGGTCGTTATCCGCTGTGACCGAGGGATGGCGGGTATCCACCAAGTCGCCGGCGACCACAAGGTGGCGAAGCGCCTCCTGCTCGTAGATGAGTCGGCGAACTTCGGAGAGCGAGATCGCTCCGAGAAGCCTGCCCTGGTCGTTCTGCACGAAATACTGGGCGTGGTCGCTCTGGACAACCAAATCGAGGATGGCCTGGAAATTCGCTGACTCGGAGATGACCTCGGGCTGCTCGTCAATGACATCGCGCACGTAGAGCGATTTGAGAACATTGGGGTCGGCGCTCTCCCCAAGATCGATCCCCTGACGCCGAAGCTTCGAGGTGTAGATGGAATCCCGGGACAGAAGCTGTGACACGAGGCTGCTCACCACGCAGGCGCTCATCAATGCGGGGATGATATCGATGGTCTGGGTGAGTTCGAAGATGATGATAATGGCACTGATGGGGGCGTGGGTGGTGGCCGCGACGACGGCTCCCATGGTGACCAACGCATAGGCGCCCGAGGAGGCGGTGGCTCCGGGGAAGTACTGGTTGACGAGGGTGCCGACCACTCCCCCCAGCATGGCGCCGAGGAAAAGGGAGGGCGCGAATACGCCCCCGGAGCCCCCGGAGCCAATGGTGATCGACGTCGCCACGATCTTTGTGAATACCAGAGCCGCCATGGTGACGGCGGAGAGGGTTCCGGCCAGGGCCAGGGAAATCGTCGTGTAGCCGACGCCGAAAATCTGGGGTAGTTGCAGGCCGATGATGCCCACCATGGCGCCCCCCACGGCGGCCTTCAGGTACTCGGGGATTCGCAGGCGCTCAAAAGCCACCTCGGTGA
>Ga0310120_10002225_pt1 | contig 14292 bp, 13 predicted proteins | sample CB27_AW_983_MG_FD_203506 | JGI IMG/M metagenome (GOLD analysis project Ga0310120, IMG submission 203506) | Marine microbial communities from Western Arctic Ocean, Canada - CB27_AW_983 | ecosystem: Environmental > Aquatic > Marine > Oceanic | place: Canada: Western Arctic Ocean | collected... | reverse complement strand
CACTCGTACTTCATCTGATGGTGCAGGCCGCCCACGATGTGCATTTCCGTGCAGCCGTTGTCGACCGCCTCCTGCCCACGCGCCACGATCTGCTCGTCACTCATCATGTACCCCCTCGGATCGCGCAGATCGGCTCGAAAGGCGCAGAACGTACAGCGATAGACGCAGATGTTCGTGGGGTTCAGATGGGTATTGATATTGTAAAACGTCAGGTTGCCGTTCTTCCGCTCGCGAACCAGGTTCGCCAACTCGCCGACCTCGCCCAGCGGCACGTCGCTCTTGGTGAGCAACAGCCCATCGTCGAGCGACAGCCGCTCGCCCGCCTCTACCTTGGCCCGAATCTCTCGCAAGCTGGGACTGCTCGTTCGTATCATATTGGCGTCTGGTATAAGGAAAAACCGCTAGGACATTGGAGCCGATCAGTCTACGCCCTGTTTAAGAGGGTGTCCACCGTCGTCGCCCAGTGCAAAGTTTGATATCCGAGCGTTACGTCCGCTCTCAGCGCCCCGGCTGCTTGCTACTCACTACTTGCTACTAATCGTGACGCAGCAGCCGGGGTGCTTGCAATCGGCCGGCACACTACATCCACAGATCGATCGCGCCGACCACCAGCAGACCGATGCTGATGATCGCGTTGACTTGAAAGAACGCCACATTCACGCGCGTCAGATCGTCGGGCCGCACAACCGCGTGTTCGTAGATCAGCAGCATCGCCACGCCCAACACGCCAGCCGTATATAACCAACCTAGATACGGAAACGCCCAAGGCAGCAGCAACAGCAGCACCAAGGTTCCTGCGTGACAGGCCGCCGCCGCCCGCAGTGCGCCACGAACGCTCCACCGGGCCGGCACACTCTGCAGACCCCGCCGGACGTCGAACTCCGCGTCCTGACAGGCATAGATCATGTCGAAGCCCGCCACCCACAACATGACCGCCCCACCGAGCACCCAGGCCGGCAGCAGATCGCTCGGGCCAGCCAGCACCGCCGCGCCGCGAATGGCGACCCAAGCCGAGACGGGCGCCAACATCAACACCGCACCCAACCAAAAATGGGCCAGCCAGGTGAACCGCTTCGTGTAGCTATAGCCCCATAGAAATGCCAGCACCGGAATCGCCAGATAAACCGGCAACCGATTCGGCAGAAACAACAGCGTGCTCAGCACGAAACCGGTGCCGCAGACAATTGCAAACGCCACGGCGCTGCCGAGCGAAATCGCGCCGCTCGGAAGATGCCGGCCTGCCGTACGTGGGTTCTCGGCATCGATTCGTCGATCGGCGATTCGGTTCAGCGCCATGGCAACGCTTCGGCCCGTCACCATGCACAAGATGATGCCCAGCAGTTCCTGCCATCGCCACGCGGTCGCTGGATCGCTTTGCGCACCGGCTGTCCAAGCCATCACGGCTGCCAGCAGCGCGAACGGCAATGCGAACACCGTATGGCTAAACCGGATCATCTCCAAAAGTTGTTTCAGCCGACCAAACATTTCAACTTCCCCAGCGCCGCATGAGTGTGTTCTCGACGTCCAACTGGTCGCAGATTCGCGCCACTACAAAGTCGACCAGATCGCCAAGCGTTTCGACGCCATGATACCAGCCGGGCGAGGCGGGCAGCACGACCGCGCCGGCTTCGGCGGCCCGCCGCATGTTGTCCAATTGCGGCAGCGAGAGAGGCGTCTCACGCGGCACCAGCACCAGCCTGCGTCGCTCCTTCAGATGGACCTCCGCCGCACGATGGATCAGATTGGTCGACGCGGCGCTGGCCACGCTGCTGAGCGTCGCACCGCTGCAAGGACAGATCACCATCCCTCGGGTCAAAAACGAGCCGCTGGCAATCGGAGCAAAAAAGTCCTGATAGTGATGGTAATGAATGCTGCCGCTGGCCCCTTTGATTTCTGAAAGATCGCTCGCCTGAAAGCTTTCCAGATCGATCGTCCGGTCCAGTTCTTGACGAATCACATCGCGGCCCGAGGGGCTGATCGACAAATGCACGTTGTAGCCGGCCGCGACCAATATCTCCAGCAGCCGCACCGCATAGACGGCCCCGCTCGCACCGGTAATCCCCAAGACAATGTTCTTGTCGTTCATCACGAAGTACTGAAATCGCGTTGTTGTTTATCGGACGATCCTACGCTCTTTTCGTTCCCAGATACAGTGTCGCCACGCCTAGGGTCATTGGATAGATTTCGATCTCGATCAGTCCGGCTTGTCGCATCCGCTCGGCCAATGCCTCGCCTGAGGGAAACTCTCCGACACTCTCCGGCAGATAACGGTACGCCTGCGAACGGTTTCCAGACAGCAGTTGACCGATCCGTGGCAGCACATTGCGAAAGTACCAACCATAGACGGCCCGAAAAGGTTGCCAGTGGGGCATGGAAAACTCCAGCACGGCCACCTTGCCACCGGCGGCACAGACGCGGACCATCTCCGCGAGTCCGCGATCGGTGTCGCTAACGTTCCGCAGTCCGAACGCCACCGAGACAATTTGAAAATGGTCAGCCGACAGCGGCAGCCGCTGCGTGTCCGCCTCGATAAACGTGATCTGGCCTTCAGCCGTGTTGCTGCCGAGCCGCTCTCGATGTTGCCGCCCCTTGGCCTCGCCGAGCACGAGCATTTCGTGACAGAAATCGCAGGCGACGATCGGCGTTCGACCCCGGCTGGCCCGCGAGAAGGCGATCGCCAGGTCGCCGGTGCCCGTACACAGATCGAGCACGGGCCGCTCACCTTGCGGCGGCACCTTGCGAACGGTTCGCCAGCGCCAATACTTATCGACCCCGGCCGAGAGCAGGTGATTGAGAAAATCATACCGCCCGGCGATCTCGCCGAACATGCGGCGCACGCGAGCGTCCGACTTGTCGACTTTGCTGTCGGTCTCTTGAACGGCAGTCAGGGACATGCCGCGATTATAACTCTGTGTTACAACATGGCAAAGGGCCGCATCGGGAAGCACCCCGGCTGCTAATGAAACGACCACAGAATCTGTAGTAACACAGCAGCCGGGGTGCTGAAGTCTGCGACCAGGCGAACCGTCCTCCCGTAGACGTTTCATGGCTTCCCGCATACACTGCTAGTTGTATCGGGTGGCACTGCTGGCTTGTCCAGCAGTGTGAATCATGTACTCTCTGTCCACTGCTGGGCAAGCCAGCAGTGCCACCCATCCGCAACTCCTTCTCAGCCCAGAACTAATCTGCACATCATGGAAATGGAAAAGATAGTCTCGCTCTGCAAGCGGCGAGGGTTCTTGTTTCAATCGAGCGAAATCTACGGCGGCCTCAACGGCTTCTGGGACTATGGCCCGTTGGGCGTCGAGCTCAAGCGGAACGTCAGGGACGCCTGGTGGCACGACATGGTCACCAGCCACGACGAGCTGTCGATCGCGCCAGGCGCACCGGCCAGCTACGAAATGACCGGGCTCGACTGCTCGATCATCATGCACCCGCAAGTTTGGAAGTGCTCGGGCCACTACGACCTGTTTCATGATATGAAGGTCGAGTGCCGCGAAACCAATGATCGCTATCGATTTGACCAGTTGCGAGGCCGATGGGTCGAAGGCAAGGGCCAGCGAGTGTTTGTTAGTACCGTCGCCGAAACGGATCTGGAACAAGGCGACGTCCAGCAGCGTGCGCTCAAGTTCTTCAACCTTCGAGCCAAGGATGCTGATCGACTTCAGTGGCACAGCGAGATGATATCTTTGCTAGAGGCGGCGGCACTTGCGCCTAGAACCACGGAGTACTCGAATAAGTCTAGTTCTACACCGAGCACGACAGTTGAGATTTACGTTTCCGAACCTGATATGTCAAAGGTTCTTGGCCCCGACGCCAAGCAGCTCGGCACGCTTGGCGAGCCACGCGAATTCAACTTGATGTTCGAGTCTCATTCCGGCGCAGTACGCGATGATAGCAGCAAGGTCTTCCTCCGTCCCGAGACGGCGCAGGGCATCTTCGTCAATTTCAAGAACGTACTCGACAGCACGCGTGTGCGGGTGCCGTTCGGCATCGCACAAATCGGCAAAAGTTTTCGCAACGAAATCACGCCGCGAAACTTTACCTTCCGCAGCCGCGAATTCGAACAGATGGAAATCGAGTTCTTCTGCCATCCCGATTCGTCGCGCGAGTGGTACCCATACTGGCGCGATCGACGTTTTCAATGGTACACTGATCTTGGACTGGCCAGCGACCGGCTGCAACTGCGAGACCACGCCGCCGAAGAGCTGAGCCACTATTCGACCGGCACGGCCGACATCGAATATGCGTTTCCGTTCTTGCCCGAGGGCGAGTTCGGCGAACTCGAAGGCGTCGCGCACCGCGGCGACTTCGATCTCCGCAGCCACATGGAGGGCAAGCTCGACCCGAACACGAATCCCTTGACCGTCGAATTGGACGAGCATGGCAAGCCGCGCTACCGGGGCAGCGGTCGAGATCTGAGCTACCGCGACGACCTCTCGGGCGAGAAATATCTGCCGCACGTTATCGAGCCGTCCGCCGGCGCCGATCGCGCCGCGTTGGCGTTCCTTTGCGAAGCCTACACCGAAGACGAAGCGCCCGACGAAAAAGGCCAAATGAAAACCCGCACCGTGATGAAGTTTCATCCGCGAATCGCTCCGATCAAGGTGGCGGTTCTGCCGTTGGTCAAGAAAGACGGGATGTCGGAGGTGGCCCGTGATATTTATCGGGCACTGAAAAAGCACATGGTCGCTTTTTACGATGAGAAGGGCGCGGTGGGCCGCCGTTACCGTCGCCAGGATGAAGCGGGCACGCCCTATTGCATCACGATCGACGGCGACACGCTCAAGGACAACACGGTGACAGTTCGCGATCGCAATACGCTCGAGCAATGGCGGATCAAAGTGGATGACTGTGTGGAAGAGATCACCGGACGGCTAAAATGAAACTGGCGCTCGCACAAGTTGCCACGCTCAACGCACCCTTCGCGGCCGACCTGGAAGACTACGCCGCCGCCAAATGTCCGGCGATTGAAATCTGGTTCGGCAAACTTGAGACGTACCTCGAGTCGCATTCGGTCGACGACGTGCGACGGCTCCTTGAGACGCACGAAATCGAAGCGCCGGTGGCCAGCTTTCAGGGCGGCCTGTTTGTCGCTCGGGACGACGCCCGACGCGAGGCGTGGGATCTGCTGGCCCGACGCCTCGAATTGTGTCAGCAGCTCGCCGTGCGCACGATGGTCGTCGTGGCTGATCTCGTGTCGTCCCATTCGCAGAACGACTTCGATCGGCTGCTGACATTACTGCGCCAAGCGGCCGAAGCGGTCGAGCAACACGACGTCCGGCTAGCGATCGAATTCCAATCGTCGGCCCTATTTTGCAACAATCTGCAAACCGTCCTGACGCTGGTCGATCAGGTCGGCAGCCACCACCTGGGCATCTGCTTCGACATGTTCCATTACCAGACGGGGCCGAGTAAGCCGGAAGACCTCACGGGCCTCACGGCCGAGAATCTGGTGCATGTGCAGCTGAGCGACGTGGCGGGCACGCCGCGCGAGCTGGCCACCGATGCCGATCGCGTACTGCCTGGCGACGGCGACTTCGTCTTCGAGCCGGTCCTGCAACATCTCGAAAACATTCAGTACGCGGGCCACATCTCCGTCGAACTGATGAACCCACGCATCTGGCAGATCCCACCACTCAGTTATGCCGAGATCGCCATGACGGCGCTGCGCAAGCTGCTCGGGCTGACGTAGGAAACGTGCCTCCGTGCCGTTCCGCGCCCGGGTACATGCGTAGAACGCCACGGAGGGCAACGTTGCGAAATGGAACGCCACGGAGGGCGTTCCCTACAGTCACTACTTCCGCTCGGCAGCCAGCCGCTGGGCTAACAGATCGAGCTGGCCTTGAAGATCGGAGACCAGTATGTGCGGCGCCGCACCGTGGGCCAGATGAGTATAAAACGCCTGCGACGGACTCGCCGCACGTTGGCTGGCCTGCGTGCTGAGCAGTCGCGTCGTTTGCTCCAGCTCGCGAAGTTCGCGATCCATCTCGATCACCCGTTCGCATGTCGCTCGCTGATACGTCCAGACACGCTCGAGCCGAAACAGCAAGCCGATCACCATGGCAAACAGACCGCCGGGTGCAATGGCCCAACCAAGCTGCCACAGATCGGGCCGAGCGAGGAAATGCGACCAGACCAACAGGGCCACGCCACAACTGAGTGCACCCTGTCCAAGCGCCACCAGCAGCCAGGCAAACGGAGCGGAGATTCGCCGCGGAGGATTCAGCGGAGCTGTCGGCCGCGCGCCAGGAGAGTCGGCGGGGGGCAAAACGGTCGACGCCGGCCCGGGCTGCTCGCCCCAGGATCGACCCGAGCCGGCAGACGGACTCGGCGTGGCGGCCCGATCACCACTGACCTGTTCGCCACTGGTCCAGATCGGCGGCCGCTTGAGCAGTCGGGCTGCCCGTTCGAGTTCAGCGACCAGATCCTCATGGCCGAAATCGAATGGATTCGAAGCAGCCCGCCCTTTGCTGCCAAACAGTTTCTCGCTGCCCAAATCAACGCCAAGATCAGCAATCTCGTGGAGCGCCGCGGCGTCGTCCGACGGCGCATCCGCTCGAGACGTAGACCCACAGCGAGGGCAAGTGAATCCCTCACTACTCTTTGCCGTCACAGCTGGCACGTCCTGTTGGCACGTCGTACACCACATCCGGGAATGTCCAAAAGTAGAGGAAGAACGGTCGCTGCTGGCTATGTCGGGTGGCACTGCGCACTACGCCGCGATCAGAGAGATCGGACATTCGGCGTGTCAAACTGTAGCGATTTCGCGATCTTTTTGGGCTGCGTAAGAAAATCGCGGCAAGCTGGCTAAAATGCAGCAGGGTGGCAGGGTCGGAGCCTAAGCGACGGCCCCGAGATGCAGCCGTCGGGGCCGTCGCCGTAGGCTCCGACCCCGGCACCCAAACAGCTTTTCTACCACTCGGAGCGCAACCAATCGGCGAGAATACCGATTTGCTCCTGCGTGAGCGTGTTTCGCTGTGGCTGGTCCAGATGCTCGGCAAACGAGGGCATCCGATCGTTCGTCTCGGGATAAAACCGCTCGTGCTCGGGCGACGAAATGAACGCGACAAGCCACTCCCAAGAGCCGTATCCGGTCAGGTCCGGCCCCTCCCGTTCGCCTTCGCCACCGAAGCGATGGCACTCGATACAAGCGAAGTCGTCTTTCAACAGTGCTTCACCTTGGGCAATTTTCTCTGCATCCCGCTGGTCCTGCTCTGCCTGGACCTTGAGCTTTGCCTGGGCCGACAAGGCTGCCGCCACGAGTTCAACCTCGGCCATCACGCCGGCCCGGTCCTCCTCGTCCACCTCGCCGATATTCTCCTTCACCCACTCGACCATCTCGCCGTCTTTATGAGCCGTGAGGCCAAAATAATGGTCGCCGTCGATCCGCTGCGGATCGAGCAGTCCGGCGATCCATTGCCGCGTTGCAAATCCGTACAGATTCGACGCCGACGGGCGAGCGACGTACATGTTTCGATTCGTGTCGGTGCCGCTAAACGCATGACACTGTGTGCAATGGTCGCGGAACAGCCGGCGGCCTTGGGCCTTGATGTCCGCGCGCAACATGCTCAGCGCGCCGGTGGGCGGAATCTTGCGCGGCGAGCCCGCCAGCGCAATCGCACGCTCCGCTTCGAGGCGGGCTTCGTGTCGCGCTGAGAGAAAATCGCGAGAGGCGGCCAGCCGATCTCGGTGCCTCTGGATTGCCTTCTCGTCGCCCGCCAGTTGCGACTCTTCCACGTTGTGCCACGTTGCATAGTAATCTTCATGCAGCGCCTGATAGGTCAAGAACCCGGCCGCGCCAAACAGGGTGAGCAAAAACGCCGCGTTGAATCGATGCCCGAGTCGCCAACGCCCGACGAGTGGCATTAAGAACAGCACCAGCACGACAAGCGCCGGAATGAAAATCGCGCCAATGAACTCTTGTGCGCCCGTAAAATGCTTGAGCATCTGAAACAGAAATAGAAAATACCACTCAGGCCGTGCCGCGGCGTACGGACTCGCCGGATCGGCCGGCGCACCGAGCTCGGCCTTTTGCCACAGAGCCAATCCAACCACGACCGCCAACACCGCCAGGCATGCTACACCATCTTTCAACGCTTGGTCGGGCCATAACGTCGCGGCCGCACGATCCTTCGCACGGTGCGCTGTGATTCCATGACGGCGAAACAGGGCTAGATGCAGTACCAGGAAAAACATTAACAGCGCCGGCAGCAGGCCCGCATGGAGAGCGAAAAACCGTGTCAACGTATGATGGCCGTAATTCGTTCCGCCAATCGCCAGTTGCCGTACCGCCTCTCCGCCGGGCGCAAGCCCCGTCAGATTCGTCGCGACGCTGGTGGCCCAAAATCCCTTTTGATCCCACGGCAGCAAGTAGCCAGTCAACGCCAGTCCCAGCACGAGCAGCATCAGGATCAGACCGATCCAAAAATTGAATTCTCGCGGAGCCCGATAAGCACCGTCGATCACGACCTGCATCAGGTGCAACGCCAGCAACACCACCATCGCCGACGCCGTGAAATGATGGATGCCCCGCAGCAGCGACCCGCCCTGCATCTGATGTTCAATATAATACACACTTTCCCAAGCAGTCTGCGTACTCGGGCTATACGCCATCCACAGAAACATGCCCGTGATCAGCTGCGTGAAAAACGTCAGCACAAGCGTGCTTCCCCACACATAGCGCCAGCGAGCACCGCCGGGAATATTTTCGTACAGTCCGGCGCGCAGAAGATCGCCAGCGCCCGTGCGGTTGCCAATCCAATCGAGAAGCTGCTTCATGCGAGCGGAGTCTTTTCGTGGCGACCCGTCTGGAAACGTTGAAATTTCACGAACACCTTGTCGAGGCTCAACCCGCTCTCCGCGGTCGTTTGGCGGACTTCGACATCGAGCCGGTCCATGTCGCGTGGTGCGACGCTTTGGTTACCGCCGATCCGCAGGCCATCGAATTGGAACGCGCTGGTGTGGCAAGGGCACTGAAACTTTTCGTCCCCCACGCGGTAGCCAATGAAGCAGCCGGCGTGCGGACAGGTCGCCGTAAAGGCGATCGGCACACCGCTGCCCGGCGGCCGCACCAGGTACACCGCGCCGATGGGTGCCGGCGGATATCGATTCCAGGCATCTTCGCGCGCTTGGATGACAGGAAAACGGTGCGGCAGACCGTCATCCGGTACCACGTCGAGCGTGGCGATCGGAACGAATTCTGCGCTACGGCCCTTTCGCCGCAAGGGTGACAAAAACACGACCAAACCGCTCGCCAGCGGTACCAAGCCGATGATGAAGCCAATAATCGCCGCAAAAAATGAGCGCCGACCAGCGCCGGCATCGGCTTTCGTGACGGGAGTCTTCGCGGTGTTGGTCATCTGCTAGCTTCCGTAACAGTAGGCCCTGTAGGGAACGTGTCTCCGTGCCGTTCCGCGGCGGGCACACGCGTAGAATGCCGCGGAGGGCATTCCCTACAGTCTTTTGCGTGAACACGATTATGACATGGCGCTGCGCAGAGCGTCAAGGATTTGCTCCTTCGCCTTGCTGAGTGGCCCTGCGAGCGTCACACCCGAAGCCGCGCGATGGCCCCCGCCACCAAATTGCTCGGCGACCTGGCGCACATCGGTCTCGTCCTGACTTCGCAGACTGACTTTAATTTTTCCGCTCGGCAATTCGAGCATCAACACGGCAACCTGGCTGCCCGAGACCGTCAAAAACCGGTTGATTACGTCCTCGGTATCGGTCGGCTGCGAGCCTGTCGATTCAAAGTCTGCTCGAGTCACCTGGCCAAACACGAGCCGGCCCTCACATGCACTTTCCATGTTTTCCAGAATCCGCCCGCGCAGCCGCAAGCGTTCGAGACTGTTCCGCTCGTAGAGTTGAGCAAAGATTTCGTGCGGTCGCGCGCCGGACGCCACGAGACGTTTTGCCGCGGCGAAGGTTGTCTCATCAACGGACGGAAAGCGAAACCAGCCGGTGTCGGTCGCGATCGCGGCAAACAGCGGCGTCGCCATCGTCCGAGTTAGTGCGACACCCAATGCGTCGGCCGCCTCGATCACCAGCCGTCCGGTCGCTTCCGCCGGAGGATCCTTGAAGCACTCCGCGCCCAGATCGTCCTGGCTGACGTGATGATCGACGACGATCTTGGTCGCCGACGTCTGCCGCAGCACTTCAGCCATCGGCCCCAACTGAACCCATGCGCTCGTATCGAGCACCATGACAACATCGACGGCAGCGCAGGTTGCGAGATCAATATCGTCGTCCAATACTTTTACCTTCTGCTCGGGATCGATAAACGCAATGTGCGACGGCACCGCCTCGCCATTGACGATCGTGACTTCTTTGCCTAGCGATTCAAGAATCGCCGCCATGGCCAGCTCGCTCCCCACCGCGTCGCAGTCGGATCGCATATGACTGGTGAGCACAAACCGCTTTCCGGCGTTCACAATCTCGGCGAACCGTGGCCAATTAATCGTCAAACCGTAGTCCCCTTTGCAATGATCTGTTGAGTTTGTTTTACGTCTTCCGCCAACTGGGTCTGTAACGCCTCGGCCGACGCGAAAGGATGAATGTCTCGCAGTCGCTGCGAAAAGTCAAGCTCCAACACCTGACCGTAGAGCGAACCGGACCATCCGATCAGGTGCGCCTCGACCTTGTGCTGCTGCTCGTCGAACGTCGGATTGGCGCCAATGTTGATCGCAGCCGGCCAGGTGTTCTCTCCAACCCAGGCACGGCCGGCATAAACGCCTTCGCCTGGCAGCAGCGTATCGATAGCATGTACGTTGGCGGTGGGAAAACCAATCTTCGCACCCCGTCCGGCGCCGTGCGTCACCATGCCGCGAATTCGATACGGCTGGGTAAGCATCTCGCGTGCTTCTTGCACCCGACCCTCACCGATCAGACCGCGAATCCGCGAACTCGATACGAACTCGCCTTCCACGACATGCGGCTCGACCACGTCCAGGGTGATTCCCGCCTCGTCGGTCAGGCCACGCAGCACACCGATCGTGCCGGCTCGATCGTGTCCGAAAAAAAAGTTCGGCCCTTCGACCATCGCCCGCGCATCGAGACGGTCCAGCACGATTGTTTCAAAGAATTCTTGTGGTGAGAGCCGCAGCATCGCCTCGTCGGTCGGATAGGCAACCATCGAGTCGACGCCCAGTTCCACCAAGAGTTCGGCTTTTCGCTCGGTCCAGGTCAACGGCGGCGGGCACCGCTCGGGCCGCAAAAGTCGCACCGGATGCGGATCAAACGTAAAAACCACCGCCGGCCCGTCCACGTCGCGCGCTCGCCGAACAAGTTGCTCCACGATCCGCGCATGCCCCAAGTGAACGCCGTCAAAATTACCGATTGCCACCGCACCGCCACGTGCCCGCTCAGACAATTCAGAAAGGTCGCGGATGACTTGCACGGATTATAAATTCCCGTAAATGAAACCGTTTAGCTCTCAGCTCTCGGCTCTTAGCTCTCAACTCTCAGCTCTTCCAAACGCTCCAGGCAAGAACCGCACAAGATCGCTGGCGATCATCGACACCTGGCCGAGTTCTGCGACCGCCATATCGCCGGCCGTGCCATGCACGTGAACGCCCAACCGGGCCGCGTGGAGTGGCGGCAGACCTTGGCACAGCAGGGCAGTGATCACGCCCGTCAGCACATCGCCCGACCCACCGGTCGCCATGCCCGGATTGCCCGTCGCGCCGAGGTAAGCTTTTTCTCCGTCCGTAACCAGCGTGCGATGCCCCTTTAAGACGAGCACGATACCGCACGTCCGCGCCAGCTTGATCGCCGCTTGGTGGCTCGCATCGGCTGGGGTCTCTTTCGTGCTTTCGTCGCCAACAAGCCGCACGAACTCGCCGACGTGCGGGGTGAAAATCCTTGGCCCGCCGGGCGACGGCAGAACGTCGCGCTGCTCGGCCAAGGCGTTGAGCGCATCGGCGTCGAGCACCAGCGGCCGACCAATGTTCTGATACAGTTCGGCAACCAGTTGCGTCAGATCGCCTGAGCGACCCAGCCCGGGCCCCAATGTCACGGCGGTCGCTTCTTGTAACAATGGCTCTAGCGATTCCGTAGATTGCACCGCGATGCGGCCCGCGGCGTCCTCGGCCAGGGCGACAGTCATGTACGATGGCTCGAACGAAGCTACGGTCTCTTGAATCCCGCGTGGCACGGCCAGCTTCACCAGCCCCGCTCCGCCTCGCAGTGTGGCGAGCCCGGCCAATGCGACCGCCCCGGCCATCCCGCGCGAACCGCCCACCAACAGAGCACGTCCAAAATCGCCCTTGTGGCTCTCGGCCGCCCGCGACGCCAAGCACGGCAGGTCGGTCGCGTTATCTTCGATTCGTAAACTCATCTTATCTGCGTTTATCCGCGTCCATCTGCGGTTCCTTTTCTTCTGCCGTCTGTCGCGCCGTTGCTGCGCGCGTGGCGATCAATCCGGCCAGGTACGCGGCCTTGAAGCCGGCGTCGATGTTCACGACCGCGACGTTCGCGGCGCAACTATTGAGCATCGAAAGCAGCGGCGCGATGCCACCAAAACTCGCACCATAGCCGACGCTTGTTGGCACGCCGAACACCGGACAGGCCACATAGCCACCGACAATGCTCGGCAACGCGCCCTCCATGCCGGCGACGACCACAATCGCATCGACATCGGTCAATCGGTCGACTTGCTCGGGCAAACGGTGAGGTCCGGCGACACCGACATCCGAGATCAACTCGACCTCGACACCCATCCAATCTAACGTTTCGCGAGCCTCCTCAGCCACGGGCAAGTCGGCCGTGCCGGCCGTGACAATCGCCACCCGCGGCGGCCCGGCTGTTGAATGCTGCCCCGAACTGGCTCGCGTGGATTCTACTGGCGTTGAATCGACGGTCGGGATCCGCAGGCAACGCGCGACGTCGTTATATCGGGCCTGGCGAAATGTTGGCAGCAGCTCCGACGCCTTGTCCGCCGAAATCCGGGTCGCGAGCACTTCGACACCGTCGCTCAGAAGTGCCTCGAAGATTTTGATCAGCGCCTCGACCGACTTGCCTTCGCCATAAACGACCTCGGGAAATCCGCAGCGGCGCTGACGATCAAGATCGACCCGCGCATCGCCCACGTCGGCCGTCCGCCGGCGCTGCACCTGGTCAAGGAATTGCTCGACCGGCATCTGCCCGGTCATCAACTGCCCCACCAATCGTTCTAGTTCATTCCGCTCCATACGCTCTATGGTAACGACACACATTCATCGTAGCCACTGGGTGCTGTCGTCGGGTGGCACTGCTGGTCCGCCGTAGGCCGATTCGCTGTGGCAAACCCGCCACGGCGGATCTAGCGACTTGTCCAGCAGTGTATCGAGGTCACTTGCCAACACTGACTTTATCGGCCGCGGGAAAATTGTCTGGAATCTCGACCGTCACCTGCCCGGTCGCTGCCCATTCAGTACCTCGCTGTAGCGTTGTGATAAAACCGATGCAGTTCATCGAATAGTCGGCGTGCCCGAGAACCGTATGGAAGATGCGTCCCCGGCCATAGTCGACGGTCCACAGAATCGGCTCATCGCGGCCGGTGCCACTTTTTGCAGGATCACTAAAAGCGGTCGCCAGCACGGTCATCTTAGTGGCCGGTCCTCGCAGCTGGTCGTACAGCTCATCTTGGGTGTGCATCCAGCGCGTCGGCATGTCTTGGGTGATCGGATGGTTTGCTTCACGAACCACGATTTGAAACTCGTGCTGCTGGCCATGATAACCGCACGGACCTGGCGAATCGTCGCGTACGAGTTTTCCGTTCTGGAAATAGACATACGGTCCGGCCCGTTCATCTCGACCACCCCAGCCGGCCAGGCCGATCATCGTGTTGTACTCAGACCAGTTCGGAAAAGCATTGTCGGCCGCATGGACAAGTACAAATCCGCCGCCGCTCTGAACATAGTCAACAAAGGCCTGCTTTGTCTCCTGCGACCATGGATCGCCGTTGTAATTGCTAACCACCGCGTCATAGGCCGCGAACTCGGGACGAAACGCGGCCATATCCTTGCCTTGACCAGGCGCTGTTGCCCGGTCGACGGTGAATCGACCGCAATCCGCCAGCGCCCGCCTGAGGATGGGAGTGGTTGCCTTCCAATCGTGATTATTCTGTCCGTCGATAATCAACACTTTAAGCTTCGCGTTCTCGGCATGACTCGACGAGGAGAACACAAACAGCAGGAGAGTGGCCATGGCGAAACGCGATCCGGTAGTCATCTTCGGGTCTCCAGTATCCAAATGAGTTCGAACAAAAACAACTGTTACCCAGGGTGCGCTAAGCGACCCTGGGCTATGTTAATT
>Ga0310120_10002221_pt1 | contig 14299 bp, 17 predicted proteins | sample CB27_AW_983_MG_FD_203506 | JGI IMG/M metagenome (GOLD analysis project Ga0310120, IMG submission 203506) | Marine microbial communities from Western Arctic Ocean, Canada - CB27_AW_983 | ecosystem: Environmental > Aquatic > Marine > Oceanic | place: Canada: Western Arctic Ocean | collected... | reverse complement strand
CCGCTCATGGAGCCCTCGAGCCACCCATGACCGTCGAAGCCATCCACGCTGCCCGCGTCGCAAGCGCCGAGGCCGAGGTCGGGCAGACCACGATCAGCCGCGGGGTGGCGCTGACCCTCACGGTGCTCTTCGTCGCGGTGAGCGCCGCGGTGCCGATCACCCAGGCCTGGGTCGACCCCGAAGTACTGCGGCTCGCGCCTGGCGCCGCCGGAGTTTCTCCAGATCTAGACGGACCCTCGCTGCTCAGCCGCGTCATGCGCGGGAACCGCCAGGCCCTCACGGCGATTCAACGGTTCGCCGACGGGCTGGACAACACGTCGCTGCTCGCCCGACAACTGCGGCCCGCAGTCCAGCGACTACTTTCGCGAAGCCTCGGCACCGGTAACGAGCGGATTTACATCGGGCGGGACGACTGGCTCTACTACGCCGAGGACGTGCGGCACGTGACCGGCCGGGGCTTTCTCGATGAGGGTCAGCTTGCGAGACGCGCGGCCTCGGGCAACAGTCTCGCCGACACACCTGCTCCCGACCCGCGGCCGGCGCTGCTCACATTCAACGCGGCGCTGGCTCGCCGCGGTATTACCCTCGTCCTGTTGCCAACCCCAGTAAAGCCGAGCATCCATCCGGAGCACCTCGGTCTCAAGACGTCAGCCGCGCCGGTGAGGAACGCCTCCTTTACTCAGTTCGCCGAGGAGCTGCGCGGAGCTGGGGTGCTACTGTTCGATCCCGCACCGGTACTAGCCGGCCTTGTCGAAACTGGCGACCCGGCGTATCTGGCCCGCGACACCCACTGGCGTCCGGAGGCGGTCCAGGCGGTCGCGCGCGAGCTGGCTCGGTTCCTCCAACGGGAGACCTCGCTGCCGAATCGGGAACCAGTCTCGTATCGAACCCGCTCGGCGCGGGTCCGGAACCAGGGTGACAGCATGGTGCTGCTCGACCTCCCGGCCAATCAGCAACGATATCCGAACGAAGACGTGGAGTTGCGGCAACCCCTGACACCGAACGGACAGCCGTGGCGACCGGACCCGAGCGCCGCGGTACTGCTCCTCGGGGACAGTTTCACCAACATCTACTCCCTCCCGGCCATGGGCTGGGGCGCAGGGGCCGGGCTTGCTGAACAACTCAGTCTCTCCCTGGACCGCCCGCTCGACCGACTCGTGCAGAACGACAACGGCGCGTTCGCCACCCGTGAAGCCCTAGCACGCGAGCTGGCCAGCGGCCGTGATCGACTCGCCGGCAAGCACGTCGTCATCTATCAGTTCGCCACCCGCGAGCTGACGTTCGGCGACTGGCGCCTGGTCGATCTCGACATGCAGCGAATGACCGTAGCGCAGACGGTGCTGACCCCTGAGCCGGGTCAGGTATTGACCGTCCAGGGCCGCGTTCGTCAAGTGACGCCCGCGCCACGGCCTGGCACTGTGCCCTACCGCAACCACATCATCGCGGTCGACCTCGCCGACATCGACACGGGCGGCACGGTGGGCGATGGCTCCGAAGCGCTCGTCTATTTGTCGAGCATGGAGGACAATGTCCAGACGGCGGCCGCCAGTCTCGTCGTCGGCCAGACCATCGCGCTCACGCTCCGTCCATGGGCCGAGGTCGCACCCGATCTAGACGGCATCAACCGAGCCGAGCTCATCGTGGGAAACGTGGTGTTTGCCGAGCCCTGGTGGGGAGCGCTGGCGACACCGCGCCTCGAACCGCCTTGACGATGGTCGTCGCCGCATCGAGCGCAGACGCTTGTTTCACAGCCCCGCCACACGTGGGGGTAGACATGTCGGGTGAACAGGACTTGTCCAAACGTTCCGACGTCACCTTTGGGAAATCTCCAGCCACGCCATGAGACATAGGCCACGCGCGGCGGCGGCCGCCCTGGCGGCATCCATCTCGATCAACGGATGCGTTGACCCGAACATCGACCAGCTGATTGAGTCGTTCCAGGGCGAGCTCGGTCGACTGGCGCGCGAGGCCGCAGCCGCCGAGCGCATCGCGGTGCCCGGGATCGACGGTTGGATCTTCTTTGGCCCGGAGCTGCGGCACCTGAGTGTTGGGCGCTTCTGGGGCCCTGACGCGGCAGGGATCTCCCGATCACCACGTGCCGAGGACGCCGACCCGCTGCCGGCTATCCTGGACTTCAAGCGCCAGCTCGACGACATCGGGGTCGAGCTTTTGCTCGTGCCGGTACCGCCCAAGGCGGCGGTTTTCCCTGAGAAGGTCTCCGACGCGCTCAGCGTCCCGATCCCGGTGCCGCGACTCGACCCAGCACATCGGCAGTTCTACGAGCGGCTCCGGACGGACGGGGTGGACGTACTCGATCTGACGGACCTCTTCATCGCAGAACGGTTTCACCCGGAAGGACCGCTCTACTGCCGCACCGACACGCACTGGTCCGGGAGCGGCTGCACCATCGCCGCGGCGGCGATCGCCAATGTCATCCGAGTCAGGCCCTGGTACGACGCACTCGATACTCAGCCGTACGCCGCCGCCTGGTACAGCATCTCCGTCACCGGTGACCTGACGCGCGAAGGCGGAATCCCCGGTCCACGGGAAGAGCTGCGGCTCCGTGGTGTCGTCACCCGCACGCGGCGGGAGCGCACGCCGGTTTCGCCAAACCCGGACAGCCCGATCGTGCTGCTCGGCGACAGCCACAACCTGGTGTTCCATGCCGGTGGCGACATGCATACCACGGGCGCCGGGCTCCCAGACCAGCTCGCCTTCGAGCTCGGGCTGGCGCTCGATCTCGTTGCGGTCAGAGGATCGGGCGCAACTCCGGCCCGTCTAAACCTCCTGCGTCGGGCGCAGACCGATCCTACGTACTGGGGGCGAAAACGGCTCGTTATCTGGTGTTTCGCGGCGCGCGAGCTTACCGAGAGCGACGGCTGGCGTCTGGCACCGATCGCCCCGCCATGAGCAGGGTCTCCCTCCCCCCTCGTGTCGTTGGAGCCTTCGAGCGCGACCACGACCGGCGCGTGTCGGCGCCGCTCGTAGCGCGGCTGGACCAGTGCCCGGCATCACAGTGCGGCGACCAGCAGGAACGGCCGGAAGGCGATGAGACGGCGTACTGCGTCCAGCTACTGGCACAGCGGGCCGGTGGGTTAGGAGCGTCCGAGGCTCGGAGGCACCGGCCCATCCTGCCCGGTCCGGCGGTCCCGGATCACCTTTGCCGGGACGCCGGCAGCAACCTGAAACGGCGGGATCTCACCGCGAACGACCGCGCCCGCTCCGATGATGGCGTCACGACCGACGCGGGCACCGTCGGCAACAACGACATGTGCGCCAAGCCAGACATTGTCATCGACCTCGATCCCCCTGGCGACACGTCCCTGGTCGAGCACCGGTACGTCGACACGGTCATGGAGATGGTCGCCGCCGACCAGGTAGGTGTACGCGGCCACGAGCGTGTTCTTGCCGAGGCGGACGTGGCCGCCCGAGAAGATCTCGCAGTTGAAACCAATGTTGGCACGGTCGTCGATCTCGATGTCGCCGTTCTTGCAGCTGAGAATCGTGTTCCGACCGATGAGGACACCTTTGCCGATGCTGATCCCCCGGTTGTCGGCACCCTTGGCATCGAGGCAGCAGTTGTCGTCGATGACAACGTTGTCGCCGATACGGATCTTGTGGGGGTGCCGGAGCAACACGTTGTGGCCAAAGACCACGTTCTGCCCCACCTGCCCCAACAGCCAGGGATACAGCTTGGACCGGAGGAAGAGCCCAAGCGCGCCAGGGAACGACGCGCACAGCGTCATGATCGCCTCGTAACGGATCAACGGCCAGAGCCCGCGTTGTCCGACGACGAGCGTGGCATAACGCTGCGCCTGCGTCCGCCCAGGCGTGAACAACTCTTCCTGGATGGCGATGATCCGCTGGCCGCGCTCGCCTGAGGCGTTGTCGTCCGGCGGAAGGGAGGACTGGGATACCACGAGGGTTGTGGGCGGGTCCCTGGCGCTCACACGCCTGGACGCAGTATACCATGCCCCGTGATATCCTCCCCCGTTGCTTCGAGATCGAGTCCCTCGAGCCGGCCGCCGCAAACGGCGACAGCCTGCGGGCAATCCGGGGGATTCCGCGGATAATGAATCGGAATATTTGCGTAACCTGAACGTAGCACCGGTGTTCGTCACCGTGGTTGCGAACACCAGTACTGCGCAGCCAAAACCCATCGTCCTCTCACTCTCGCCCAAAGCCTGGCCATGATCGCGTCAGAAATGCAACTGGGTGAAGAAGTCGAGATCCGGCATCCCCACCGCGGCAACTTCTACGGCCGTGACGTCGTCACCACCACGGAAATTGGCACCTTCGTCGAAATCCAACTAGACCTGACCGAGGTCAGCGCGTGATCCCCCTTGTCGACCTGCAAGCTCAGTACGCGTCGATCAAGAACGAAATCGACGCAGCAGTCCTGGGCGTGCTCTCCAGTGGCCAGTTTGCTCTTGGGCCGGAGGTGGCCGCCTTCGAACAAGAATTCGCGGCCTATTGCGGTGCCGACCATGGCATCGGGGTTAACTCGGGCACCAGCGCCTTGCACCTAGCGCTGCTCGCCGCAGGTGTCGGCCCGGGTGACGAAGTGATCACCGTGCCGTTCACCTTCGTCGCCACGGTCGCGGCCATCCGGTATACCGGTGCCACGCCGGTGTTCGTCGACATCGACCCGCAGACCTGTACCATTGATGTCGACCAGGTGGCCGGCGCCATTACCCCGCGCACGACGGCGGTCGTTCCGGTTCACTTGTACGGTCAGCCGGCGGACATGGACCCACTGCTCACGCTAGCCAGCCGCCACCACCTGACGGTGGTCGAGGACGCGGCGCAGGCGCACGGCGCCGAGTACCGCGGCCGCCGGGTGGGCAGTCTCGGTGACCTGGGGTGCTTCAGCTTCTATCCAGGGAAGAACCTCGGCGCCTGCGGCGAAGGAGGCATCGTCGTGACCAACGACGAGACCCATGCTCGAGCGATTCGTTCGCTCCGAAGCTGGGGCGAGAACTGCCGTCACCATCATGCCCGATCCGGATTTAACTACCGTATGGACGGCATCCAGGGCGCGATCCTGCGGGTAAAGCTCCGTCATCTTCCGGCATGGACCAGCGCCCGGCGGCGGATTGCCGCGACCTACGATGAGCTACTGGCCGGCACCGGCGTCACGACACCCGCGGTAGTGCCGTACGCCGGTCATGTGTATCACCTCTACGCGGTGCGGACCACGCGCCGCGACCGCCTGCATCAGGCCCTCGACGCCGAAGGTATCCAGACCGGCCTCCACTATCCGGTACCGATCCACCTACAACCGGCGCACGCCGACCTCGGAGGCCGGGTGGGCGACCACCCGCGCGCCGAGGCGGCCGCCAGCGCCATGCTCACCCTACCGACCTACCCGGAACTACCGGTGGAGGTACCAGCCCGCGTGGCCGACGTCGTTCGCCGAACGCTGCCGACCTGATCCGACCGACCGTGCCGACCGTAAAACTCGAACAGCTCGCCATCGGCTCCTAGTCCAGAACGACCGACATTTCACAGCCCAGCAGCCGGGTGTCGGTCGACTCAGGCTCGACCTCGGCTGGTACAAATCCGCCCTCCGGCGCACACCAGCCAAGCCAACGGCGCGACGAGCACGATGCGTCCCGGCGCGCCGTCCCACCAGGACACGGTGTATTGGAAGGCGGGGACCAGCCAGGCGGCGGCAACGACCCCCAGTCCGGCCAGGACCAGCACCGTTCGCTCACGCCGGTCGGAATGAGTAGCGAAGGTCATGGCGACAGGTCTGGCAGACCGCCGGCGAAGCTCCTCTTCGCTAGCAGTCTTTTCTCACAGCCCCGCTACACCGCGATGGCCAGCCATCTCCCCGTTTCACAAATCCTTGGTTCACACGTCACAATCGTGTCCAATGGAGATGTTTACGCGCGAGGCACTGGCATCACGGTCGACTCGTCGACCGGCGTGTCGAGCAGTTCACGGATGTGGTAAGTGGGCTTGCCCTGCGACTCATGGTAGGTCCGTGCCTGCATCTCGGCCAGCAGCCCAAGCGTCACCAGCTGAATGCCCGTGAACAGCAACAAGATGCCGAGCAGCAACATCGGGCGGTCACCGATGGCCTGCCCGCCGAACATCCTGACAAAGCCCAGCCAGCCCGTAATCGCTGTGCCGGCGGCCCCCATCAGCAGCCCGATCAACCCGAAGATCTGTAGGGGCCTGGTCGAGTAGCTCAGCAGGAACTTCACGGTAGCGAGGTCGAGGATCACACGCACCGTGCGGGAAATACCGTACTTCGACCGCCCATGACGGCGCGGCCGGTGGTTGACGACGACCTCCGCGATCTGGACACCCTGTTCACTCGCGATCGCGGGAATAAACCGGTGCATCTCGCCATACAGGCGGAGCGACCTGACAACCTCGGCGCGGAAGATCTTCAACGAGCACCCGTAGTCATGGAGCCGCACACCAGTGGCGCGCGAGATCAGCGCGTTGGCGATGACCGATGGCAATCGGCGGGACATCCAAGGATCCTTACGGGCCTTTCGCCACCCGCACACGATGTCATACCCCTCTTCGAGCTTGTCGACCAAGCGGGGAAGGTCCCGCAGGTCGTTTTGCAGATCCCCATCTGCGGTCGCGATGATCCGTCCGCGCGCCCGCGCGAACCCGGCGGTTAACGCCGCCGTCTGGCCAAAGTTACGCCGCAGCCGGATCACTCGAAGTCGCGGGTCCGCCGCGTGCAGCCGCGATAGGATATCGAACGTCCCGTCAGTACTGCCGTCGTCGACGAGGAGGACTTCGAACGTGCGGCCCCAGGCCTCGAGTGTCTCGGTCAGCTCGCGACACAGCGCCTCGACGTTGGGAGCTTCGTCCAGGAGGGGGATGACGACGGACAGCTCAGGACCCATTGGACAAGTCCGCGCATTATAGGTGTAGCCACACGACAACGTCAACCGAACTCATTGTATTGATGTAGGTTACACGTCCGAAGCCGAACCGGTGGCCGACCGCCAGCGGCGATGGCGCCTCAAGACTACGGAGACGCCGACACCGACCAGCGTGCACACCACCAGCACCAGCGCCACCTGCGGCCCGTTCGCGCGCAGGATCGCGATCGTCTGGTCCCCGTAACGCACTGCCAGGGCGGCTTCGCCGAAATAGCGCATCCCGCGCCCGACCGCAACAGCTCCAACAAAGCTGAGCACCCGGACCCTGGCGACCCCCGAGATCAGGACGAACAGCTTGAACGGCATCGGTGGCGGTAGTAGCGCGGGCACGATGATCGCCAGCACCCCGAACCGGTGGAACAGCGCCAGTGCCCGCTCAACCCGTGGCCCGGTGAATCGTTTGCGCACTAGCGCCTCGCCGCCCTTCCGCCCAACCCCGTGGAGCACCAGACATCCGGCGATCGACCCCAGAGTGGCCATTGACGCGTAGTACGTCATCAACGCCTTGTTCCTGGTGACCATCAGCACGACGAGGATGTCGTTGATTTCTGGCAGCGAGAGAAACGACGAATCGAGGAAGGCGACCACGAACAGCCCGCTCCCCCCTAACGAAGAGGCGACCATCTCCACCCAATTGACAACACTACTCATGGAGAGACCCGCCAAAACTCGAGTTGTTGCGTGCGTGGCGAGCGAACGTCTGAGCGCGGCCGGTATAGCGGAAGCGTGGGTGAGATATGGTGCGACCTCTTCGTTCTGGACCCATGGGTCGGCCCCGGTGCGCACGCGCATACCCGCGAGGGTGCGGCGCGGGACGGCGGGCGACCGAGACGGGGTGTGGGGCGGAGCCCGCCTGACACTAGAACCGCACGTTGAAAGTAAACGAGGTCGTCACCCCCCGCAGGTCGATCCGTTCGTCGAGAAACCCCTGGTCGATACCTACGATTCCCTGGACGTCCTGATATCGAACCTCGCCACCAACCGCGAAACGGGATCCGGCTAGCACCCGCAGACCGGCCAGATAGACTCCTCCGACATCGTTGCCCGTCGCCACAAACCGGTCGCGGACGATATCGAACGTGTTGAAGTCGACGAACTCGCCGACCTCGCTGTAGCGCCAGTTAAAGAACCCGACACCGACGCCCGCGTAGGGCTGAATCCCGGCCCGTAATCCGAACGGGAAAAACCTGGCCATCGTCGTAATCGGTGCCACACGCAGCCTGAAGTCCTGGGTAATCTCAGTGTTGTCCACGTTGATGTAGTCGTCGTACACGCTCAGGACGGTCTGCTGGTATAACCCTACGCCGAACCCCACCTCCACATAGTCACCGAACCCGATGAGCCACTCGGCGCCGATGCTCGAATTGTTGAACTCGTCCAGCCCGAATGCGAACAGCCCGAGGTTGGTGGCGATCACATCGTCTACAATCCGGGTGTCCTCGCCGCGGACCACGAAGTGGCCGAGATTTAGACTCAACGAGCTCTCCTGCGCCCAGGCTGGTGTTCCGAGCCACAACCACGAGGTGGTAACCATGACGATCGTACGAACAGACCTCCTCGACATCGCATGTCTCCTTGGCGGGATGGTCCCCGCCGGCCGTGCGACCAGGCACCGGGGTCGACACGAGCAACACTGGCAACCACTTTTGGAAAAAGCAGGAATGATGCCAAGTGGATGGAATTTATAAGTTCTTCTAAATATAAGACTTAGATCTGTTTGAGTGGGAGATCTGTGTCCAGGCTGGATCTCAGGTCGTCCGGTTTTGAGCACGTTCGTTGGTGTTGATCACCTCGATTATCTGGTCGTGAATTTTCCCGTTCGTCGCGACAATCTGTCCGCACTGCGTGTCGAAGGTCGTGCCGTCGAATCGTGATACTCGTCCGCCCGCTTCCTCAACTATGAGACTGCCGGCCGACAGGTCCCACGGACGTAGCCCCTGCTCCCAGAACCCGTCGAGCCGGCTGGCAGCCACGTAGCAGAGGTCAAGGGCGGCGGACCCGAGCCGCCGCACGGCGCGCGCCCGCGCCACAAACTCGCCGAACAGTGAGATTGCCTCGTCGACGTGCTCGTGGACGTCGTACGGAAATCCTGTACACAGCATGGAGTCCAGCAGCGTGTCGGCACCGGAGACCCCGAGCGGCCTGCCGTTCAACCAGGCACCGGCACCGCGTTCCGCTGTGAACAGCTCACGGCGTGTCGGGTCGAATACCGCGGCCACCTCCGGTCGCCCATCCACCTCGAGCGCCAGGCAGGAACAGAACGTCGGCAACCCGTGCACGTAGTTCACCGTGCCATCGACCGGATCGAACACCCACCGATGAGGGGTGCCTGGGGACGCGACCTCGTTCTCCAGCTCTTCGGCCAGCACCTTGTGGTCCGGAAACCGCCTGGCAATAATGTCACGGCACATCCGCTCCACCTCCAAGTCGACCTTGGTGACGAGGTCGATCGCCCCCTTCTTGTCGATCTCGAGCTCGCCGCCTTGGTGGCGAATCTGGATCTCGCCAGCACGCAGCACCACATCGATTGCGGTGGCCAGCCATACAGGAGGATGAAACATGGGCGCCGGGGTCGGCAATCTCCCGAACGCTCGAGCGCGTGCTCAGGCGTCAGGATGCGATTCGTCAGGATCCGGCCACGTCGAGAGTCTTGACCATCACCACCTCCATGCTGCCCTCGGGCACGCACAGGAGGCGCAGATCGTCCATAAAACTGCGCATAAAGAAAACACCGCGTCCGCTCGTCTTTAGCAGGTTCTCGGGGGCTAGCGGATCCGCGACATCAACCGGGTCGAACCCTTGGCCCTGATCGATGACGCGCACCGTCAATCGAGTCGGTTCGCCGGCCGGCGTCATCGAAACCGGCCAGCCGCCCCATACTCCTCGCCGACGGCATGGACGAAACCCAGCATGTCGACGTGGCTCCGGAACTCGAGATGCACGACGCTATCGGTGGCCATCCCGCTGGTGTTCCGCGTCATAAAGTGCTCGCCCAGATTCCGGGGTCGAACTTAAACCGTATTCCGGCTACGGTCCGGCGCGACGAGGGATTCAGACACTTGCGCGCGAGATCGAGTGCCGCCGGTATGATCCCTCGTCGCGTCAGGTCAGCCAGGGGCAGCGCGACGGCAACTGTATCGAGCCAGGTGGGAGACACACGACACTTTTAAACATACTGTCCGAACCGGCGATGGTGCAAGCGCCCATTTGGCGCGACGGGCCTTTACCCCGCTCGTCGCCCGCACGCCACAGACGTCCCGTCCGTCCAGCGTGATCGGTTTCCCATGAGGGCCTGCTATAGTGCCTGTATGGCGTCGGTCGTCGTTCGCCCGGTCGCCCGTGTGCACGGCCGCATCACGATTCCTGGCGACAAGTCCATCTCACACCGGTACGCCATCCTGGCAGCGCTGGCCGACGGATCCTCGACGATCTCACGCTACGCTCCTGGGGTCGACTGCGCGGCCACACTCTCCTGTCTCGCAGCGCTGGGAGTCAGGATCAACGGCCCGGGTAACGCCAGGGACGAGGATCCGGATCACCGCATCGTGACGATCCAGGGATGCGGCGTCGGCAAGCTGGTGACGCCGGCCAAGATACTGGATGCAGGCAACTCGGGCACCACGCTCAGGCTCCTATCTGGTGTGCTCGCCGGTCAGCCGTTCGACACCGTGATCACGGGAGATCGGTCCCTTTGCCGACGGCCAATGCGGAGGATCATCGAACCCCTGTCGCGTATGGGCGCGCGCATGAGCGGGGAGGACGACCGTCCCCCTATCACCATCCGGGGCGCACCGCTCTGTGGGATCGACTTCACGACCCCCGTGGCGAGCGCCCAGGTCAAGAGCGCAGTACTGCTGGCTGGGCTCCACGCTACGGGCAAGACTACCGTCCGTGAACGGCACGCCACGCGTGACCACACCGAGCGGGCACTTGTGGTGTTCGGCGTCGAGCTGGACCGTCACGATGGCGCGACCACGGTGTGTGGCGGTCAGCGGCTGCATGGCGCCACGCTCTCGGTGCCGGGCGACGCCTCGTCGGCTGCGTTCTGGGCAGTCGCCGCCGCCGCGCTGCCGCACTCCGAAATCACGCTCAGGGATGTCGGTCTCAACCCGACCCGCATCGGGTTTCTGGCGCTCCTCGAGCGTGTCGGCGCTGATGTTCAGATGTTTGACACGTCACAGACGGGTGGCGAGCCGCGCGGATCCATCCGGATCCGGCACGGCGGGAATGCCCGACTCGATCTCGGCCCAGGCGATGTGCCCGGGGTCATCGACGAGTTGCCGGTATTGGCAGCGCTGGCCACTCACGGCGGTGAGCTGCGAGTGACGGGCGCGGGCGAACTACGACACAAGGAGAGCGACCGGATCGCGGATCTGGCGGCGGGACTGCGCGCGCTGGGCGGACAGATCGAGGAACTGGAGGACGGGTTCCATGTGGTCGGCAACCGCCGACTGCGGGGTGGAACGGCCGACGCCTCGGGCGACCACCGGCTTGCCATGGCGTTTGCCATCGCGGCGCTCGGCGGCGAGCAACCCAGCGAGATCCACAACGCCGAGGTGGTTGACGTCTCCTACCCCGGCTTCTTCAAGACCCTGGCGTCACTCCGCGGCTAGGAGATCCGACCGCGTTCCCGCGGTGGCATAACGGTAACCTGCAATGCGCGCCGACAAAATCTACATCGTGGGCTTCATGGGCGCCGGCAAGAGCACGCTGGCCGAAGCGCTCGCCGCCCGGCTGGACTGGCGGGTGGAGGACATTGACAAGCTAGTGGAGCAGCAGGAGCGGCTGACGGTGGCCGAAGTTTTCGCGTTGCGGGGCGAGCCCCACTTCCGGAGCGTGGAGCGAGCCGTGCTGACCGATCTCTTGCCGGCCCGGCACGTGGTAATCGCCACCGGTGGTGGAACCTACGCCGACCCGAGCAACCGTGCCCTGATCAATCGGGACGGCGTCTCGATCTGGCTTGATGTATCCTTGATGCGGGTCATCGAGCGTCTTCCACCGGACGGTCGACGACCACTGGCGGCGGACCGATCCAGCATGGAGCAGCTGTTCCGCGCACGCCAGTCCGCCTACCGCCACGCTCACGCGAGGCTAGACGCCGAGCGCGCGTCGACTGGTGAACTCGTCGAACGGGCGCTGGATTGGCTCGCGGCGTAGCGACCCGTGGTAACGACCAGAGTCGCGGTGAAACCGGTGCTGCCCGGTTGACAAGGCGCGACTTGAGGTTCGGTAACAAGCACCGAGGAGCTGCGCAGCCGGTGACAGATGAGGCCCCGTGTTCTGATGCGTTTCCTGATCCTAAGCGACATTCACGGTAACATCGACGCCCTCGATGCAGTGTTGGTCCGGGCGCCTCGCGACTCATATGACCACTTGCTCGTGCTCGGCGACCTAGTCGGCTACGGCGCCAACCCGAATGAGGTGGTCGACCGGATCTTCGACCTGAACCCGGACGTGATGATCAGGGGCAACCACGACAAGGTGGCCTCGGGGGTGGAGGGAGCAGACAACTTCAACCGGATCGCGGGCGAGGCGGCGCGGTGGACCCGCAGCGCACTCACGCCAATGAACCTGGAGCGGGTCGCGGCGCTACCGGCAGGGCCGAAGAGCGTAGACCGTGAGATCGAGGTCTGTCACGGGACGCCGTACGACGAGGACGCCTACGTCCTCGACGAGGACGACGCGGCGCGTGCGCTCGAGTCCGCCCATCGCCCGATCTGTTTTTTCGGACACACACACCTACCGGTAGCCTATGTCCAGAAGGACTCGGCCCTGACGACCGTGCACCTGCAACCGGGCAGTCCCGAGACGACCGTGGTAAACATCGTCAAGAAGAACCGGTATCTGATCAACCCTGGCGCGATCGGACAACCGCGCGACACGGACCCCAGAGCCTCCTACGCGACCTACGACTCCAAGAAACAACGCGTCGAGATCAGGCGGGTCCCCTATCGGATCGAACTCGCACAGCAGCGGATCACCGAGGTGGGCTTGCCGGAGAGTCTCGCTTTCCGGCTCGGTCTCGGGCGCTGAGGACGGGACCCCCAGGGAGGCGTCAGGCGCGACTGCCAGACGCCTTCTTGCTGGCTCGCTCCTGCCGCCGACGCAGCTCGGCCGCATACGCGTCTGCCGCCGCGCGTGAGCCTAGAATCCAGCCAACAACCAGCCCGAACAGCAGGATGGCGGGGATGTAGATGAAGTGTCCGGCAGGCATGGATCACGCAGGGGCCAGGGCACAGGCGGCAGGAGCAGCCGGCCGGTCTCCCGCGCCCGCTCTCCTTGGCACGTAGTGTTCGTTGGAGCTCAGGACTGGCCCCGGTCAGCGACGCGCCTGGTGATATCCGCGAGCTCACGCTCGACGGTGCCAAGCCGCCTCCAGATTGTCCAGAGATAGCCGATCGTGATCGCCCAGACCGCAGAGTAGGCGGCGACCAGCAGCGGCGCGGCGGGGAGCTGCTCATCCGCCGGAATTTCATCCATCGGCACGAACCCGTCCTGCGCCGCCTCGGGCGGCTGGGCCGCCAACAACGTGGTCGGAGCCCAGGCGAACGCAGCACAGTAGACGGCCAGCGCCACAGCCATGACCCTCCGACGACCGCGCCGGGCAATACGCCAGACGACTCGGTCCCCCGCAGGCCGCCCCGCCCAGTCCACGGTCTTGATTCGCCCCATACTGGTCCTAGTCCTCCTCAAGTGCCTGATACAACCGTTCGAGCGTAGAGCGCTGCTCTTCCAGACGGCTCCGCGCCGAAAGCAGGGCCAAACAGAGAACGATGAAACCGGTGAACGACCACCACAACGGAAGACCGAAGTCGATTGGTAACGTCGGCACGACCGACGTCCGCGGATGCACCGTTCGCCAGATCTCGGTCGAGATATACAGGAACGGCACGTTCGCCATCGCGAAGATGCCCAGACCCGCCGCGAGCCGGTCCGCGCCAGCGCCCCCATATTGACGCAGCAGGAGATAGGCAACGAGGATCAGCTCGAGGATCACGGCCATTGTCAACCGCGCGTCCCATTGCCACCAGACGCCCCAAGCCTTGACACCCCAAAGCGGCCCGGTGACTAACCCCATCAGCCCGAAGATCGTCGCCAGTTCAGCGGCCGCCACCGCCAGCCGGTCGGCCGTAGGCTTTCGACCGAACAGGTAGATCACGCTGGCGATGCCCAGCACGAAGATGGACAGAAACATCGCCATCCAGGCCGGAAAGTGAAAATAGAAGATCTTCTGTACGAGCCCCATGGTTGACTCGTATGGTGCACGTACGATGATGATCGGCGCCGTCACGAACAGGAGCAGCGATACGGCGGTCAACAACGGAAATAGGCGTCGGTTCATCGACGGGTCCTCGGCGGACGATCAGGCGTCATCGACCGCCCTC
>Ga0310120_10002217_pt1 | contig 14307 bp, 7 predicted proteins | sample CB27_AW_983_MG_FD_203506 | JGI IMG/M metagenome (GOLD analysis project Ga0310120, IMG submission 203506) | Marine microbial communities from Western Arctic Ocean, Canada - CB27_AW_983 | ecosystem: Environmental > Aquatic > Marine > Oceanic | place: Canada: Western Arctic Ocean | collected... | reverse complement strand
TTGATGTTCAGCCGCGTGGTGTCCTTGTTGGCTTCGTCGGCGGCACCCACGATGTTGGGCACGACCATCGCGGCGATCGCGATCAGGATCGCCAGCACCAGCAGGACTTCCAGCAGCGTGAAGCCGCCCCGCAGGCGTGGCACTGGGTCGGTCTCGGGTTTGAGTGAAATCTGCATTCTCTGTCTCTCCGTTGGGTAGGAGACCCGTGAGGTCTTGTGATTGAGTCGTGTCGGTGGCGAGCTGTGAGTCGACGTCCTGGCTAGACGTTCCCCGCACTCTGAAAGACCGGCAACAGCAGCGCGGCGACCACGAACAGGATCACTGCTGCGATCATCATCAGCATCAGGGGTTCGAGGAAGCGGACGCCCAGTTCCAGTTGGCGGTAGGTGCGTCGTTCGAGGTTTTCGGAGATGTTGATCAGGACCTGTTCGAGGTTGTTGGATTCCTCGCCCACGGCAATCATCTCGACGATTTCATCCGAGAATTCTCCACTGGCGCCCAGCGGCCCGGCCAGCGACTTGCCGTCCTGGACACTGTTGGCGGCGGTGTCGATGGCACCGGCCAGCACCAGGTTGCCCGAGGCATCCTTGGCGATGCGGAGCGAGTTGAGGATCGGGACTCCGTTGTGCAGCAGCGTGCCCAGGATGCGGCAGAACCGCGCCGTGGCCAGGCTACGGATGACGTTGAGCTTCAGTCGCAACCGGTCGGTGACCCAGTGACCCGTCTCGGTCCGCGACCAGATCACGCCTCCGAACCCGATGCCCGCCAGGGCCAGCAGGATCAGCATCCAGACCTGTGCCCCACTGCCCTCGACCAACGGCTGCTGCAGGAATCCGCTGATCCCCAGCAAGGTGGTGGTGGCCCAGGGCAATTCGCCCTGGGTCTTGAGCTTGTCGAAGATCGGTTCGAATTTGGGCACGAACCAGACGATCATCACCGTGACCACGGTGAAGCCGGTCGCGACCAGGAAGGCGGGGTAGGCGATCGCTCCGAGCACGCGTCCCTTGAGATCTTCCTGGTGGTCGGTGAAGGTGGCGATCCGCTTGAGCACGTCTTCGAGAAACCCGCCTTCCTCGCCGGCCCGCACCATGCTGACGACCAGGTCGTTGAAGACACGCGGGTGCCGCCCCAGCGCACTGGCCAGCGGAGTCCCGTCGGCGACCTGGTTCCGCACCTCGCCGAGCACCAGCTTCAGCGATCCGACCTTGATCTGGCGGTCAAGCAGATCGAGTGATCTCAGCAGCGGGACACCCGAGCGGAGCAGGTCGGCGAGTTGACTGAAGAAGGTGGCCAGCAGCCGGGACTTGACCTTCCGCCCGGCGTACTTCCGCTGCCGGACTTCCTCGTCAGCCAGCGCGATCGAGAGCGGAAACAGGCTCTGTCCGGCGAGCGAACTGGCCGCCTCGGCCTGGCTGCCGGCACTCAGCACACCGGTCACTTCACGACCGGTCAGCTCTCGAGCTGTGTACTGGAATTCGGCCATCGGAGCACTCGGCCCCGCGGGCATTGCTGCCGACGGGATGGGTCAGAGATATGGAAACGCGTTCCAGGATGGGGATTTCGGTTGCCCTCGAGCAGCCGGAATCAGACCAGGTCTCCCTTGGTGATCCTCGCAATCTCCTCGACATCCGTGATCCCCGCGGCGACCTTCAGCCAGCCCGAATGCCGCAGCGTGGTCATTCCGTTCTCCAATCCGTATTTGCGGATGCGGCTCGAGCTGGCCCGCTCGACACACAGGTCGCGTACGCCCTCGTCGGTCCGCAGCAATTCGAAAATCCCGGTCCGGCCCGAGTAGCCGGTGTCGCGACAACTCCGGCAGCCGACGGGTCGATAAAGCAGCTCGGGCAACGGCCTGGGAAAATCGGCCGGCAGCTCCGAGTCCACCGGCGTGTAGGCTTCGCGGCACTCGGTGCACAGCTGACGGATCAGCCGTTGAGCCATCACGCCCTCGACCGTGCTCGCCGCCAAAAACGGCTCGACGCCCATGTCGATCAGCCGAGTGAAGGCACTCGCGGCGTCGTTGGTGTGCAGGGTGCTGAAGACCAGGTGACCGGTCAGCGAGGCCTGGATCGCCGCGTTGGCCGTTTCGCTGTCCCGGATTTCGCCGACCAGGATCACGTCGGGGTCGTGCCGCAGGATGCTGCGGAGCCCGTGAGCAAACGTGAGGCCGATCTTGGTATGGACCTGGATCTGGTTAATCCCCTCGGTCTGATACTCGACCGGATCCTCGACCGTGATGATCTTCGTGGTCGTTGACTTCAGTTCGTTGAGGCAGCTGTAGAGCGTGGTGGTCTTGCCGCAGCCGGTCGGGCCGGTGACCAGGATAATGCCGTGAGGCAGCTCGATCAGTTCGTTGAAGACCACGATGATCTCAGGCGGCAGCCCGACGTTGACCAAGTTGAAGACCATCTTGCTTTTGTCGAGCAGCCTGAGCACCACTCCTTCGCCGTGGATCATCGGGATGATCGAGACCCGCACGTCGATTTCGCGACCGCGGATCCGCAGCTTGATCCGCCCGTCCTGAGGCAGTCTCCGCTCGGCAATATTCAGCCGCGACATGATCTTCAGCCGCGTGACGATCGAGGTATAGAACTGGTTGATTTCGGGAGGCACCGGCTGGGGCCTGAGCATCCCGTCGATGCGGTAGCGGACCCTCAGACCGCGTTCCTGGGGCTCGATGTGCACGTCGGTCGAGTTGAGCTCCAGCGCCTCGATCAACAACTCGTTGACCAGCCGGATCACCGACGCCGCCTGGGCCTCCTCGGCCAGGTCGCCGTCGACGTCGTCGATGCCCTCGAGCAGTTCGACACCGTCGTCGGCCTGCCGCTGGACCAGCTCGGTGATCGTGTCGCCCCCGACACCCAGGTTCGCCTTGATCAGCTCAACGATGTCCTCGTGGCGTGCGAGGACGGGATCGAGTTCGAGTCCCGAGAGGCTGGAGAGTTCGCTGAGTGCTTCGAGGTCGAAGGGGTCGCTGGTGGCGACTCTCACGCTGCCGTTGACTCGATCCAGCGGCAGCACCTCGTGGCGGAAGATGGCCGCGGTGGGGAACTCGGCGATCAGCTCGGCATCGACTTTGAAGTCACCCAGCTCGATGAATTCCATCCCGAGTTCATCGGCAAACGCCTCCAGCGCCTGCTCCTCGCTCAACAGCCCCATCTCGACCAGCACGCTGTCGATCCGGCGGCCGCCGGCCTGTGCCCGGGCCTCGCGCCACTGGTCCTCGCTGACCAGCCCGCGCTGCTGCAGAATAGATTCGATGTCCATGGCGACTACCGACCCCGGCTCGAGCCGCGGCCGCCGAAGGGCGAACGACCGCTGGAGCCGCCGCGAGACGAGCCACCGGTCCGGCCGCCGAAGGGAGATCCGCCGCTGGAACCGCGGCTGGTCCGTCCACCGGTCGAACCGCCACGTCCCTGCGTCCGCTGGCGCATTTCCATGAACTGCCGCATCCGAGCGGCCTGGTCACCGCCGGCGGCACTGCCGCCGCGGCTGCTGCCACCGCGGCTCGAGGGACCAAAACCGGTCGGGCCACTCGACCCGCCGCCGGTGCTGACAGTCGTCTTGGGCAACAGCGCCTGCACGGCCTGCTGGATCGCCGACGAATTGGTGTTTTGCAGAGTGACAATCCGCACGGTCCGCCTGGCCTCCAGCGCGGCTTTGTCGAGCGTCGTGACCAGGGCCTCGACCTGCCTGAACAGCGAGTCGCTGGCCGAGATGACCAAGGCGCTGGTGCGGGTGTCGACGCCGAGTGTCATCTTCACGCCGCCGCCCCCACGGCTGTCACCGCCGCCGCGGGAGCTGCGGCCGCGGCTGCCGCCGCCGCCACCCATCAGCATCGCAAACGGGTTGCTCGCCCCCTGCGCCGAGTTGCCTCCCGAGCGGCGACTCGAGGTGAGTTCTTCCTTGTAGACATCGCGGACGATCTGCGCGACCTCGTTGACGTCGGCGTGCTCGACGGTGATGTATCGCGGTGCGCGGGTGCGGAGCTGTTCGGGAAGTTCGGCGGCATCGAGGATCTTCAGCACGCTCTCGACATCGGCGACCTGGTCGGCCGGCCCCGAAACAAACAGCGCGTTGGCTCGCGTCTCGGGGATGATCCGCAACGCCATCGGGCCGTTGGAAAGCGAGTTGATGCCGGTCATGTCCATCAGGCTGCTGCCCATCGACGAGAGGCCTCCGGTGAGGTCACCAAAGAGACTGCCGCCGGAACTGCTGGCGGAGGCCGACACCGAGCTCTGGGGGAAGAGCCTCTCGAGCATCAGGGCCGCCTCGGTCGCGTCGGCCGAGCGGAGGTAGAAGATGGTCCAGGTCGTCTTGACCGGCATGTGAGCCATCAGCGACTGCAATCTCGCCTCGAGCTTGTCCAGAGCCGCCTCGTCGTCGGAGATCAGGATCAGGTTGCCGTCGCGAATCTCGATCACGATCTCAGGCAGCTGGTCGTCTCCCCCAGCAGCCCCCTCGTCGGCAGGCCGCAGCGGCGGCCGGGCCGTCGCGGCCGCGGGAGCTGCTCGCTCGGCGGGCTGTGCGTCGTTCTTTCCGCTGTCTTCTTCCTGCGACGGAGCCAACTGGACGAAGGCCTTGAGGAACGCGGCCTGGTCGGCCGGCAACTTCAGCGAAACCTTGCGGGCCTCGAACAACTCGCGAGTCCGCTTGCTGGCGGACCACTCGGCCTCGCTCAGCTTGCCGTCCTTGTCGGAGTCGAGGTTCTTGAAGACGAAGGTCGCCAATCGGCGGTGCCGCTGTGATTCATCGACTGCAGGCGTCGCCGCGGGGACCTCACCTGAGTCCTGGGTATTGCCAGCCCCGTTGCCAGCCCCGTTGCCAGCCTGTCTGAGCGGTGGCACGCTGAAGTTGGCCGCACGGCGATCGGCAGCGGCCGCCGCGCCGCCGGCTCCACCGCCGGTCGCACCGGTTTCGGGTCTCACCCGGGGATCGTCGGCCGAGGGCACCCGCTCGTCGCGGATGGGGCCGCGTTGTGAGGACGGGATACTGATCCGGATCGGGTTGGGGGTCACCGACTGCAGCAGTCTCAGCAGCGAATCCGCATCGCGGCCGCCCAGCGGGATCGTACGGATCGGTCCGCCGCCGGTGGCCAGCGAGACTCCGATGGCGCTTTCGAGTTGAGTGACCATCTGCTGGATCTCGGCAATCTGCTCGGGGCTGCCGCGAACGACGAGGTACCCGGGATTGGCGATCACCGAGGGTGCGTTTTCGATGTCCTTGCCGTAGAGCCCCTGCAGGGTCGCGGTCAGCGTGGCCGGGTCCTGTCGGATGGGGATGATCGCGGTGGTGGTCTGGCCACCGCCCTGCCCGTCGAGCTTGCGGATCATCCGCTGGATTTCCTCGTGCCCCCGCTTGTTCGACATCACGTGGATCGTGCGGAACCGCCCGTCCTCGTTGATGACGGCACCGGGAAACAGCACGTCGAGAGTCTTGGTGACTTCCATCGTGTCGGCCGACGTGACCTTGTAGACCTCGAGGTACGGCTCGCTGTCCTCGTCCTGTTCTGCGAACCGATTCGGAGTGTCCCCGGACGGCACGTCGATCGTTTCGATCGCCTTGCGGATCACTTCCATCTGGGTGGGCGGAGCCATCGCCAGCAGCATGTTGGTCCGTTCATCGACGGTCACCGACACGCTGCCGCCGGCCGAGGCACCTCCACCGCCACTTTGCTGTCGGCGGGGATCGCGGCTGGACTCACGTGAGCCTCCACGGCTGCCGCCAAACATACTGGCAAAACGGCTACGAGCATCCGAGCCACCCCGGCCGCGGCTGCTGCCGCGGCTGCTGCCACCGCCACTGGCGGCAGCACTGACATTCTGGACGCCACGAGCCTGCAGTCCGAAGAGGTCCCGGATCATCTTCTCGGCCGAGAGCGCCGGGACGTTCTGCAGCACGAAGGCCTCGTACGTCAGGTCCTTCTCTTCCTCGAGGACGTAGCTCTTGAGAACTGTGTAAATCTCCGCCACATTGTTCGCCAGGCCGGTAACGACCAGTGAGTTGGCGACCGAGAGTGCGGTGGCCTTGCCCTGGGGGCCCAGCAGGTCGGCGACTTCGGTGGCCGCCTTCGCCGCGTCCTTGCCCTCCAGCGGCATCACCACCCGGACCAGCTCGTTGCTGGCCCGCTGGGGCAAATCGGCGATCGCCACGGTCGGCACCAGGTTGGGCGGAACCGTGTCGTCGACGTTGACGACCACCGCGAAGCGGTCGCGTCGGAGCAGGATGAAGCCCTTCTGCAGCAGGGCACCGTTGAGCACGTTGAGGGCTTCGGTGGGGGTGTAGTCCTTGTCGTCGAAGTAGGTGAAGGTCCCCGGGGGTACGGTTTCACGGTCCCAGGTCAGCCCGGCCGCGTCGGAGAACATCTTCAGCACGTCCGACCACGGGGCCTGGACGAAGTTGAACTTCAGCGACTTCACAGGCTGGGAACCGCTGGCCGCAGCCGTGGCTCCAAACGACGCCACGACCTCGGTGTCGACCGGCTTGCCGTCGGCACCGACCACCTTGGCGCCACGATCGGCTGCCGGTGTGGGTGTAGCCGAGGGCGTAACTGTGGCTGCGGGCTTGACGGCGGCCACCGGCTTTTGAGGCTCGGGCGTCCCCGCCGCAGCCGGCGTACCGGCCAGGGTCTGGAAGCTGGTCTTCTGGGTCGCGGTCAGCAGGCCCAGCACGGCCTGGTCACGCTGATCCCCAAGTTGTTCGCGTTGGGTCTCGAGCGCCTTGAACTTCGTCTCGCGTTCCTCGCGGGGCAATTCCCGGTTGCGGAACACCGCCATCCGCGCCTCGTCCAAAGCCCGCTTCTGCTGATCGTGTGCGGCCAGAGTCACCTTCAGTTTCGTCTTCTGGTCGTCGGTCAGCTTCAGCTCAGCCACAACCCATTCGGCACCGATCCCCTGCGTTCCCCGTCGTTTCAGCTGGTGGACTCTGAGGCCACGGAGCTGCTCGGGTGAGACCACCTTGGCCAGTTCGGCCTCGGCAGCCTTCCGCTGCGTGTCGAAGAACGCCTGCCGCTGGGCTTCGATCGTGGCCCGCTCGGCGTCGTCCTTCGCCTCCTGGATTCGCTGCTCAAACTCGCGAGCCTTCTCGCGGACGCTCCGAAAACTGTCACGGATCTTGCTGATCGAATCGGCCTGTTCGTCGGTCAGCTTCAACTCCGCTCGGAGATCCCCGTCGCGGGCCATATCCAGCAGGCTGTCTCCACCACGGCCTCCTCGGCGGCTTCGCTGAGCGTGCGAGGTGGCCGTGTCGGCCAGGGTAACCGCCAGCACCAAAACGGCGACGGTGAGTCGTGAGAGGCTGTTGAGATTCAGAGTCTTCGTGATGATCATGATCAGTTCTTCCATGCCAAGTCAGGCTCCCTGCCACGAAGCCGCAACGCGCGACTCTTAGGACAGGATCAACTGGATTTGTCTTGTACGGTTCGGGAATCGTATTTCCGGAAGTCTAGTTCGCCAACACGGAACCGGTCGGATTGGCCTGGTGTTGGATCGGGGGGCACGTGAGAAACTGTGAGGCGATCTGGTGGAGATTCCGATTACTCGGATAATGCCACCAACTGGTTGTTTCCCTTCGGACGGTTTTGGGGCTATTCTAGAGGAACAAACCCCGCCGGGCGGTGTTCAGACTGGAGAAAATGGGGGATTTCTGATGACTCGGTCACGCATCCTTTCGACGGCCCAGCTTGCCGGCTCGGGTCGATTCGCCCTGGTATTGTTTGCGCTGGCCGCTTTGACGGCCGGGCCGGGTACCGCGCAAGCCCAGAGGGGCAGTTCCGGCGGCGGGCAACGTGGCGGCATAAGCATCATGATGATGCAGCGTGGCGGCGGTGGAGACGATCGGGGCGAGCGGATGCGGAGCTTCTTTACGCAAATGCGCTCCAGCAACGCATCTCCCGATGGTCGCCGTCAGCAGATGCAGTCGTTCTTTTCCCGGATGCGTGACCAGCGAGGCGGGGACCGTGGCGGCAGCAGAGGCGGCAGCAGAGGCGGTTGGGGCGGCGGTCGCGAAGGGAGCGACCGGGGTCGACGGAGTGGTTCTTCCAGGGAACCGAGCAAGCCCAAGCCCAAGCCCAGGGTGCGAGTCACCGTCGACCTGCCCGATCAATACGCCGCCCAGGACCTCGACCAGGACGGACAGTTGGGTCTCTACGAGTGGAAGCTCTCGGCGTTCGCCCAGTTCCGAACGCTCGATTCCAACGGCGACGGGTTCCTGACACCGCGGGAACTGTCTGCGGGTTCGGGCACCGAGGCAGTCGCAACGGCCACCCCGGCGACAGCCTCCACCGATACGAGTTCCACGGCGGTCCCCTCGACAACGGTTTCCGTTTCGACAGCAGCCGCCCCGTCGGCGTCGAAGAAGAAGGACGCCGGATTGGTCCGGATCGCCAAGTACACTTTCAAGGCACTCGACAAGGACAAGGACGGGCAGTTGAGCGCCCAGGAGTGGAGCCAGAGCAAGCGGACTCGGGAGAACTTCAACAAGAAGAAGGTGAAGATGAAGCTGCCGATCGACGAAGCCGGCTTCGTGGCCGTCTTCCCCTCTCGACGCTAGTCCGCCTGCGGCGGGCTAGCCGCCGCCTCGGCCAGCCAGTCGCCTGGCCCTCTCGAGCACGTCGGGCATCACCTCGAGCCATCCGGTCCTTTGGGCCGAGGCTGATTTGGCGGTGGCCTGCAGCAGTCGTCCGTATCGGTCGAGCAGTTCGTTGGCCGCTTTGCGGTCGCCCTGCTCGACGGACAGCACCAGCGCGGCCCGGGACCACAACGGCGCCAGGGCTCCCTGCTGAGCATCGGGCAGTTCCCCGAGCCGATCGACCAGGTCCGCGGCATCTGAAGTTCGCCCCTGTTGGAACAGCCGTCGAGCATGCTGCAGGATCGTCGATGCAGCGGGTGCGGCATCGGTCGAGGCGACCAGCGACTGGGCGTAGGCCCTCCAGGCGTCGTCCCATTGCCCGAAATCGACCGCGCGGCAGCCGGCCCGAGCGTACTCGCCGGCCGAAACCGGCCGGACCTCCTCGTCGAGCCTCTGCCGGCGGGCCCAGTTCTCCAGCCAACCCACCCGCCGTGCTCCGTTGGCCAGGAAGACCGGCCCCAGTCTCCGGAAATGCCGGCGCCGGTGCCGCCGTGTCCTCGCCGAGGCCATCTTCGCTCCGAGTTCCAACCCACCGCCTCGGCCCACCGCCTCGGCCAGCAACTCACCGATCTTCTGGTGCCCCTGCAGGGTCGGGTGGACATGATCGACGTACCAGTCCGATCCCGGCAACCCGTCGGGACTTTCCGCTTCGATTGCAGCGGCCGCGTCGATCAGCGGTGTACCGCTCGATTGGGCTACCGCACTCAACACCTGATCCAGCCGCCCGATCATCCTCAACGGGCACACGTCCAGGTCACGCGCCCTGCGGTAGGCGACCGCTGCGGGCTGGGTGTGTCCGAGTCGATCGAGTGTTCGAGCGATTCGCCAGGCGACCAGAGCGTGCTGGTTGTCGAGTTCCGCGGCCTGGCGGTAGGCGGTCAGCGCCGCCTCGAAGTTTCGATCCGAAGTGTGCCGTTCTCCCTCGTGCATCGCTGCCTGCCACGATGCACTCTCCGGGGCACTCAGCCCGTCGCGATGCTGCGACTTGAACGGAGGGCAATCCCGCAGGTTCGAGCCCAGCCGGACCAAAAGCAGCGGCACCCGGGCCTCTTGGCAGGCGTCGATCATCGCCTGCAGAGATCGGCCGTACTGCTCGACCACCTCGTCCTGCCACGCCCGGTCCCGTTCATACGACGCGAATCCGCGTTGTTCATCGAGACGGGCTACGACATCCGAGGGCTCGTCATCAGAACCCGGCTCTTGCTCACCTCCCAGCCACCTCCGGCACAACGTCACCGTCCGCAGCGACATCGCCCCATCCTCCAGCCAGGCCATCGCCTGATTGCGGTCCTTCAATCCCTGGTAGCTGCGGTCTTCCAGGAACTCGTTGTGGCCGGTGGCGACCACCACCAGGTCGGGCTGGTACCCGAGCACCTCGGCCACGATCGGTCTGAGCCGGTAGCTGGCATAGGAGAGCCCTCCGCAGTTGATCGCCTCGATCGTGCGACCCTCGGACCGCTCGGCCAGTTCCAGCCCCATCCAGCGTGTGAATGAACTCTCGGTCGTGTAGGGACGTCCCCGCACCGTCGATCCGCCCAGGCAGAACACCCGAAAGCCGTCCTCGGGCTTTTCCACGGCGAATTCCTGCTCACCGAAGAACAGGCCTCGAGCCGTCGCGGTCCGGTAGACTCCGTCCCGCTTGTCCGCTTCGAAGAGCCGCCCCGAACGATTGAACCCCGACAGCGGATCGTCGGCCCCAGACGGGTCGGCGACGTCCAGGCCCCACAGCACAAGCTCGAGCACCACGAAAGGGACCAGCGCCAAAGAGACGGCCAGCAACCGGAACGCGCGACGACGCCTGCGACCGGTGCAGGAGGTGCCGGGCGTGGCGAGCGTGCCGACCACAGCGGGATCAGGGACCGGGGCTGGGGGTGCAGTCATCGAGAGGACAATGGGATGGGACTGTCAATCGGCCGAGGGTTGGGCTATACCGACGGCCGGGAAACGAGGGAGTCGCTCGCGGAGCCTAACATGGCACACTCGGACGGTAAAGAACCTCGGAGATCACCGCCGAGCAGCGCCGTGGTCCCGTCGAGTTCTCTGCAACGAGACCACCAGTTGGTGCGGCTGGGTGGACTGTGTCTGCTGGTGCTGCTGAGTTTCAACGCGTGGCTGACCACCCGGCAGATCGAGCAGCAATCCTCGGCCTCCCGAGAACATCTCTTCTGGGTGATCTGTCACGAGGGGGGAACTCCGGAGAGTCGCAAGGAGGCGTTCTTGGCGCTGGTGGCTGAGGGCAACTCGATCTGGACTTCCGCACGACTCGAAAAACTCAACCTCAACGGAGTCGACCTGGCCGGGACCTACCTGGCCGGGGTGATCCTGGACGGGAGCCGGATGGTCGAAGCGCAGCTGATGCGAGCCGACCTGCTCCAGGCGAGCCTCAAGACGGTCGATCTCCGCAAAGCCTCGTTCGTGGGGGCGCAGATGGAGGAGGTGCTGGCGCTCAGAGCGAAGCTGGACGAGGCCCATTTCTTCGAAGCCAATCTCCGCTCCGCCTCACTCGAACAGGTCCACGCTCACAAGGCCCAGTTCGTCGAGGCCGACCTCTCCGACAGTTACCTCTACATGGCCGACTTCACCGGTTCGAGCTTCACCGGCGCCAACCTGACCGACGCCAACCTCGAAGCGGCCATCTTCCGCAACACCGACCTCTCGCTGGCCGTGATGGATGGAACCCGGCTGGTCGACGCCGACTTCAGCGGTGCCAACTGGTGGCGAGCCCAGGGCCTGACCCAGTCGCAACTCGATGAACTCTCGGCCAAGTACGCTCCCGACGAGGACGCGTCGGCCGAGAGACGCGACGACTACCAACGTTGGCTGGGCAACCAGAAGTAGGCCGGGGACTGGCTGTACCTCTCACCTCGAAATCGGGACAGGCACCCCCCGCCTGCGGTCCTCCGCAGACGGAAGCCAGTTCCCAAAAGGCGGGGTGAGCCAGTCCCTGTGCGGTGGTGAGCCAGTCCCTAGCGCTGTTGAGGACGTGGTTGAGGACGTGGTTGAGGACTTCGGCGATCTTCTTGCCGCTGCTGCCGCCTCTGGATGCCGCCGCCGATGGCCGAGCCGAGCATCTTCAGGAAACCCTCCTCGACCCTCAGCTGGAACCGCATGCCGTTCTCTGAGGGCCGGATGTCGATCTGCAACCGGTCGCCGCCCCCGGCGAAGGCGGTTCGAGCCAGCTTGGTGAAGGGCCGCTGGGGGTCCATCTTGTCGAGCCAGCTGGACATGTTGAGCACGAACTGGAACGGAGCGCCTCGCTTCTGCTTGCCCACGGTTGCCCGCGCGGTGGCCAACTCGTCGATCGCCGCCTTGGTGGCGTCCAGCGAACTGCTGTCACCCAGTGCGAACCAGACCACGTTGGGTCCGGTGCCGATGTAGACCGACGGATCGCCACCGAAGATCCGCTGGTTCGCCGCACTCACAGCTCCGCCGCGACTCCCGATCCGATGAAACGACACGCCCTTGTGCGAGTCGACATCAAGCTCCATCTCGCCCACATCGGGGTTCAGCTTCAGCTGAGCCAGGATCGAGCGGACCGAGGCTGAGATCTTCTGGCCGTCTTCGACCTTGAGTCCCCCGTAGAGTGCCATCCGCTCCGGCGGCAGCGCCTTGAACTGGAAGAACGCATCGGCATGACTCGTCTCGGCCGTCTTGTTCAGGGCGGCAAAGAGACTCCGGACCGCCGGAGCCACGGGCTCGAGCTGAGAGATGATCTGAGGTTCGATCACGCGCAGGAACTCGGTCGTGTTGCCCTGCTCGCGGTCGTCCATCTTCCACGACAGCGAGAAACTCAGCGGCGCCTTCTCGTCGAGCAGCGGAGCGAAGTAGCTGGGCCGCGAGTCGATCTTGGCCAACGCCTTGGCCCACTTGCCGTCGGGCTTGGCCTCGAACTCAAACTCAATGATCGCGTCCTTGTTCTCTTTCGAGGCGTTGATTCCCAGGGTGATCCGGTTGCCCTCGGCCAACAGCAATTCGATGAACTCCAGAGTGTTCGATTCGTTGGCACGCCGCAGCTGGTAGGGGCCGTCGAGCTCGTCGTCACGCTGCTGCATGTTGGCATTGAACTGACCCCTCAGCACACCCAGCAGGGTCGTCTTGATCGCGTCGGGAACCGTGTCCAGTCGCAGCGTGATCGCCAGGTCGTGGCGGGCCGAGAGGCCTCCGGTGAGCTTGGCGGGGTCGAGGAACTTCTGGTCGAGGTTTTCGGCATTGCTGCTGATGAACGCGTAGCCACCCCGCAGCAGGATCTGCTGCCGGCCGCGCGGTCCAATCAACTCGTAACGGTTCTCCTCGCCATCGACCGGCTTGAGCTGGGTGTTGCCGCCGCCGATGGTCTGAGTCAGCTGGTCGATGCTCTCCACGGGCAGGTACCCGACCGGGATCGGTCGGGGTGGGAACCCCGGTGCGAGGAAGATCATCACGCCCAGGGGTTTCTTGCGGTCGACCCCCTTGAGGTTGTTGACGCTCGACAGGCTGTTGTCGATCATCTCGTTGATCTGGGGCTGGGAGGCGGTCTCGAAGAGGTACTTCACATCTCCGAGCAGGCGATCGATGCTGGCCACGTTGATGATCACCAGCGGCACGGCGGCCGACCTGTCGGTGTCATCGTCTGCATCGTCCTGGGCCACAACGGCCGAGGGTGTTGCCGTGGTGATCAGTCCGGCGATCACCATGATCAGCCAAGCCAGATTCCGCCGCCACATCTGTGAACCAAGCGTCATGATTCCTCTCGCATTCTCTTCGTGTCCGAGAGCCTGATCGGGCCGCGGCCCGCTCACACCCTCCCGCGCCGCGGCAGTTGTAGAAAATCATCCGACCGACGGCCATTCCCTGGCCCGCCGGTCGGATGGATCACCGTAATTCGCGAGATCGACTCGGTCGAACCCCGCGAAGGGCGGCCCGTCCTAGGCCACACCCTTCTTCTTGGCTCCGGGCCGCGTCGGCCGCTTGGGACGTCCGCGCTGGCCCTTTTTGCCCTGGCCACCGCGGCCGCCTCGGCTGCGAGTGGATGAGCGACGGGCGAGTTCGAACTTGGGTCCCTTGAGGGCTTCGAACTTGGTCTTCTGACCGGTGGTCAGGACTCCGGCAATCGCCTTTTCGGTCTCGGCGCGAATCGCTTCGCCCTTGGTCCGCAGATCGGCAAACCGCTTCTGGATTTCCTCGCGAGACTGCCGCTTCCGTTCGGTCTTTTTGGCACCCTTGGCACCCTTGGCACCCTTGTCACCCTTGTCACTCGACCGACGACGACCACCGAACGCTCCGCCCAGACCCGCAAACAGCGCCTGCTGCTTCTTCTGGCTGGATTCCATGGTCATCTTGATCTTGACGACCTGAGCGGCTGAAAGACCCAGGGCCTTGGCGACCTCCGGCTCGGTCAGGGCTCGGTTGCCCTTCTGCTGTAGCACGATCTGCTTGAGCCGCTTGGCCTGGGCCTCGTCGAGAATCAGGCCGTAGAGATCCGCTTCGGCTTCCTTCGACTTCTTCTCAGATGTCTTACGCAACTCGGCCAACTTCTTCTCACGGTCTTCGCGAGACAGGTCGCGGAAGTTGCCGCCGAACAGGGCACGGAAGTCGGGACGAGCCGACTGGGACAACTCGCGGATGATCCCCTGCTTCTCTTCGGAGATCTTCAACTCCTTGCGAACTTCCTCGCGGCCGATCAACTGCAACGCGCCCGGA
>Ga0310120_10002209_pt1 | contig 14331 bp, 11 predicted proteins | sample CB27_AW_983_MG_FD_203506 | JGI IMG/M metagenome (GOLD analysis project Ga0310120, IMG submission 203506) | Marine microbial communities from Western Arctic Ocean, Canada - CB27_AW_983 | ecosystem: Environmental > Aquatic > Marine > Oceanic | place: Canada: Western Arctic Ocean | collected... | reverse complement strand
TTGTGCTCGGTGCGCTGTTTGCGCTGTTTGCGCTGTTTGCTCGGCTTGCTCTGTTTGCTCGGTTTGCTCGGTTTGCTCGGTTTGCTCTGTTTGCTCTGTGCGCTCGGTAGGCTCTTTGCGCTCGGTGCTCTGTGCCGTGTGCTCTGTGCCGTGCGCTCGGTGCAAACGTCCCGTGGGCTTCGTGGGCTTCAAGCAGCCCATCTCATCCCTAATGTGTCCCTAATCATCTGGGGATCTGATTTCCTGGGGGGGGGGCTAGTTACCTGTGTCGTCCTTACCTCCCTGAGTCCTTGAATCCTTGAATCCCCGATCGGACCCTATTCCAAGCCGCGATCCGCTCTCACGGGGCGAATCCGGAAAATCTCAAATTTTCGTCGTAATTTCGCCTCTCCGCCCCTTAGAGTCGCGAAATCAAGGCGAAAGTCAAGCCATCGACTCCACTTCTCCGAGGGCCTTCCACAAAAGTCTCGATTTATTTCTGAAGGGAGGTTGACCTCCGGCCCCCCCGATCTAGATTGCCGCCCGCTTGGCAGTCAAGGAGCTCGACTGCCAAGAGCTACAACTGGCCAGCGCGATACACGCGTGTCGGCCTCCCGTAAACGACGACCGGTAGATACCGGTCCACATGCGAGGATATGGCGTCATGAAGATCCGCCCGCTGCAGGATCGAATCCTGGTCAAGCGAGTCGACGAAGAATCAACGACAACCGGTGGGATCATCATCCCAGATACGGCCAAGGAAAAACCCCAGGAAGGGAAAGTCATCTCTACCGGAAACGGCAAAGCTGGCGATGACGGCAATGTCGTCCCCTTGGAAGTCAAGAAGGGCGACCGAGTTCTCTTCAGCAAGTATGCAGGGACGGAAGTCAACATTGAGAGCGAGGAACACCTCATCATTCGCGAGGAAGACGTCCTCGGAATACTCGAGTAGTCAGGAGCAAACAGAAAAATGTCAAAGCAAATTCTCTTCGATCAAGATGCCCGCGCAAAAATTCTTGCGGGCGTCGACGGACTCGCAAACGCGGTCCGTGTAACCCTCGGCCCGAAGGGTCGAAATGTCATCATCGAAAAAAGCTTCGGCTCCCCCACCGTCACCAAGGATGGTGTTACCGTCGCCAAGGAAATCGAATTCGAGGACCGCTTCGAGAACATGGGCGCCCAGATGGTCAAGGAAGTTGCGAGCAAGACTTCCGACGTCGCGGGTGACGGGACAACGACGGCGACAGTACTTGCGCAGTCGATTTTCCGCGAAGGAAGCAAGCTTGTAGTTGCCGGCATCAACCCGATGGATCTCAAACGTGGCATCGACGCCTCGGTGGAAGCCATCAGCGAGGCGCTAACCAGTCTTTCCAAGCCCACACGCAGTGCAGAAGAAATCGCACAGGTCGGCACCATTTCGGCCAATAGCGACCCCACCATCGGCGGAATCATCGCCGAAGCCATGGACAAAGTCGGCAAAGAAGGCGTGATCACCGTCGAAGAGGGAAAGAGCCTCAAGACCGAACTCGACGTAGTCGAGGGTATGCAGTTCGACCGCGGCTACCTCTCGCCGTACTTCGTGACCGATCCCGAGTCCATGGAATGCGTCCTTGAAGAGCCCCTGATTCTCCTGAACGAGAAGAAGATCAGCAACATGAAGGATCTGCTCCCCGTTCTCGAGGAGGTCGCTCGCCAGGGTCGTCCCCTGCTGATCATTGCCGAGGACATCGAGGGCGAGGCACTTGCCACGCTCGTCGTGAACAAGATCCGAGGCACAATCAACGTAGCCGCTGTCAAGGCACCGGGCTTCGGAGACCGTCGCAAGGCCATGCTCCAGGATATGGCGATTCTCACAGGCGGACAGGTGATTGCCGAGGAACTCGGCCTGAAGCTGGAGAATGTGACAGTCAAAGACCTTGGAAAAGCCAAGCGCGTCAGCATCGACAAGGACAACACCATCATCATCGATGGCGCTGGCACCAAGAAGGATATCGAAGGTCGAGTCAACGAAATTCGCAGCCAGATCGAGTCCACCAGTTCGGACTACGATCGCGAGAAATTGCAGGAACGGCTCGCGAAACTCGTCGGCGGCGTTGCCGTAGTCAAGGTTGGAGCGGCGACAGAAACCGAGATGAAGGAGAAAAAGGCACGGGTTGAGGACGCTCTCCATGCGACCCGAGCTGCCGTAGAGGAAGGCATCGTGCCTGGCGGTGGCGTAGCCCTGATTCGCTCCCAAAAAGCTCTTGCCAAACTCGATGTGCCTGAGGAGCAGCAGCCTGGGGTCAACATCATCTCCCGAGCCATTGAAGCTCCTCTCCGATTCATTTCGGAGAACGCGGGCGTCGAGGGCTCAATCGTTGTCGACAAAGTGAAGTCGCTCAAGGGCTCCTTCGGCTTCAACGCGGCGACGGAGGAGTACGAGGACCTCATCAAGGCCGGCGTCATTGACCCGACCAAGGTGGTCCGAACGGCCCTCCAGAATGCCGCCAGTGTGGCCAGCCTGCTGCTCACTACTGAGGCCATGATCGCCGAAAAGCCGGATGAGAATGGCGGCGGCGGCGGTGGTGCACCGGGCGGGATGCCGGGCGGAATGGGGGGTATGCCCGGAATGATGTAGAAGCCTTCCAGCTTCTCATTTCAGGTGTTTGCACTCTGAACGCAACGGCACAGACTCCGCAAGGAATCGAATGCCGAGAAATAAAACCCCCCGTCGCGGTTGACCGCGGCGGGGGGTTTTTATTGCTCGGGCCGGGGAGGGAAACCCCCAATCGGTCTCAGGCCATGACTTTTTTGCATTCGTCGAGACAACCATCGCAGGCCTGGGCACACGCCTTGCATTCTTCGTGCTCGACATGTTTCTTACATTCCGCTTTGCACTCCTCGAGAATCTCGCTGCAGAGCTTGGCCATAGCCGGGAGATATTTCGAGTTCGACGCGGCCAACTGCATGAGGCTAGAGCAACCGGCCATCATTTCCCTGACCGAAGCCGAACAGGCCGCCAGGCTGGTATCGCCCGTTGCGAGCATCACCTGGCAGTGAGCCTGGCAGATCTCGCCGGTAATTTGGCAGTCCCCTGCGGCACGCACCAACGCCTGGTTATCCCCACCCGCATCGTGATGGTGACCATGATCGTGCCCGGACTGGTCGGCGGCCATTGCTCGACTCGCCGAAGCACCCACTGCAAATGCCGCAGTCCCGGCAAGAAGGGCCCGGCGGCTGATCGAACTTCGTCTCTCTTCGTTCTCATCGGCTACGCCTTCAGTTCCCTCAAAATCGGATGTCGCCATGTCTGCTCCCCTTTTTTGCCATCTTTTCTCCCTCTATCGGGTCGATGGCTTGTCATAATTACATTTCGTTTTTAGCACAGACCCTCTCGGGCAGGCCCGGGAACGGGGGGCCTAACCCGGCGGCGCGTAAGCGCGTACTTCCTGCGCCTGCCCCGCCTCCAGAGTTGAAAAATGCATCTATCGGGATCGGCCTCTCCGACCGCGCTTCGAAGAACGCGCGACTTTTTTACCCTGAAAGTTTCCTCGGCATAGGATAGTCAAAGAGTAAGATTTGGGTGCAATTGCACGCACACCCCCGGGTCTCTGCGTACGAGCTGCTGACCCATCGCACCATGCTGCCTGGGTTCTGCCGCACGGCGGATCACCCCCCCGACAACCCGGGTTCCAGCTTCACTCAAGTTTGTACACCCTTAAGGTAAAGCCGATAGGGTCGTGTCCACTCAACGGAGATAGAGCCAACGCCCCACCACCTGCCCCTCTAAATCGGGACCATGGATGCAATGCACAAAATAACCCAAGAGCGAACCAACGCTTTCGTCACCATCGCAGCATGTGCTCTCTTGCTCATAGTGCTCTCGGCCCAAGCGGCCTCGAGCCAGTCCTTGGGTTCTGGAAGCAATTCGACGAGCAACGGTCTGCAGGACAACAATTCGGTCCTGTTATCTGTCTCCTCCGAAGCGATACAAAATGGATCCGTCTTTGAAATCCAACTGGGCATCGACTTTACGGATATTCTCTTGGGGGGATCCATCGCCCTCGACTACGACGCCGCCGCGCTGGAATTCGTATCTTTCACCTTTACTGAAGGTGGACCCGAACCCATTCTCGCCGACTTCACTCAATCCCCTTTCGGCGCATTTGTCTCCTGGGGCTGGTTTCAATATGAGCCCGACTACGGTGTCCTGGGCCTTCGCTCAATCGGCACCCTAACCCTGATCGCCCGGAACCTCGGCGTTACCAGCATCGTCAGTTCAGCCGTCGCCAATGGCACCGCGGCAGGCCCCCTGGTGGGACCCGGGAGCCCCGGCACACCCTTGGTCGGAACGCCGCTCCAGGTCAACTACGGCCAGACAAGTTTCTACGTCGTTCCAGAACCCTCTAGCGCCGGGCTGCTCCTCCTAGGCCTGCTCCTGCTAGCCCGCTTGGGGCAAGCAGGATCCGAAGACCGATCCTGACCTGAGCGACCGAGCCCAGATCCTCTGCCAACCGAAACCAGGAGGGCTCTCTCTCCCGCCCTCCCCCAAGGCAATTCTGAAAGCTGGACAGCGCTCCGCACAATCCACGCCGCACAATCCCACGCCGCACAATCCACGCATAGTTCCCGCACAGAGTGAGATCGTCTACTTCAGGTACGGGATCATCTAGCGTAGCGATCATCCACGCCAAGGGATCGAATGCTGTTGAGCTTGTCCCGGGTATTGACAAAATACCCACGCCCCCGGGCCGTGTGAATAATCCGATAAGGGTGCCCTCGGTCAATTTTCCTGCGCAAATTTGCGACGTGTACAGCCACCAGATTGGTCCTGTCTTCTCCTCGGCTTCCCCAAACTCTGAACGCAATCTCAGCAGACTCCACCACACTCCCGACCTTCTGTAGCAACTGCCCGAGAATGACGTCTTCTGTATGCGTCAAGGAAACGTTCCTGTCGCTTCGCTTCACGAGCTTCAGAGCCCTTACATACTCAAAATCATGAAGGTCATCCGCCATCTCATGGCTCTTCGCAAACCGAGTGCTACGCCGGCAAAGGGCCCTGATCCTGGCGACCAGTTCGCTCACTGCAAACGGAATTTTGAGACAGTCGTCGGCCCCAGCATCCAATGCTCGCACCCGGGCGTCAACAGTGTTCTCGTCTGCAATAGCCAAAACAGGGACGGTTACTGCGGAACTGGCGAAGAGTTCATTCATGACGCCCGGATCAGCCTGCAGGATTATGCAGTCAAAATCATTTTCCGTGTCACCAAAGATCGCATCGAATACATCCGCTGCGGTTTCAATCACGATTCCGTGTTTAACAAGGGACGCGCGCAAAAACTCGGCCATCCGTTGCTCGACATTGGCAACGAGGACCCGCATTTTCACATTGGGATCCGAGCCTTTCGACTTGCCCCCTGAGTTGAGCGAAGATTCCCGATTTACATTTCCCTCGTATTCAGATTTCATAATTCAATATTTCCTCTTCATTCCGGGACATCGACCAGCTGCCATCTATTCCCAATGTCCAGCTCGTGCGGTTTCCTGTTTCCAAGCATCCGACCTTTGGGATGCCCAATGTCCAGTTGCCAATGTGCAATCTGAAAGCTGCAATCTGCATGCCGCTGATGAAGGAAATATCAAGAACCCATTAAAGCTCCCGCAAAGAAGACACCTAGACCCAGAAATGCATCTGGATTGCGAATCTCCTGCGCGAAGCATCAAGGGTATTCAAGGTGCGTACACCATCAACAAGTAGTAAGGCTCTACACACCCAAACCTCTTCAGAGGACCGGGTCGACTCGGGCTCTGCTTGATTCAAAACCGGACACACGACACTTAAAGAAAATCTGAATAGAGGACAGCGCGATTTCTTCCCTGCCTCTTTGCGCGGTAAAGAGCTCGATCAGCGAACTCCAGAACCTGGCTAGGCTCCAGAATCGACACACTCGCCGAAGGCCGGACCAAACCGGCGCTGCATGTAATTCGAATTTCCCCGGTGGTTGAAGCAAGAACAATTCGTTCCACGGATTCGACCATCCGCTGAATTATCTGGAGAGCATCGGAGGAATCTTCGCCCCGGATGATGACCACGAACTCGTCCCCCCCATAGCGAAAGAGACTGTCACACGGGCGACTGATTCTCGTGAACGAATTCGCTGCGGCAGAAAGAAGTTGGTCGCCCATGCCATGCCCGTATTCATCATTGATGTGCTTGAAATGATCCAAGTCAAGAATCGCAAGGCTGAAGGAAAGACCCTCCTTGTCCCAGTCCGCACTCCTCTCAGCCAGACATTCGTCGAGGGCAGATCTGTTCCCAAGGCCTGTTAGGCCGTCGATCCTGGCCTTTTCCCTAATCCTGTCCAGATTTGACTTCGCGCGCAAGCGAGCGGTGACCCGAGCGAGCAACTCCGTACGGCAAATAGGTTTCTTGATGTAGTCCACAGCGCCCGCATCGAACGCCTGAACCAATTGATCCGGCTCCTCACAGCCCGTCAAAAAAACAACGGGAATATCTCGGGTCTCGGGAATATTCTGAAGCCGCTTGCAGAGCGAGACGCCATCTTCGTCCGGCATCCGAATATCGAGAAGAATCAGCGCGGGGCGTTCCTGAATGGCCAGTGAAAGACCTGACTTCGCATCATGGGCACCAATCACAGTGCCCACACGATCTTCGAGATGAAAAACAACCAGGTCGTGGATGTGCGGGTCATCATCGATCAAAAGCACACTATTAGGATCACTCCCTCGAACCATCACGTCTGCCTCCCCATGGCCGAGACGAAAACAACATGGTTTTCGCCGCCTTGCCGTTCTCTTGATTTCGTCTCGTCATTCTTGTTGCTGTCCCGTCAGATCGGACAACTGCTTCAACAACTCTTCCACCTGACTCCTGGCCGCGTCAGAATCGGCCTGACTCCTCAAAAGTTCTTGGCAACGCCGGGCGCAGTTGCTGACGTTGGGGAAGCCATAACTCCCCGCGGATCCCTTGATCTGGTGGACTTGAGTCCGAAGGGACTCCTCGTCCCCCGTGGCGCGCGCGTTCTCGATTGCGCTGATCTTCTTAGGGATTCCGGCAAGAAATCCTTCGACCAGTTCGCGAAATCGCTGTTCGCGACCCGGCCCTGACCCTTTGGAAAACCCAACTGAGGCAGGAGAAGGCACTTTTTCGCCCATCCATCGCTGGAGGGTTCGCATAAGCTGTCCGGGAACGAGAGGTTTGGTCACGAAGTCGTTGCAACCTGCCGCAAGACAACGCTTGAGGTCCCGGGCAAGGGCGTAGGCAGTAATGGCGATAATCGGGGAATGGAATCCACGCCGCCGCAGTTCGGCCGTAGCCTCGTAGCCATCCATGATGGGCATTTGCACATCCATCAGAATCAAATCATATGCTGGCTCTGAACAGGCCACTGCGTCGAGTGCCTGTTTTCCGTCTTCGGCGACATCGACCTGCGCCCCCGCTTCTTCCAGGAGGAAACGGAGAATCCTCTGATTGTCACGCCCATCGTCGACCACTAGAAATCGACGGCCATCGAAACACAAGTCCATCTCAGCCGAGTTATTTTCCGCAAGGGACGGATCGGGCGTTTTTGCCAATTCGGAGGGCTCAACCATGTCGAGGTTGGCCATGGGGCCAACGTTCAGGCCAAGGGTGAAAACGCTGCCCTTTCCGGGAGTGGACTGAACCGAAAGCTGGCCATCTAGGAGTTCGGCCATTCGAACCGAAATGTCGAGACCCAGGCCAGTCCCCTCGTGAAGTTGTTCCGAGGCCTGAGTGAAGGGAGAGAATATATCTGACAGCTGTTCTTCGGGGATACCGATGCCCGTGTCCTTAACCGAGATTTCTAGCCGGGCCGACTCTTTGGTCTGCTTGCGCATCCGCATCTTGATGGTGATCCCGCCGGTGTCGGTAAACTTCACCGCGTTGCCCACTAGGTTCACAAGAATCTGGCGCAGCCGAACCTCATCCGTCGCGATGCTGCGCGGCAGGTTCCCCGCCATCTCCAGGGAGAGATAGAGCATCTTCTCCTTGGCCTGGGGACGCATCAACTGCACAACCTGTCGAGCAATCTGGAGCGGTGATCGCGGCGCCAGTGAAACCTGCATTTTCCCGGCTTCTATTTTCGAGAGATCGAGAATATCGTTGACGAGTGCCAGAAGATGGTCGGATCCTCGTCTCAGGCCCTTCATCCAGGCCTCCTGATCACCAGCCGCCCGGCGCGGCCGAGTCAGCAGCTCGGCGTAACCCACCATGGCGGTGAGGGGAGTTCGAATTTCGTGACTCATATTGGCCAGGAACTCACTCTTTGCACGGTTTGCTTCCTCGGCCTTCTTGCGCGCCCGATCGAGGGCTCTCGCTTGAGTCTTGAACTTCTCGCTTTGCTCGTTGAAGCGAGCGGTCTTCTGCTCGAGTTCGCGAAACGTCGAGAAGTAGTCAAAGAGAAGACCTCCGACGGGGAGCAGGTAGGCCAGGGTATCGAGGGCATGGGCGATATTGAACGCGGAGTCGAGCAGGTTCGCAGAGAGAAACGTTTTGTAGAATTCTGCGGCGAGGTGGGGGATCAGGGAGAGCGCAAATGCAGCGGAGACCGCATCGGAACGAACCGCCAGATACCTGGGGTAGATCAGCAAAGCTGCGCCCACATAGATTGCCGCCGGCAACCACTCAACGGTTTGCGTGACCAATTGAGCAAGGCTCGCGTCCTGGATCAGAAGGCTGGAAGCGGCGAAGCGTGCCGTGAGCCCATGCGCCAATACCGCGAACCCAACGCTGGCCGCGACGAGCAGCGCACAGGAGGAAACGAATCGATCCCGGCCCTCCACCCACACCACGAGAGCGACGCCAAGCACCAACATTGCCGCTACGAGGCTTCGGGTCGTTGCCCAGACCAATGGAAGCAGGGATGCCGCCCTCTCGTCCCCGGCAATCAATCCCCCGTCAGCCAGGCCCCTGGAGACGGTCAAGACCCCCGCTAAAACCAACGTGAGCCCAAGAACCGGAAGTGCGTAGTCCCTTTCAAGACGGAATCGCGCGTAGGCGAGCAGACAGAAAAGGACCGCGGAAAGCAGGGTCAACCACTCTAGAATCGTGTGGATATAGGCGCCCTTGACAGCCTCCCGCAAAACGTGGAGAGGCGCTCCCAGGGTGTCCGCTGCAAAAAATGCCGGTTGGGTTCCGATTGTGCCGATGGAAAAATCAGCCCCGGAGAGCAGAAGTGCGCCGGGCAGTCCGCAAATTATGCAGACCCAGACAGCGACAGGAGCAATATCGCCTAGACGACTTCGCCCGGGCGTGGCCCGGAATACCGAAATCAGCTGTCTGTGGATCACTCTGGTCAAGTGCATTTGGCCTGTTGCCCAACCCCGACTCCATAGGTCGGGGTACCCGTGCTAGCCGGCTTATAGCCGGTACCCCCACCGTAGGGATCATGTTCTTCCCTCCCGTATCGGCACGAAGGCAGGTCGAAATTAAGCCGGATGGCCCAGCATTGATCCCGAACCGGCATGTGGGCAGCAACCCCGAGGCCCAGCATGCAACGCGATGGCAACTGAACCGCCAAGTCGGGAAATGGCAGACCTGGAAATCGGTCACCACCACGGGGAGCCAGCGGACGAGCTCCATGCCCGTGCAGAGGGCCGCATGGGCCGCAACAGGCATTCTGGACGTCTGGGAGGCGGCGTGGCGCCCCTTAACAGTTCAGGGGGTGTACCAGATGGGCGAGGTCCAGGCGCGTTCCTGCACTGTGGGCACGTGCGCCTTGCTGCAGCAACCCTCAAGGCCCGCAGTCACGGTTTCGGGATCATCGCACGAAACTCCCGAATCCACGCAAATCTCTTGGCTCCAACGGCAGGTCGGGTTCTCCAACACGCGCGCGTAGTAGAACGCGCTCTCGGCCGGGTCAAAATTCGGATCGTCCCATACCGCGCAGAGTGATCCAGCACCGACTCCACTGGGCTCGCAGGTGGCCGTGTCTACACTGGCCCCGTTCTCCCCGCCCGCGATGTCATACACCTTCTCGTGGGCTTCGCCGTCCTTCACCCAACCCTTCACCATCTGCACGCGCTGAAGGGGTGTGCCGGGCGCATTCGGAGTTCCCGGGTCCTGAAGAGCGGAGACGACGAAACGCGGACTGCCCGAACCCTCGGGTCGTTTGGACAGATCTCCCCCCATGGGCACACCGCCCTCGTAACCCGCGGCCACTAGATCCGCGCGTTCGCATAGTTCAGCGGGATAGTCCCAACCGCCAAAGAAGCGCACAACCGGCCGTGTCCCACTGGTTCCATACGCTTCGCGTCGTTGCATGCCCGCGAAGATCGCGTCGCGTGAATTCTCTTCGGCCCAAATCACCGCCAGCCCGCCGGGGTTGAATTCGAGGTCGTCGGGCAGGCCCGCTACGTTGCGCGCCCCTGCGCCACCGTGGCCCTTGGCCTCGTCCTCGATGGTGAGGCCCGGTGCGCCCAGGTGGGTATCCGTGCTCGCCACGATCCCATACTTCAGGGGGTTTTCACCGACTTGCCCTTGAATCACTAGACCCTTCTTGAGCGCGTTGCGTACCATCCCGCGCGGATCCGCCTGCAGGGCGGGCTCCAGCACCAACGCACCTTCGCTGGCAATTCGTCCAACACCGGCAAAGCTGTTGTAGGGGACCTTCTCGAAGCCGCAGGCTTCATCCGTCGTTTCCCCACCCAGCAGGCACTCGGAATCTCCCTTGTGCTGCATGATTTCCACCAGCGGTTCCCAGCGCTGACGCAAAGTCGCCTCTTCCGCATCCACCGGCATATCGAGGTCAGCGGGAGTCCGAATCTTCGCCGAGGCAAATATCAAACCGGGGCCACTCAAATTCGAGTTGTGTGGAATCGTCAGCACATCACACTTCTCCACCCCGTCGACGCACCCGCGCTGGAGGTGCTCCCACAAGTTGTACGCGGAAGGCGTTTCCACCCAACTCGGCGGAAGACTCGGCACTTGGTCATTGCGAAAAATCACATTCCGGTGAAGGTTGAATCCGTTCCCTACAGTCCCCGTCCACTCATACCCGACAAAGCTCGTGAAGGAACACTCGGCGCTGCGATCGTAGGCTTCCTCGGCTGCAGCCTGGATATCTCTCCATACCGCCATCGCCTGCTCCCGACACAGTTCACCATTCTCGCCGCAGAACTGGAAACGATCGCGTAGCAGCAGGGTGCGAAAGGCCATGGGGCCAAAGCCGTTGACGGGATTCAGACGGTAGGTCCAACAAAAATCCGAGTCGCTTCCCGGAAGAGATTCGTCCCGGCAAATCCGAATTTCGCCGAGCAATTCGGCGTGGTCCGTAATCGCAGTGAAATCCAGGGGCCGGCGCAACTGCGCCGAGCGCAGGGCTTTGCCCTCCGCGTCGTATGGCTGGAGTCCTACCCTCTCGCCCTTGGCCAATCGATAGGCGTCCCGGGGTGAGTTGCGCGTGTCCTGGGCGTTGGCATCGAAGGAGTAAGTCGAATGAACGTGGGTATCGCCGAAAAACGGGCGCCGCAGCGGATCGTGATCCGCGCAGGCCTCTCTTTCCTCGGTGACCGCGTAGGGGAGAAGGGCCTGATCGCTCTCTCCCGAAAATGCAGAACTCGCAGACACCAGACCGATGACCGTCCAAGTCAAAATTCGCCGCATATCGCCTCCTATTTCCGCTGGCCGAGCGCACTGGGTGAACTCGTTTGGAGGCCCGGGTTTAGCCCAACCGTTCCGAATCGTCGAAAACCGGCTCCTCGCCCAAAAGAATCACCCACCCATCACGAACACCAGAGGGTCGCAGGCGCAGGAATTCCCCGGGACAGGGACCACTCACGCACTCACCGTCCTCGAGACGAAAGAGCGCCGCGTGGGTCGAGCACACGAGATATTTCCCGGTCTCGTCGAGAAATCGATCCGGAGCCCAATCCAGGGGCGTTCCCCGATGCGGGCAACGATTTTCATACACCCGTACACCCGTCCCGAGTCGCACCACGATCAGGCCCAGACTTTTGTCCGACTCCTCCACCAAAGGGAAGCCCCGGGCGTCGCCCTCGGGCACCTCGTCCAGGCAACACACCACTCGTTCTCCGACGCTTCGCATTTCGGCTTCCCCGGCCCCACGTCCCAGGACCAATCCCAGTGGCCCACATAACACGGCTCGTCTAGCTGGGCATTTCACCCTGCATTACACCTCGGCCATAGGCCGGTTCGATGAAGGGTCCGAAGTCGGGGCCCGCGCGCAAATGATGGCCTCCATCGATATTGATGCAGGTCCCGGTAATCCAGCGCGACTCCTCGCCCATCAGAAACCGCGCCAACTGACCCACATCGGCCGACTCACCCACGCCCCCCATGGGAGTGTTTTCGATATAGCTCGCATAGGTGGGACTGTCCCGGGGTATACCCTCCATGACCTCGGTGGCGATGAAGCCCGGGCGGATCGCGTTGAAGCGCACCCTTCGCGCGCCAAACTCGTTGGCGCAGTTGCGCATCATCTCTTCGATGCCGGCTTTGCTCACGCAATACGCTCCGAAGTAGGGATGCGGCACATGGCCCGCCAAGGAGGACATTCCCACAAAAGACCCTCCCCCCGCCGCGACCATGTGGGGGGCCGCGTGCTTTACGCAGAGCATGGTGCCGAGAACGTTCAGATGCAGGACCCGAATAAATTCCTGGGCCTCCAGCACCGGGTAGGGACCCATGCCCCCGCCGCCGCCCGCGTTGGCCACGCATCCATCGAGCTTCCCGGTGGGCTCCAGCGCTCGAGCGACCACCGCGGCGACGCTCTCCTCGTCGGTCACATCCGCGACCGCGTGCTGCACGCTTCCCCCGCAACCGGCAGCCGCCTGAATCCGCTTTGCGGCGGCCTCCAGGACGTCTTCCCTCCGACCGCAAATGGTCACCGCGGCACCGTCCGCTACGAGTGCGGTCGCACATCCCTCGCCGATGCCCGTCCCACCGCCGGTAACCAAGACGGCCTTGCCCTCCAGTCCGCCCGCTGGTCTGCTCATCCCTCACCCTCCTTCGCTTGCGCCGTCACTCGCCCCAAGCGGGCTTGTCGACTCAGCCGTCAACACTAGCAACGCCCGGCCGACCGGGTCGATTCTGCGCATTTGCATCTGCCCTTTGCGCGGCCATGAAGTCGGCCACGTGCTGCGCCAGTGCCGCGCCGTCGCGGTCCACGGGCACGACATGCCCGGAATCCGCGCAGACCAGACTCTCTTTGACTTTCGATCCCAGGCCATCGAGAATCCGGCGCGCATCCCCGGGCCGTGCGGTCCGATCCTGGGCGCCGTGAGCCACTAGAGCGGGGGCTTCGATTCGCCCCAGGACTCCAGCCACCCGCCGCTGTAGGCGAATCAGTTCGTGGACGCTGGCCAGGGGCATTTGCGAATAGCCCGGATGCCGCGCCCGGGCCTCGGGGTCGAGAATATCGGACCCCTCACGTTTATTGAGCATGGGCTTCAGGTATTTGATGACCGGAATCAGTTGGGGGATGGGCGCACCGAAGGCCAAGGGCGTGCCCACAACCGCAATCGCATCGGGCCGGGTGCGGCTCGCCAGTTCCAGGCTGAGCAACCCGCCCAGAGAAAGGCCCACCACGACGACTCGGGCATGCGCGACCCGAAGATTTTCGTACTCCCGGTGCACCGCTTCAACCCAGTCCTGGAATTTCAGTTTCGCCAATTCTTCGGGGCGGGTGCCGTGGCCGGGCAGGAGGGGACCCCGGGCGCGAAATCCGCGAGCGACCAAAGCCTCGGCCAGGGGACGCACCTCGTAGGGGGTACCGGTCAACCCGTGGAGACAGAGGGCTGCCCTGTCGTCCCCGCCCTCCCCCGGCAAATCAAAGGGAGCCGCATCCACGGGTTCAGCACTCCACGCCATCCTCAGCCGACCTGCTCCCGCGCTTTCTCCTCCGCGCACCGCACCACCTCGCGCAAAGGCACCCCCGCACGCCGGGCAGCACGTTTGCAGGCGTCGTACTCGGCGGAAACCTGCACCCCACCATCGACGCCGCGAAACCACTTGACGGCGATTCGCCCATAGGGTGTATCGACTCGGCCCTCTTCGCGATCGAGGATTAGGCGTTCCCATTCCTGCGCCCGGACGCCCAGGGTCCCGGACTCGGCAAAGAGAATTGCAGCTAGGTCCATGCGATCCCCGGGCTGGGCCAGTACCCGCAACAGAAAGCCCGGTCGATTTTTTTTCATCTGAAGATGCTGGAGCGAGACATCCAGGGCGCCGGCCTCGAATAGCCGCTCCATCACGTAATCGAAATGCTCGGGAACGAGATCATCGAGATTGGCTTCCAGGGCCACGATGCGATCGCGACCGAGGATATCGTTGGGGCGACCGATCACTGCGCGCAGCACATTGGGGACCGAACC
>Ga0310120_10002199_pt1 | contig 14377 bp, 13 predicted proteins | sample CB27_AW_983_MG_FD_203506 | JGI IMG/M metagenome (GOLD analysis project Ga0310120, IMG submission 203506) | Marine microbial communities from Western Arctic Ocean, Canada - CB27_AW_983 | ecosystem: Environmental > Aquatic > Marine > Oceanic | place: Canada: Western Arctic Ocean | collected... | reverse complement strand
TGGGGAAGTCCGGCAGCGGACGGGATTGGTTGAGTTGGCCCATGGGCGAATCCATGTGCCACCAACCGGGATCTGAACCTGCATGAGCAACCAGGCCGTCGACGCTTCCTAAAAGGATCTGGTGTTCTGCGGGCCAGGCAAACGCGTTGGGAGCTGGCTCGGTGCGGCCGCCGAGCTGGTGTCTCGCAAGTTCCAGCACTGTCGGGTGCATCGCAAGCTTGAGGAACCGCAGATCATGATTCATCAGACAGACGACGAATTCGTATCCCGAGACACCGGGCGTGCGTGTCGGCGAGCTCAACACCAACTCCGCCAAGTCGGCCGCTTCCGACTCGCTAACGGCGTTTTCCAGCACGACGCAACCATCGGAAGCGATTGCCTCAATGGCTTGCTGGACATCATCTGATGCTACGTATTGCATTACGTCACCGACTGTAACCTCTCCCTGTTCGCCCCGTTATCACACAAGGCGGACGACTCGTGATCAGTAACGACGGACGCTGGAGATTCGAATTTCGCCAATCTGACCAAAGAAGTTGCCTCTTCCCAGCCAGTTGAACGCGCCGCCGTAGCGGGCATAGCCCGTCAGGCGGCTCCCCACGCTGAACTGGGCGTCGTGTTTGCGGTTATTGACCAGCTTGCGGCCGTCCGGGCTTTTCATCCGCCAGATCAGCTTGCCGTCCAGGAACAACTGGTGCAGGTCCTCCGCGTAAGAGTACTCCCAGGCCACGTAATGCCACTCGGTGTCGCGGATGCCCGCCTCGGCGGGAACGCCCACGTTGCGCTTGGGGCGTTTCCATGGATGCAGGTCCTTGAGGGCCTGCATCCGACTCGGCGCCAAGAAAGTGCGCGCCCGGCACCATACTGCCGTCAGGTGAGGATTCCTCGCCACCACATCCAGCGATCCCAACAAACAGGAATGCCACCAGAACTCGCACCACATCTCCCCAGGCTCGGACAGGGACCCCAGTCGCCCACCCCAGCCCCGGCGTTAGACCCGACAGGGTGTTTTGCTGTTGCTGACCACTCATGATCCGGACCGTTGGAACACTTCCACCAGCCGTTCGTTCGAATCGCCGAACTTCTTGCGGTGGATGCCATACTGGTCAAGCAGCGACAGGTAGAGGCTGCACATCTTGCGGTTGGGCTTGTCGAGGTAGTCGAGTACACGACCACCTTGCAACTTCCCGCCGCCGCCGCCGAGCAGCACGACCGGCAGCTTCGTTGCGTCGTGACCGCCGGTCATCATGCTTGAGCAGTGCATCAGCATCGAGTTGTCCAGCGCGGTGCGCTCACCCTCCTGGATCGCGTCCAGCTTGCGAGCGATGTAGCCAAGCTGCTCCAGGAAGAACTGGTTCACTTTCAAATAGTCGTCGTTGTTGCGATGCGACAGATCGTGGTGTTGGTGGTCGACACCGAGGTGAGGGAATCGCAGGTAACTGATGTCGTTGTTGAGTTTCAACGTGCAGACGCGTGTCGCGTCGGTTTGAAACGCCAGCACCAGAATGTCGCACATCAGCCGCATATGTTCGGGGAGGTCTTGCGGAATACCGTCCGCCGGACGCGGCACGTTCGGCTGGTCCAGCGTTGGCCGCCAACCCTGCAACTCGCCCCTGCTGTCGGCACGTTCGATCCGCTGCTCGACTTCACGCACGGAATTGAGGTACTCGTCGAGTTTTCGTCGATCGGTCAAACTGATGTTCCGCCGAAAGCGCTTTCCTTCGGTGAGCACCAGGTCGAGCACGCTCTTGTCCCCGGGGCCGGATTGATCCTTGAAAAGGCGATCAAACGCGAGAGCCGGATAGAGTTCCAGTGGTGTGGGGCAGTTGGGAGAACTCCACGAAATGTGCGAGCTGTAGAGCAGCGAGTAGTTCTTGTGAATTCCCGGAATCGACTTCTCACAGCCGAGCACGAGGCTCGGCACCTTCGTCGATTGCCCGTAATGTCGGGCGACGAGCTGGTCGAAGCTGGTACCGGAGTGAATCCGGCCACCCGAAGCGAGAGGCGCCCCGGAAAGCAGATTTCCGGTCTGGGAACTATGGATGTTGCCCTTGAGTGCCTCGGCGTTGTAGAGCCCCTTGATGAAGACCAACTTCTCACGCAATTCGGTCAGCGGCGCGAGTACCTTGCCGAGCTGCATCTGCTTGCCGGAACCCTTCGCCCACCACTCGGAGCCATGGAAGCCGTTCCCCGAAAACAGAACGGCCAGGCGGACCGGAGCCTGGCTGGCTGGCTTCGTGGTCTTCTTGCCATCGGCGACTCCATCACCCCAGACCGGGAGCGACTCCATCCACGGCAGCGCCATGGTCACGCCCAGCCCTCGAAGAAACACGCGGCGGGAATGGTGATGCCTTGGCATGTGTTTGTGCCTTTGCTGGCTTGAGTGACCCGGGCTCACATTACGAAGGACGGCGGAAATCCGACTCACGAAAACCGATGTCGGAACACCATATTGTCCGCTTCAGCATTTGGAAAGGGTTATTCGCTGGTCGCGTCTCTTCCCCGGATCTCCCGGAACTGTCGACTACGTACAATGATCTCGATCGCCGTTCTGCAGCGATATCCGTTCGCCGCCAACTGGCGGAGCATTTCTGCGAGCAATGGCCTGTCGGAAAGCTGGACTGCGCGGCCCAGCGCGTAGCCCAGCAACTTGCGACAAAACTGCTGTACAAAATCGTGACGCCGGGTGGTCGACAAGTATTTCCGAAGACCCTCGATCCCCTCGATGGTTGTGCCGTCGACGAGCCTGGTCCTGGTGTCCGACGGGCCTGCCCGCAACCTCCCGATGGCATCGTACCGTTCCAGGGCAAACCCGAATGGATCAATTCGCGAGTGGCACTTGGCGCACTCCGGTACGGAATTGTGCCGCTCCACTAACTGCCGTGTCGTCAACCCGGCGGGAACGCTGTCGGGCAACTGCGGGACTTTCGCCGGCGGCTTGGGCAGATGCTCGCCCAACAGCGTCTCGTAAACCCAGTTGCCACGCACGATCGGGCTGGTGCGCGATGCGGCCGACTGCTTGGCCAGCACCGATGCCATCCCCAGTACGCCACCCCGCCCCTGGCGGAGAACGCCCGCCACGCGTCGCCACTCCGGTCCGTTCACTCCGTCGATGCCATAGTGCTTTGCCAACGACTCGTTCAGGAACGTGTGATCGGCATTGATCAGGTCCAGGATCGAGCCGTCGTTGCGAAACAAGTCCCCCAGAAACAACACCGATTCCTCGTACATCTCCCCGCGCAGCCGGGCAAACTCCGGGAACGTCTGCTCGCTCTTGTCGTTATTTTGCGCGAAGTCATAGATACCCAGCCACTGGCAGGCGAATTCGATCGCCAGCCGCCGTCCACGTGGGTCACTCAGCATGCGTCTGGACTGCTTGACCAGCATCTCGGCTGAAGCCAGCCCGCCAGCGGCGGCGACTGCCCGCAGCGCTTCGTCCGGCTGGGATGACCACAGGAAATAGCTCAGCCGGCTGGCCAGTTCCCAATCGGAAACTCCAGCGGCGGCGGTTCCTGCCGGTGCGGACTCAAGCCGAAACAGGAATGGCGTGGCAATGAAGATGCGGCCGAGGGTCAGCCGAAATGCCGCCTCGTGTGACAGTCCCTGTTCGCGCAGTTGGTGGTACAGGCCGCGAAGTTCGCGACGTTCCACGTCGGTCAGCGGGCGGCGATACGCGCGGTCGGCCAACTCAACCAGCGCATCGATGTGCGCCGGTTCGGCGGCAACCAGTTCCTTGCGGAACGTGATCGCGGCCTTGGTGAATGGCGCGAGAAGTGGTTCGAGCCCGTGGTATTGAGAATTCTTGTCCTGGCGGTTACCGCTCATCGCTGTCAGGAGGTCCTCGAGGACCACGACTCGCATCAATGCGCTCTGACTGACGTAGCGCAGTTCTTGCCAAAGCTGGTCAATTCGAGATTTCTGTACAGCATCGAGCATCAGCCGTACGAGATGGTCGTCCTCTCGAAAGTACAGGGTGGTCGTATGGAGTTCGTCGACGGGCACGACCTGCATGTAACAGAGTACGGTCGGGAACAGGCTGCGATGGTCATCCATTGCCGACTCGAGTGCCGCTCGCACCTTGCTGTTCTTGCTGACGAGGATCGGCCGCGAAAAGGAAACCTCGCGATGGTCGGAGAACACCTGCGTCACTTGCGAGTACTTCACAGCGACTTTGCTTGGAAGGAGCCCGGACTTGCCGCGCGGCGCGGCTCCAACGATTTCGACTTGCACGCTCCCCCGGAGACCCGTTTCCTCGTCGAGCACGACGGTCGTCAGCAGTTCGCGGCCGGACACCAGGTCGGTGGGAAGACGGATCTCGATCACCGACGGAGCGCGAACGCAAAGGGAGGTGGCGTCGATCGCCTTTCCGTTGGGATGTTTGCCGAACATCGCCGGGTCGAGGCCCCACTTGGCCGAGTCGTTCGCGGCATCGTCCGGCGCCATCTTCCGCACATCGCGCAGCAGAATGTCCGGCTGGCCCTCTTTGACCAGCCGCGGCTTTCGCCACACGACGTAGTCATGCTCGTTTCCATCACCGGCGTCGCTGGCGACAAGCGAGACGATGACTCGCCGTTTGTCTTTACCTTTCACCGCTGCGGGAATCTTGTAACGCAGGTCCTGTTGAACGACCAGCGGATTGATCGGTTCCACCCACCGGGAGGAACTTCCCTTCCTGCCGCGAAGGCCGATCGGGTTGAACGCCCACAGCCCATTCTGCCACGTGGCCACATCGGCAGCCAACGCAGCGGCGTCCTTTGGCGTCGCGGTCCGCCAGCGCGCGCGGAGAGAGTCCAACAGGAGCGATGGATCAGAGCCCGAGAGACTCGACCAGAGTTTGCCGAGATACCGCCCGTTCAACCCGCGGGCACGAGCCACCGCACCGATCGTCTTGCCACCCTTCGTGAGCGCATCCCGTTCTGCGAGCAGCACGGCAAAATACTTTTCCAACGGCAAGCGTCCCGCTTTTCCGAGTCGCGTATCACTGTGGCCGTTGAGATAGCCGACGGCCAGGCCGGTTCCGAGGTCCACAGAGTCAGCGAATTGCGCATAGAACTTGCGGATCTCCGCGAGGATCTCATCCGTCCAGCCTCGCCGCGTCACGTGCGGTGAGAAGCGAAATCCATCCGGTAAAAGGACCACGTGGCGAGCAGTCTGCTTGCCCGCGTCGAAGTACTTCTGTGACAGGGCCGGCGACATCACCAGCGCGTCGCCGGTGTTGGTGAACCCCTCGCCGGCCGCGTTGTCGGCCGGAAACTCGCGGACCGGGTCGAGTGTGACCCTGGTCAGATCGCGGATCGTGTAGGTGTATTCGGCGTTGTTCAGCCGCCGCAGCACGACGGGCCCCGGATCGCCGGCATTGGCCAGCGATTCGGCAACGAGATACCGGCGGACCCATTCGCGAAGCTGTTTCCTCTGCGCGGCCGATGGCTGCCTCGAGTCCTTCGGGGGCATCTCACCGTTGTCCAGCATCTCGGCCACCTTGAGCCACGTCGCGGCACCACGTCGTACCGCAGCCAGCGTCTTGAACTGCTGGAGGTCTAGATCGCCCTTCTTGTTTTTCTCCGAATGGCACCGCAGGCAGAATCGCTTGATCAGCGGCCGTGTCTGGCTGCGGAACGACCTGGCCAACCCCGCAAAGTGATCCCGCTCAGGTTCCGCCGCGCGGACGGCCGACATCAAGGCCACCAGTGACGCTGCCACGCAAACCGACCGCCGGATGACTCGCATCGGATCCTCGCGCGTGCGTGATCTTTCCCATATCGTAGCATAGCGGGGGCCAGGAATTCATTCTGTCGCTGACCCGTCACGAAGACGGCAGTCAAGCTCTCAGAGCCGAAACCGCTCGCAGGTCAGTCTAAGCGCCTAATCGGCTTGTGGTCAGCAAGTCGGGACGACCCGCGATTACCCCTGGTTGACGAAATCGCTGGCTAGGCTGCTGCTGGTCGTCCTGCAACGCTTCACGAGTGGCTCTTCGACCAGTTGCGGACTTGGGCGGTATGGTGCGGCCTGATGCGACACCAGGCACAAGTAGCGGAGGAGGGACTCGAACCCCCGACACGCGGATTATGATTCCGCATGTGACCCCCCTAAACCCCGAGGAAAACGCCGTTTTGTGCCGCTGTGCAGCGCCAGGTGCAGCGCCAGGTGCAGCGCCGAAAAACGGGAACGCCCGAATCGAGCCCGAACTGGCCCACGTGATCGCGGCCTGGCCAACGCTGCCCCCGGCTATCCGCGCGGCGGTTCTGGCCATGCTCAGGGCGGCTGAGTGAGCCAGCCGGTGGCCTCATGCACTCTGGGGCGCCAGTTGCCCAGAAACCGAACCGCCCCCCCCACCCCGTTGGGGAGGGACTCCTTGACTTATCCCGTGTTCGCCGCCGGGAGATGACGGCTACTTGGACGTGTCCAGCGACGACCTGTCCCAGACCTTCAGCGTCTTGTCACCGCTGCCGCTGACGATCCGCTTCCCGTCGGGGCTGAAACTCACGCTGGTGACAGCATCTGAGTGTCCCTTGAGTGTGAGCGTCTCCCGGCCGGTTTGGGCATCCCAGACCTTCAGAGTCTTGTCTTCGCTACCACTGACGATCCGCTTTCCGTCGGGGCTGAAACTCGCGCTGTTAACAGGACCTGAGTGTCCCTTGAGTGTGAGGGTCTTCTGGCCACCACACCCCACGATCCCGACCAACAGCAACGCCAGCAGAACTCGCATCACATCTCCCAGGCTCGGACGCGGTACCCCAGTCTCTCCACCGCAGCCCCGGCGTTCAACCCGCGGGATGCGAACCACTATCGACTCGGCTTGTCACGGTTCGATCGCTGCATCCCTCTCAAAACACACCTTGCAGGGCATGGCCACGCTGGAGGGAAGCCCCCACACTACCGCGACACACTCACCAGACAAAAACCCCACTCCGCGGGGATCAGGCTCTGCAAGTGATTCCCCGGCCCAATGACCATCGGCAGGAAACCCGCCGCCTAAGCCAAGTGACGAATCGGGGTCCCGGATGATGCGAAGTCGACGAGATTCGTCGGGAGTTCGGACCTCAACCGCAGTTCGGAGATGTCCAGCAGCGTGTGCAGGATGGTGGCAACGAGATTGGCGGAACCGGTTCGATCGGCCAGCGGTTCCCCTCCGTCACGTGTGGACTGGCCAACAATCTGTCCATCTGTGATGCCTCCGCCGTAGAGCATCAGCGGGGCCAGCCCGGCCCAGTGATCTCGGCCGCCGTTTTTGTTGATGCGCGGTGTCCGGCCCATTTCGCCAACGCAGACGAGCAAAATGTCGTCGCTCAAACCTCGCTCTTCACAATCTTCGATGAAGGCCGAAACGGCGTGGTCGAAAGGCCGCCCGACGGCTTCCATGCCGCGAGTGACATCGAGATTGTTCCGATCGGCGTGCATGTCCCATACGAACCTGGTTGCGACGGTGACGAAACCGCAACCGGCCTCGCACAAGCGGCGAGCCAGCAGCAGTTCTTTACCGAGCGTCTGTGCGTTGTTCTGGTACCAGCGGCGAGCCGACCCGCCATTGTTGACGCCGCTGTAGCGATCTTCATCAACGAAGTGAGCGGTGTCATACCTCGCAATCGTCCGCGGGTCCTCTCTCGACAGATCAAATGCGTCGGCCACACCGCGGAGCACGATCTCGAAAGCCTGTTGGCGATACTTGTCAAATCCCTCGGCGGCCCCGCTCTGTTCAATATTCCGCCGAAGCCCGTCCAGTGATTTCAACAAAGCCGCCCGATCGTCGAAGCGTTTGGCCGGCAATCTCAGCTTCATGTTCTCTTGAAGTGTCGATCCACCACCTGGAGTGAACGCCGAATACGCGCTGTTGATCTCGCCGGTCTGATTGAACTTGCCGAACCGTTCATCAGGACCCAGTGCCCCTGGCTCAATCGTGTTCGGAAACAATGTCACGTTTGAGGGCAAACCGGTTTTGGGGTCGTTCGCTCCGGCCAGCCGTGAAAACAGCGTTCCGATATTGGCCTTGCGTGACGCTTTGCCGATCAGCGGCCGGAGACTGTGACTCGCACTGCCGGACGTATACGACCGCACAATCGCCATCCGGTGCGCCCACTTTGCCAGGCCGCTCATGGTGGATCCGAATGTGACACCAGGCTGGCTGGTCTGCACCACACCGCCGACCGTACGGATACGATCGGGAACATCGAGTTTCGGATCGAAGGTCTCGAACTGAGTCGGCCCTCCGTGCTGAAGCAAAAACACGACGGACTTGCCGGTCCTAATCGGTTTCTCTCGGCCACCGGCGACAGCTTGCGTGCGAAGCAAGTCCGCGAGCGAGATCCCTCCCAAAGCCAGGCCACCAGCCGTCATCATCGAACGGCGATCCATCGTTCGTTGGTGGTCGAAGATCGAGAGCATCGTTGTTCCGCTTGCTCGAGTGGCCGCAGTGCCCAATTCACCTATTCCAACGCGATCAGCAAGACGAGTATCCCAGAATCCCGCGAACTGGTCCACTTGAGAGCAGGACGACACCTGTGACCGTGCCCCGGGTCCTGCCGACGTTCAGCACCTCCCGCCTGATCAGCTTGCGGCGTACCACGGAAAGCCTTGTCATTTCCGTCCGCAGGACCGGAAGAACAAGGGGAGCACCGCCCCAGTCTCCCCACCCCCGGCCCCGGCGTTCAACCCGCTGGATCAATGCGCACTGGCGCGGGCGGGCCAATCGAGATTGTGTCACTTTGCCTTCTTAGGCGAGGCGAATTGCGCCGGTTTGCGAAGAACTCTGACCTTCATCACATAGTCGATTCAGTGAGTTGGACCCTTCGAGTCAGGTTGAACAGTCCAAAACTCAGAGATCAATGTCGTCGATTCACCGGGAGCGATCGACCTGTTCTCAGGATCCTTCGAAGAAGTATGACTTCCGCCGCCATCGACTGCGCCTTTCGGAGTGGCCCCTGGATCAGGAAGCTGAAATTGCTGAGAACTGCTTTGCCTTGCTCCCTTTGACTCAGCCAAAACTGCCACCATTCCCGTTCTATCACTCTTCTTTGTCGGCAAATAGAAGAGGATCTTCCCCTTGTCGCAAATCCCCAAGGCCTGAGTATCCACTCTGGTCATTTTTCCAGACTCATAAGACTTTACCATGCTGTCATTGACGTTATTGAAGACAAACAGCCTGTCATCAGTTGACGGCTGGCTGCGATAGAACTCCTGCTTTTTTTTGTCGGTGTCAAAGTCCTGAAAGGGCACTTGTCGGTAGAAGATCTCGACCGAGACCTGGACCGGCGCACCGGAATATCGGAATCCCCAGGCTTTTTTGTTCCCCAAACTGAACCACTCACCTATCTCAGGAACAAAGGCAATTGAACCACCATCAGGCTGTCCTTTGACCCCAGAACTGGAATTTGTACCCGCATCCCCAGGCTGTTGACCCGTTGTCTCAGTTACACACCCAAAGCAACCGACGACCAGCAGGCCACAGGCAACAACACGGAGAATTGGGAAACATCGCATGTCGAATCGTCCTCATTTCGAATTGGGCGTGCTGACCAACGTGGTATCAACGAGTTAGGTATTGTTTTCGGACGAAAATGCGGACGCGAACCGTTGTTAGAAAACCAGTTTGCCGGCACGCCTGGGGATCGGATCTGATTGTCTCCACCCCAGCCCCGGCGTTCAACCCGCTGGATCCGAACCACGCCCCCCGGCGTCGCTCGACGGAGATGGTGGATTTCCGATCTTCACCGAAACGCTACCTGCAGGTCATCCGCCTTGATCTTTGCCGGAAGCCTCGATCAGTTGCCTGGCCTGTTCGGCGGAGTTTTCGGGGACGGCCACCTTGACACCGCCGGCTCCTCCCGGTGAGGAGTAGTGTGGGAAGTTGATTCCCACCAACTCATCTTGAACGAATGCGTCGATCCCTTCGTACTCTAGCATCGCTTTGACCATTGATGCCTCGATCGAATTACCGACGAACACCTCCACAAAACTGACCTCGTCGCTCATGATGCTCAATCCCCGGTCACTTTTTCCCAGCAGCCGCCCGTCGCCAGGCGCGGACACGGTACCCCAGTCTCCCCACCCCAGCCCCGGCGTTCAATCCGCCAGATCCGAACCACGCTCATCGGCGTCGGGGGATGGAGCGGCCCTGACTTATCCGGTGTTCGCCAGATCGTTGCTTCGACGACAGTGAGACGCTCCTCACCTCACCAGGGTTCTGCAGGCATTTCTCCAGCTGCAATCTTATCAATTTGCGATGGAGAATAAGGTGACTCGACGACGTTCGAGTCCAGATGGCGAGTGCGGAAGAGGTTGACGATGTACGCCATCCGCTCTCTTATTTTTGTCCAGTCCTTGGCCCGCGTGTTCTTCAGTGTGCCTCGTCCCGGATCCCATCCTTCTGACCCCTCGAGGAACTCCCGCAATTCCACACTGTCAATAGTCGTCAATGTCGACGGAAATTTCGCGTCATCGAGCGATGGCACGTCCTCGTGGACCGCCAGCAATTTCTCACCAACGCTGAAGGTCATCAGCCGCTGCGTCACACACTTGCGGATCAGGAATGGCAGCGAACGACTGATGTACGGCTGCAGTCGAATATGCTCATGCAAGATTGCAAGACAATTCGCAAAGTAAGTGCACTCGTGCCTCGTCTTCGAATCCTCGGCAAGCCGTGCCGCTTCGTATTGCAGAAAGGCACGGCGTAATAGGTCCTGCCCACCGCGATCCGTTGGCCCGTCTCGAAACTGAGTCAGAAACGCGCTCAATAAGGTGTCACGGTCACCATTGTGAGCATGAACCCGTTGGGCATATTCCAGGTAGCGAGCGGTCGCCCTGCCAATATCGTCGAGCACGATCGCATTGCCGTCAAAGACCAGCCGCGCAGCAACATTTCGCGTGTAACCGGCGAGCAGGAAGCCACAGTACCCACCGACTGCGGTCCCGATCACCAACCAACCAACGATAGAAACGAGCAGATCCCAGCTAGCAATCGCAGCGACCTGGCAGCCAAGGCCTGCTCCCACAACGGCTCCGACAATGCCGGCGACAATCGTGGCATCTCGTGAGGCCTGGTCTTTGTCCTCCTGTCGAATCGTGACTCCGGCTTTTCGTGACCCCCATACGGCCCAACTATGGAAGTTGGCACCTGCTTCCCGGCTCACCACATCCTGAAGAGCCTCGGATAACAGGTAGTGGATTCGAGTGATCTTGAAGTTCGCGAGAACAGGAACAGGCGTCTCGACAGACTCCGTGATCAACGCATCCCAATGGGCCATCGTTTTCGGGTGCTCAGACACGATTGGCAGCCTAACAGCAGAGCAAGGAGACATCGACTTGGCGGCCCCTCTCCTCAGCCCGTCTCCGGAATACAACCTGTCAGATCCGAACTTCGCTCCCTCGTGACGTTCCGCCGGGACAACAGAGTTATGCCGGGTTCACGGGAAGGCGGCGGGGAAGGAGTGTCCAGCGACTTCTTATTCAACTGAGCATTGCACCTCGCGGCCACGCCGTTCTACCATCCCATCGCCGCGTTGACGCGCCGAAAAACCGTGTTGTTGCTTTCAGGTCCGAGAACTACCGGAACAGATTGCCGAGACTGTTGTGCCACAACTACTGTTCCGCAATTGGCGGGTCCGGCGACCACAGTGTTATTGGCTCCTCCCGGTTTTTCACGTTCACGGTAGCGATCTGGAAAAGTGTCACGTCGTCACCAATCGCCGCACGAGTTGAATCCGAAAGCAATATCTCCACCGGGAAACGCCTCGTCATTCCTTCGATCCGTGATGCCACGTTGACCGTATCGCCAATGACTGTGTAGTCCAGCCGGCGCTTCGAGCCGATTGCTCCGATAAGCAACTCTCCTGTGTGCAGTCCGATTCCAATGGACAACGTCGGTAGCCCATCCTGCTGGAGCCTGCGATTCAACGCCGCCAGGCGTTGCTGCATGTCAATTGCCGCCGCCAGTGCTCGTTGTGGATGATCGCTACAGATTACAGGAACGCCAAAGACCCCCATCACGGCGTCTCCGATGTACTTGTCCAGCATTCCTTAGATGGTCCATGATCGCCACCGTCATTTCCTCCAGGAACGCATTGAGGAACTTCACGACCTGTTCCGCCGGCAGTTTTTCGCTGAAATGCGTGAAGCCGCGGATGTCCGTAAAAATAACGGTGGCCATTCTTCTCTGTGTTTTTTGGTCGAGAAGGTCGGGTTGACGCGAGATTTGCTCCACGAGTTCCGGTGGCAGAAATCTCGCCAACTGTTCTTTGAGTGCAGCTTCGCGGTGAATTCGAATCAGGCTCTCCACACAATATGCCGTACATAACGTCGTGATTCCCAACGTCAGCAATCCAATCATCAACAGTGGAAGCCGGTACTCTTCTTCGGCCGGCAAAGCAAACAACAGCCCGTGAAGTACAACGGTTGCCGTGCCGGTAAAGACGACTACCCGGCGACTGTAGCGCAGCCCAGCCAGTACAATCAGCAGAGTGTAGATGCAGACGGCAAACACTCGCAAAAACAGCCACGGGTACGCTCCCTGCATCGCCAACAGGAATGGTCCAGCGGTGAAGATTGCCAGGTCGATCGTCGAAATCAGGTACTTCCGCCAAAGCGAATAGATAGGTTCGCTTCGCAGATAAAAGAAGATGCTCACCCTCACCAACAACGATGCTGCAAAGAGTCCGAGCAGCATTGCCCCAGCCCGGTATGACGCAACCGGTAGCACGTGCGTCAGCAGATTCGCCACAAGCACCAGGCCGAAATGTGCCATCTGCACATAGTTGATGACTATCTCGTTCCGCGTCTCTTGTTGCTGCCGAATCTGTTCAAACTCTCGGCCTGCGGCATCACCAGTTTGGTTCTCTTCCATCAGCAGAACGTCTTTTCCTGGTCACCTTCATTTCCGACGCGTTGCTTTCTCCAACCAAAACACTCTTCGTCGGTCGGGACACATCCGCAACTCGGAACCCAAGATCGCCCATTCACTGTGACATGAAAGCTCATGGCCAGCCAGCCAACCGTTTCAAGAATCAGTTGCGTGTTTAGTGAATCACTCAGATTGGAAGACTGCGATAACGCTAATCTGCCCCACCCCAGCCCCGGCGTTCAACCCGCGGGATCCGGACCACGCCCCAGCGGACCTGGGTCGTCTGCCAGTGGATTGGCAACTCCCAGCCCATCGCGGCGAAGCACTACCTTCAGGTGACCGACGACCACTTCACCAAAGCGCTGCAAAATGCGCTGCAGCAACCCGCCGTTTTGCCTCGCACGGGGTCGCAAAGCGAATTGGCCCTCAGCACGCAAGCCCCTGTTTTGCATGGGGATGCGGCGGATTGCGAGAAGGTGCCACAGGGGCAAGCTCCCCGGGTAAGACTTGAACAGAAGGCATTTTCTACGAGACGTGTGGAGAAATCTGAAACAGGCGCTGCAAAAAGCGCTGCAGTTGGTGACGATTTGCCGCCAATCGACTCCGATCTGGCCCAGGTGATCGACGCCTGGCACTCGCTGCCGCCGGACACCCGTACGGCCATCCTGGCCATCGTCGCGGCCGCTCAGGGGCGGTAACCGCCAGATCTCGTATGGAGTTCGAACCGTGACAACCGACGACAGGTCCGATGCCAGCAACATGCCATCCTGCCGTGTCTCACCACAACGTCTCCGGAAGCTTCGTCCCTCTACCGGGATTGGCCAGCGCCGTTTGGCTGGACCGCCCCCGACATCTCACTCGCGAAATCGGGATCTCGCCTCCGGCATCAAGCCGGTGGCGGCTTCCAGAACGTCCCGGTGATCCCGGTCACTCCGTCCTTGTTGCGGGCATAGCACGCCGTGAAGATACGGCCGGGCTTGAGTTCGATCGACGAACTGTACCCCTGGTTGCTATCCAGAGCGGGTCGCAGCAGCCAGGACGTTGGATTCCATGTCCGGCCAGCATCGTTGCTCAGTCTCGCGTAAAGTCCAAACGGCGCATAACGTCGACCGAATGTCAGCAGGAGCCGGCCATCGGAGAGCTTGAGCAGCCGAGGACATGCCCCGGAAGTGATGTTCGTCTCCACCGGATCAGTCCAGGTCCTGCCTCCATCTCGCGATTCATTCCTCCAGAACAGGCCGGAACGGCTGTCCTGGCAGCGACCGGTGCGGTGCAGGGCGACGACGTGTCCATCTCCCATTTCCACAAGCCCGGGTTCGTAGTAGACGCGAGTCGTCTTCGCTCCCTGGGCCATCACGGCGGGAGGCGACCAGGTTCGACCGTTGTCATCGGATCGATAGACGACATTGGAGGACAGGCCCTCAAGGCCTGCTCCGATTGCCCCGTAGCAGGGAGCGAGCAACGTTCCGGAGGACAGTCGGATCGGTTTCGAACAGGTCTGTAGACGTGGTGCGAACAACACGTGGTGATTCAGTGGCCACGTGAGTC
>Ga0310120_10002198_pt1 | contig 14379 bp, 15 predicted proteins | sample CB27_AW_983_MG_FD_203506 | JGI IMG/M metagenome (GOLD analysis project Ga0310120, IMG submission 203506) | Marine microbial communities from Western Arctic Ocean, Canada - CB27_AW_983 | ecosystem: Environmental > Aquatic > Marine > Oceanic | place: Canada: Western Arctic Ocean | collected... | reverse complement strand
CGTTCCGGGAGGAGAGCTGGAGCCGTCACGTCCGAGACGAGCGACCGTCTCGAGGCAACCCTGGATCGCGGAGGAGACTCTGGGTTTGGCCTGGGCTGGGCTTTCGGCGAGCGCCGTGCCCGCTATGGGGCAAGCACGCGGTAGTGGCCTTGGACGTAGGCGTCCCCATTTCCCAGGTGGGTGTACATCAGGCAATAGCGACCCGCGTCGTGCAGCGAGACCACGTCTTCGGTTGCACTCAGCTGTAGGGGCCCGACGTCGTAGAGGGTCTCCTCTCCGACGTGGTGGTGGAGATTGAAGCGGATCTTCCCGACGAACTCGAAGGCGTAATCCACTCGCCCACCAGCCGCCAGATCGAAGCAGTCCTCACGGGCCTCCCGAGGCCCCAGCCGATGCTCGATGACGACGTGCCCGGCCGCCGGGCTCGAGTCGCTCCCGCTCGCCCCTGTAGCCGGCGGTTTCACGACGCCGACCCACAACAGGGTCGCCGCGGCGATGACGCCCGGCAGCCCGGACAGGCCGTGCTTGGTTGCTGACAGCGACACGCGGACCTCCCCGACACTTCTCGCGTGAGCAACGGTATCAAACCCGCGCCTCGAGGTTTGGAATCGGAACCGGCGGATCGCACCAAAAAGCTCGCGGGTAGGAGAAACATCGAGCTCGTGGGCCTGTGCTCAACGCGTGATAGCGCAGAGGCTTCGACGCAGACCGCAAGCGGACCAAGACGCCACTCCCTGGTCTGCTGGTTGAGAATGAGAATAGGAATTTCTCTGCCTATCCGGTTGGCTCCGCTACCGGTGTGCGGAACCCCTAGAGAGCTCGCCACGAGCACAGCCCTCGCGAGAGCCCGCTACAGGCCGGTAGCCCCTGGGTCAGTGGTTCAGGCGGAGCGGACCGGATAGGCAGAGGAATTTCAAGCCCCGTTTTCCTCACCACCGATACTAGGTGTTCTGACAAGTAGCCCTCAGACGAGGCACATCAGCCCCGTCCTGGGTCGTGATCGGCGAGGCAGCCTCGGGGCGAACTGACGTGCAACAACTGGTGTACGTCTGCGCCCTTGCTACGCCAGTGGATCAGGATGCGAACCAGTTCATGAGGGAGGGACCCAAAACGAATTTTGAGGACTCGATTCGAGTAAAGGGCCAACACGTTGTCTTTGAGCCGGAGGATGCGATCGATGCCTTCTACGCCAACTGTCCGGCGGAACTGGCGGACGAAGCCCGCGCACGACTGCGACCGATGGGTCTTCAGGGACTGTCCACTCGCCGCCGCCCCGGGTATGAGACGATCCGGTCGACCTACGTCGTCTGTACCCGGGATCGAGCGCTTCATCCTGAACTTCAAGAGAGAATGGCTACGCACTGAGACGAGACGGTCCGGCTTGAAACCGACCACTCGCCATTCCTGTCTACGCCAGCAGCGCTTACCGAAATCCTTCTCAGGGCGACGAACTAAGCCGGACGCCAGTTCGCTCCACGCCGGGGTGATCGATCGCGATGGTTCCGGGATGAGTTCGAACAGGAGCTTGTCTCTCAACTGATCGCGGGTGCCTTCCAGGGAGGAAAAACTTTCTCGGGGTCACACTCTTCGTCGACGATCCACTTGCACATGCGCCGGACAGGCTCGATTGCGTCCTGGGGCATCGTCGACGTGACGTGGCAAGCATATCCGAGGGACGTGAGTCGCTGCGCTCCGAACAAGGGCAATTGATTGCGAAGCTCCCGCTTCAAGCTCTCGGGATAGATCCCGACGGTCTGCGTATAGGAATTGACCGCGTCGGTCACTTTCTTGATGTCGTCAACCGGGACCACGTTGGCGACACGACCTGAGAGCATGGGTGCGTAGTCAACCGCTTCATCGAACTGTGAAACGATGACGGCCCCTTCGTTCTCTTCGCCGCCGACGACCCGGTACCAATCATCGGTCATGCGTGAGCCATCGATGTGGTCACGCAGCTCCCGATCGAAAGTCTTGGGCTTCGTCGAGATGTGCTCGGGCAGGCTCATCATCTGCTGATAGATCCGCTCCCCTAAGCGATTTGCACGTTCGATGCCCGACGCATCCGTGCCACAGAGCACGTAGATCACCCGGGCGCAGGTGCAACCTTCTTGATTGGCCATGCCGATGTCAGTCGCTGCCCGAAGCGCGACTTCGCTCAGGACCTCTTCGCTCTCGAATGCTTCCGGACCAATAATCGTCGCGCTGCGTTTTGGATCGAGTGAGATCAGTTCAAGACCGGGTTGGATATAGCGAGTCACGTGTTTGACCGAGGCATAGCCTCCCCAAGCCACGATCTTTTCGACGTGCTCGGGGCGATAGAGGCGTTCTTCGATCTCGGTGTCGCCGCCCTTCCAGTAGGCAACCGCGAGATGCTTCGTGAGCGGATGGTTCGGCGCAACGTCCGCCAACGTCTGCGCGATCGCCACGGCGGTCAGCGGATCGTTCGACGGCACTTTGATGATCGCGTCGCTCCGTGTGATCGCATTGCGAATGATCGTAATCGCCGATACCAGGCCGCCGTTGCCGGCCGGAACATGAAGGGTGCGGGCGCCGAACGCCCGGATCCTTACGATTCGACCGTCGCGCAGGGTTCTTGGCACCCAGCCTTCGAGATGATCGATGCCTACTCTTGCCTCCGCGAGCTCGCGAATGGTCTCACGCTCAAATACATAAGGGAGCATCGTGTAGCTGTTCTTGAGCATCGAGGCCGGATAGTTGGTTGCAACCAGTCCCGCTTCAAAGGCCCGCTTGATGTGAACGTTCTTTTCGAAGTCGAGCGCCTGGCCGAGGGCCTCGAGCACGTCGAGGATCTCCTCGAACGAAATCTCGTAAAGATCGGCCATCGCCATCGGATTCTCGAGGGGCAACTGTTCAACGTACTTCGCTGGGTCAGGCGCTTCGAACCCACCGCTCGCCCCACGACCGCCATACTCAATCCAGTCGTCTTCAACGACTTGGCCGCGCAAAAACATCGGAACGCGAAATTCGCTCATCCTTCAAACTCCCGCATGAAGTTGACGGCTTCGTCTTGAACTTCCTGGGTCGCATTGCACGTGATGCGATCGTCTTCGGTTCCTTCCTTTTCGCTGTAACGAATGATTTCGTGCTCGATGGGAACGCTCGCCAAGCCGCAGGGGCACGGGGTGTCCCAATCGATGGTGACTTCGTCTCCAGAGATGATCCCGCCCCAATGACTCTCGTTGAGAATGTCGTAAAACGCCGCACGTCCTGTTTGCTTCCCTTCGCGAGGAAGCGGCTCACTGGTATCAGGATCGAGCAAGAACGGGATTACCCAGGGTTGAACGTGGTAACGATTCTCCGGACATGCCCAGTGGAAGGCACTGATCTCGCTCATCCCGTAACCCTCTTGGATGCGATCGACCCCGAGGAACTCTTTGATCACCTCCATGTAGTTGTCGGGGAGCACGTGTCCCTTGGTGCCGCCTCCGGTCAAGATGGCGGAGTTCTTTGCGAACACATCCTTCACGCCCTGCTCGAGTCCCGACTTCGCGATCTCGTACATCAGCGTGTAGGTGCCCGTCATGAAGACGCGCTTGCCGGCGAGTTCGGTAGCCATGCGCTTGAAGAATTTCTCCATTTCAACCGGGCGCCGTTCCTCCATGGCCTGGAACTCGTCCTTGCGGGCCAATAGCGCCGGATCGATCTTTACGCGATCAAGTTCGCCCCGAGACGCTGCGGCTCGCAACTTGCTCGCGAGGAACATCAGGTCGGTACTCACAGCATCGGAGTAGAGCGGGTGGAATCGGCTCTCGTCGCCACCGGTGAACTCGTTCTTCAATAGGCCCACCATGCGGAGATGCCCGAGCTTGCCCTCCGCGTAGTTGGGCCAAATGACGTCGACGACCGGATCGAGATCTTCGGGCTTGGGTTCTTTGAAGAACTCTTGAAAGAGAAAGAGCCTCCACAGCCGCATGCCGTAGAAGCCTCCGTAGTCGTCCTTGGGAATGATGGAGATCGTACCGGTGGTGCCCGACGACGTAATGACACGGAGCTTCGAGCCCGCGTCGAGACGATCGATCCAATCATCGATGCCTTCACAGTTCGATACATCTACCTCCGAAAGGTCATGGCTGGTTTGTTTCTGCAGCCACTTCGTCATGAGGTCAAAGCGCTTGTTGTCGAGCAATGCAGCCGGATAGGACTTGAAGGCCGTGTGGGCGAACAACAATGGCGTTACGTCGTTGAATTCATCGACGTCTTTGATGTCGAGACGATCGGCGAGGTTGCGCACGATCTCGATGCTCTCGCGGTGAGCTGCAAACCGCTTCTTCATCCCCTGTCGCTGCAGCGCTTCGATCTCATCGCGTGAGATTGTGTGCATCTTGGTGATCGACGCATCGAAGTACTCGATCGGATCGTTCATGAACAAGTCGAGAGTTTTTTCAGCAGTCATCATGCTCTCCTTAAATTGGGCGAATGTTCAGTCGGGGTTGTCCACGGCACCTTCGTCAGATCTGCGACCCAGCAGATCAACGAGGGCGCGCGCAGTGGAATCCAGATTGCTCGCGAGCTTGTACTCATCACTCGCGCTCCAATTGATGATCGCCGTGTAAAGCGATCCAATGACGATGTCGGCCAGCACGTCCGGGGCATGGCGGGACGTGATCTGTCCGCGCGCCACACCGTCTTCAACAAATCGCAGGGCGGCTTGTCCCAAGGCACGGGTGCGCATCACTTCACTCTGGCCGTCGACGCCCAAGCCGAGCATGAGTCTTACCAGTTCGGAATAGACCGGCCGTGCGTCGAGGTAGTCACCGATCCCCACAAACAACGTGTGTAGGCGTTCGAGTAACTCGCCCTGCCCGGCAGTCGCCGCATCGACAATATCCGCGAACTGCAGGGCTCGTTGCTGTGCGATTGCCTCGTAGAGATGTTCCCGGGTTTCAAAGTGATTGAAGAACGTGCGCGGCGCGACATCGGCCCGCGCACAAATATCCTCGACCTTGGTGCCACGGACCCCAAACTCTTGAAAGAGCACGATTGCGGCGTCGAGCAAGGCGGCGCGATTCTGCTGGCGGCGACGCTCGAAGCGGTTGGGGGCTTCGACGGGATCGGGGGACGACATGTCGGCATCGTATCGGAATTGCAGTTGACTGCAATGGTGCAATTGTCCGCAATATCGTTCGCTTATATCAATCGGGCGACGCCGCATCCAGGGCGGATAGGCAAAACAAGCAATGCTTTCCGCACCACCGATACTAGGTGTTCTGAAAAGTAGCCCTCAGACCAGGCACATCAGCCCCGTCCCGGGCGGCAGTAGCCGAATTTCGATTCAAGCACCAGCGCACTATTTGGCACGATCTTCGAACTCGCCGTCATCGATGCGTCTACCGCCTTGGATCGATTGAGACATTTGCCGATACATCTCTCGAGGGTCGGTTTTCGGTGACTGCGGGTAGTTGAAGCGCCACTCGCGGATGGCTTCGTCGACGAGTTCGGACGCCGCGTTTTCCTGGAGCAGGACGAACGCGTAGTTGTACATCGCCATCTCGATCGATCGATTCCCAGTCGCAAGAGAGCGCTCGATCAACTCTCGAATTTCGTGCGGTTTGACTGGCGCTCTCTTCCGGCACTCGGGCGGCGTCTTGCGGCGAGGACCAGCGCACATTTCAGCCTGCAAGGCGCGGAAGTAGAAGCTGTAGGCTCGATCCGGGTAGAGCACTGAGCTCACGTCAGCGATATTCGTTTCGGGTTTCAGGAGCGCTTCCGGCAGGGTGAGGTACTCGAGCTGGAATTTAGGGAGACTCAACTCCAGAGCAGCCAGTGTTAGGCCGAAGACGTAGACCACCAGGAGCACCTGATGTGAGCGGAGCCATCGCACCTACAAGCCCTCCTGGATTTCCGGATCCCGAATCTTCCAGATATATGAATCGAGGTAGTAGTGGCAGGCGGCGGCGGCGCTGATCGCGGTTGCCGCATAGAATCCAGTGGCCTTCTCCAGGCTGAAATTGAGAATCGGATCAGATTGCAGCGAGTTGATCAGTCCGAAGCTCAAAAGCGACAGATTGCCTCCGGTGACAAAGTGGTAGACGATTGCATAGGCGGCTCCGAGCAGCAGGTAGCGCGACAAGTTCAAGTTGGACAGCAACAGTGGTGTTCGACCGGTTCGTTCTGCTTTGTTTTCTACGTACCAGTAAACCATCAAGATATATTGCACGCCGTGCATGATCCGGTGAGCGACCAGATAGAGCAGGAAGGAATCCTGGTAGCTCACGAAATACCACAACCCGTAACTCGACGTGAGAAAGAGGTACTTCATCGGATTGATTCGGTTGCCGCGAACTCCCCCCACGATCAAGTGCCCGAGGTACACGACTACGTAGACCCCCAAGACCATCCAGCTCGTGGCTTGGATCAGTTGGATCGTCTCGACGTGAAGCGCCGCATCCCAGCGGTAGAGTTCCGCGACCCAAAGTTCTGACCACAGCGGTGTCGTGAGAAGAATGTTTCCGTAGAGAAAAATGCTGAGAAGAAAATCGAAGCGTTTCGTATGCGGCGCATCGGTGCCCGCCTTGAAATCGTAGATCCGAGCGAAGCCATATTGTTGCATTAGGCTGTGCTGGTGATCCCAGAGTAGGAATACGATGCCGAGGGTGATCGGAACTAACGCGGTCCCGAGTACGATCGAGGGAATTAATACGATCGGCCCGAAGATCAAACGGTGATGCCAACGTTGCCAGTCTTCATCGAGGCCGTAGCCCCGCACCCAGCCCGCATAATGATGCGGCGCCGTGATCCAAACCGCGATCGAGGCTTGGGCTATGTACGGAAGTGAGTTGTGAAAGAAGAATGCGATTGCGAGCGCGATCGGCGGCAGCGCGACAAACCAGAAGAGGTCCGCGGTAGGACTTCGGATGTAGCCGAGGGACATCGTGCCAGTCGCCACAGTAGGCCTCCGCGCGTTCAAGGATGGCGCAGTCACGAAAATTGTAACATGCCGGCGCGCTAATTTTTCAGGAATGTACGTCGGCAAAAAATCCTGAACAAAGACGACTCTTCGCGGCGTTGGTGCATGAATCGAAATACGGCAGCAGCGACGCCACTTCTGTGAGATTTCTCAGGCACCCATCGCGAAAGATTCTGGCATTCCGAGACCCGTCATTCGGTTCAAGATGTTGCAAGCAACAATCGACTCAGTCCTCTGCGACTCCGGATGCCGAGCGCGAAGTATCGGCCCAACGATCGTTTTGTACCGGAAGAAGGTGTTTTCCACGCGGGCTTGCTGATGGTATCCCGATTCCTTCTTCCACTGGCGGCGTCCGATTTCCTTCACCCTCATGATCGTACGATCGCGAGCACATGACCGAGATCTTCGTTGACGCGATCCCGTCGCACTCTTCGAAGGTGGAACGACTGTATCCCGTCAGCAGAATTCGGACATTCAGAGGCCCTAAGCTAAGAGACATCTGACGGGGTCCTCTGGACCCCGAGGAGTGTCTCATGACCAAGCAAAACAAGCAGTCCGCCGAAGGAGCGGTGCCTGCGAGACATCGAGCAGCACCAAGAGGCCGACCAGTCGTATCTCGACGAAGGTGTCCAGCTCCTCGAACTGGCTCGAAATGCCCAGAGACTATTCGCAAAGCAGGAAGCGAAGGAAAAGCGGCGGCTGCTCGGTTTTCGAGTATCGAACTGCTCTTGGAAGGGCGGGGAGCTAACCACCGAGCTGCGCCAACCCTTTGATCTTCTTCAGCAAACAGTCGCCGAGGCCAAAACGAAAAAAGCCACCGAACCTTCGTTCGACGGCTTTTCAGAGATTTGGCTCCCCGGGCAGGACTCGAACCTGCGACAAGGCGGTTAACAGCCGCCTGCTCTACCAGCTGAGCTACCGGGGAACGGATGCTCGGGCGGGCGGAGTTTAGGCGTTGGCGTCGCGTTCGCAACGCTCTCGAGCCGGCAGATGGCTCTCCCTCGGGAGGTCGCGGTGCCGATCAGATCGGGTCGAAACGGATTTCGAGGACTTCCAATTCGCGCCGTCCCTTGGGCACCTTGACTTCGATCTCGTCGCCGACTTCTCTTCCCAGGAGCGCGCGCGCGACCGGTGAGGTGACCGAGATGCGGCCTTGTTTGGCATCGGCCTCGTCTTCTCCGACGATCAGGTAGACAATTTCGTCATCGGTTTCGATGTCCGACAGGCGAACGGTGGCTCCGAAGTGCACCTTGTCCGGTTCCTGGCCGGTGCTGTCGATGACTTGCGCACGGGCGATTCGATCGTCGAGCATGGCCATGCGTCCGGCGATATGCGCCTGCTTTTCCTTGGCGGCGTGGTACTCCGCGTTCTCGGAAAGATCTCCATGCGCGATGGCTTCCTCGATGTCCTTGATGTTGGCAGGACGGTCGACGGATTTTAGTCGCTTCAACTCTGCTTTGAGGGCTTCGTAGCCGCTCGGAGTCATCGGGACTCGCTGGTCCATTTTCTTCCTCGTTCCAATGCGGGGGTGGGTGGAATATGGCGCTCGAGAGGGCTCATGGATTTTCAGAGGATCCCAGGTTTCGACGGCGCCGGAGACAGTTGCGGTTTTTCTCGGTGTGGAAGAGATCGCGCCGAAATCGGATTGGCGAGGATCTCGTCTCGAAATAGGCTACCCAGAGCCTGCCCGCGCGGCAAGGAGAATGAGCCTCTTTTGGGTTGATCCCGATGGTCGGCGTCATGGGATCGGGGAGCCAAGATGGGAACCGAGGACGAGCCGGGTCGTGAGCCGACGGGAAATGCACATGCCGGACCTCCGTCGTCCGGCCGCGAATCGGATCGACAGGCATTCGTTCGGACCGCCTTGATCTTCTATGGGGTAATGGGTTGTGTCGCCCTGATCTGGAGAATGGCCGCGTCCAGCGAATCGATCCTCGACCCCAGTGGCGACGGGACGGCGGCGGCCATGGGTCTGTTTACGGCCGCCTTCGCGGGTCTCGCAGTCGGGCTTGCTGCGGTCGGAGTTTCGGAATGGCTCACGCGCGGGACCGAACTCGGAGAAAGACTCGCAGACCTTCTCGGGGAGAGTCTGGCCGGGATCAAGTTGGGCGATGCGATCCTGCTCGCCGTCGCGAGTGGAATGGCAGAGGAGATGTTATTCCGGGGTGCCCTGCAACCGGCGGTCGGAATCGTCTGGGCGAGCCTCATCTTCGGCGCTTGTCATTTCCTGCCGCGCCGTGAACTCGTGATCTGGAGTCTCTATGCAGTCATGATGGGGTTCGCGTTCGGCTGGCTCTTCGAATGGACGGGACAGCTGCTGGCTCCGATCGTCGCGCATTCAGTCGTGAACGGAATCAATCTTCCGCGCCTTGCCCGACGTTACGAAAACCTAGGGGACGACTAAGGTTCGGCTAAGGTTCGGCAAGGGTCCGACCAGGCTCCTAGCCGCGAACCGCGATCGCGTCGATTTCCACGTGCGCTCCGAGCGGGAGGGCGGAAACCTCGACGGTGGCCCGCGCCGGAGCGGGAGCGGAACTGAAGGTCTCTGCGTAGATCGCATTCACTCGGGGGAAGAGGCTCATGTCCGTGAGGTAGACCGTCGCCTTGAGGACGCGACTCGGATCGCTGCCCGCGGCCTGGAGGACCGCTTTGAGATTCGACAGGACCTGCCGCGTCTCGTCCTCGATCTCTCCTGAGACGAGCTTCCCGGTCTTCGGGTCGAGTGGAATCTGACCGGAAACGAAAACGAGTTCGCCCTGCGCGATCGCCTGGGAGTAAGCGCCGACGGGCGCGGGTGCGTCTTCGGTTCGGATCTCGGTCTGTCGCGTGGATTCGGTCGCTTGATCAGTCATCGCCGCCGTAGCTTAGGGCAACCCGACCACGATCGGACTAGGAGGGCTCCGGAAGCAATCGCTCTTCCAGCACTCGAATCAAGTATCCGAAGAGCAGAAGGTTGGGCAAGCGCGCCCGCGTATCGCCCTTGATGCCGGCACCGTCTGCGAAGGCTTCGGCATAGCGCGAGAAGAACTCGATCGTTTCGTAAGGGACGTTCTTTGCGAGCATCTCGTTGATCTGCTCGGTCGGCAGGTCGTCGAAAATCTCCGCGAATTCCACGGCAATCTCTTCCGGTGTCATATCGTCTCCGAGAAACCGACGCCGTTCGTGCGCGCCTCAGCAAATTCGTCGTGCCAGAAGCGGCTGCAGTCCAGCCATTGTGTCTCGTGTGTCTCGGTCGACGAGATCTCCCATCTAGAGAACCCATCGACACCACATCTTCCCATCGGGGCTGTCGACTGTCAACCACGGAAAAAAACGAAATCGGCCGAGTTTGGGCACTAGAGCCCTTCTGGCCGGGTTCTTTCCGATCACTTGCTTGCAACCTGCGTGAAGCGGAGGGATGGAAACCCGTGTACGATCGGGAAGCCGCGTCGATAGTTGCCTATCGAGATCGGTCTTGCCGGTGGCTGAAGAATTCGCGTTGATTGTATGAAGTTTTTTTCGCGCAGGGTGTTGAGTATCAGGCGAGCGACGATTCAGTGTCCGCCGAGTCGTCTGTCGCACTGTTCGTCTCGCCGCTCGCCGCACGTGCGCGAAGGATCGAATCAGAAGAGAAAATGGCGAGTCCGATCCAGACCAATCCGAATCCCGCAGCGTGGGCCGAGGTAAAAGGCTCATGGAATGCGAACGTCGCAAGAATCAGGGTGAGCGTTGGTGCGATGTATTGAAACATTCCGACTGCAACCAGCGGGAGATGGCGCGTCGCCGCGTGAAAGAGCAAGAGGGGAATGGCTGTGACGGCTCCGGAGAGCGCGAGATAGGCATGCTCGCCGATCGACGCCGCCGCGAATGCGGAATTCGGCTCCCAGAGCAGGAAGCCCAGACCCAGGAGCGCGGCCGGCGAGAGCACCAGCATTTCACGGGTCAAACCGGCGAGAGGGGGCCGCGGATGGAGCTTATGGATCAATCCGTAGAGGGCGAAGCTTGTCGCGAGCACGAGGGAAATCCACGGGAGTTCGCCGACGCGAAACGTCAAGACCCCCACGCCCAGTGCCGCGATGCCGATCGCCACGGACTGGATGCGACCCAGTCTTTCGCCGAGGACGATCAGTCCGAGCAGGATGCTCATCAGGGGATTGATGTAATACCCGAGACTCGAGGCGACGACCTGATCACTCCCAACGGCGTAGACGAACAAGCACCAGTTGCCTGAGAGCAGCAGCGCCGAAACCGTCGTCCAGCCCCATTCGCGTCGGCCGCGCGCCCAGGTTTCGCGGGTCCTTCTCGTGACGATCGCGGCGATCCACAAGATGATCAGGGTCCAGAGAATTCTCGGGATCAGGGCCTCGGCAGCCGAGATGTCGATGATTCCTTTCCAATAGACGGGAACCAACCCCCAAACGAGGTAGCAACTGACGGCGAATCCGATTCCCGCGGTCGGAAGATTGGCAGTAGATGGGGCGTGGTTCGACATGGCCGGGATCTTCAGGGATTGCCAATCGCGTGTAAAGGCTTCGACATCGCCAAAGCAGGTGCTAGGGACCCGATCGGGAATGCGCCGGTTGTCTGCTACGTGATCGCACCTGCTGCCATCAACTCGGCGATCAAGGCGGCGTCCATACCGAGTTCCGTTTTCAGGATCTCGAAGCTCTCGCCGCCCAATAGAGGCGCGGGAAAGCGCGGTCCGCAGTCGTAGCCACTGATTCGGAATTGATGGCCGCTATAGGGGACGCGTCCCATCTCGGCGTGGTCGAGTTCGCGATGGAATCGGCGATGGCGAAGCTGGGGGTCGTTCAGCAGGTCGCGACTTCGCTGAACATGTCCGGCGGGAACTCCGGCGTCCAGCAGTCGATGCATGACGTCCTGCGGCTTTCGTTCGCGGGTCCACTCCGAGATCTTCTCGTCCAGCAGATCATGGGCAGCGATTCGCCCGGCCGTGGTCTGGAAGGCAACCGCCCGACTCCACTCCGGGTCACCGAGTGCCTCGCACAGCGCGCGCCATTGGTCGTCCGTCTCGACGGCGATCGCACACCATTCGTCAGGGCCCAGGCAGGGATAGGCGCCTTGCGGAGCGGCCAGTGACGAGCGGTTTCCATTGCGTTCGATCGGAAGATCCGACGCCTGTCTCGCCATGATTTCCGGCGCAAGGAAATGCAGCGCTGCCTCCATCTGCGCGAGATCGATGTATTGGCCTTCGCCGGTTCGACGCTTGTGGTCGAGAGCGGCCAGCACGGTCGTCGCCAGGAATCGCGGCGCCACTGTGTCGGTGTAGGCGTTCCAGGGTCCGACCGGTGCTCGATCTGGCCAGCCTGCCAGCTCGAAGAAGCCCGCGACGCCGGCTGCGTGATAGCCGTATCCCGCCATCGAGGCGTAGGGTCCCGTTTGTCCCATCAAGCAGGTGCTCACCATGACGACACCGGGATTGGCAGCGCGCGCCGCCTCGTAGCCGATCCCGAGTCGGTCGACGGCACCCGGCGTGAAACTCTCGAGGACGACGTCGGCCCACGACAGCAGCCGCGCCGTGACTTCCCGGGCGCGTTCGTGTTTGAGGTCGAGGGCCAGGCTGCGTTTCGAAGTGTTGAACTCGCCGTAGAAATGCGAACGATTCCAGCCCGCTTCATTGTTCATATAAGGACCCGCCGTACGCAGGTTGTCGGCTCGGTTCGCGGATTCGATGCGGATGACGTTGGCGCCATGGTCGGCGAGGTATTTCCCGGAGATGGGCCCAACGCCGACCCAGCTGAAGTCGGCGACCTTCAAACCTTCGAGCGGAAACTCGGTTTCGTCCGAGGAAGCCGGCTCCTCGCGCAGGGGAACCCGTTTGCGGGATGCGTTCTCGAGTTCGTTGCGAATTTCTTCTGTGTGCTCGCCGTGTCGCGGAGCCCGGTGGCGAACCTCGAAGGACGTGTTATTCGGTCTGGCGAATGCGCCGGGCGCGAGGACGGTCTGGCCCGAAGCCAGCGGCGTCTCGATGAAGTAGCCTCGAGCGACGAGCTGATCGAAGTCCTGGAGTTCGTCCAGGGTGAGAACCGGTGCGATCGTGACTCCGATTTCCAGCCCAGGCTCGAAAAGTTCGCGCTTGGTTTTCGTGGTCAGGAATCGGCCGATCGTTTCGGTCAATTCGTCGAGTGAAATCGAGAATTCTCCACCGCGAAAGAGCCGGATGTCGTAGGTTTCCCAGTCTTCTCGAGCGAGCCATTCCGAATCGATGGTGCCGGCTTCGAGCATCCAAGGCGCGAGCTTCGAAAGAGTCGAACCCACACAGAGCACGATCACGTGACCGTCCTTGCATTCATGACAAAGCGGAAAGCCCGCCGGACCGATCTGAAGCGAGGCGCCCTCACGCTCGAATTCTCGCGCCTGGATCGCCGAAGCGGTCATGGCGTTCAGCATCGTCCAGGTCATCGAGGCTTGCGCCGAGACATCGACGAACACGCCTTTTCCGATCGTTCGCATGCGCGCATGCCCGATCAGTGCCGCGACGGCGGCCTCCGCGCCCGCGTGGCGCCAAACCTGGGGGACGCTGAGTCGAAGGGGTGCGCGGTCGGACTCGCCCTGCAGCGACATCGGTCCGCCGAGCGCAGCGATCGTGAGGTCCGAGGCCGGCTGATCAGCCATCGGTCCATCAAACCCGAACGGTGTTATTCGGACATGAACGATCTGGGGATTGGCCTTGCGAATCTTCTCGAAGTCGAGGCCGGCTTCGTCCAGCAGGCTCGGCGGACCGGAGTCGAGAATGAAGTCCGCCGTCGCGACCATTTCGAGGAATAAATCGCGGCCGTCCTCTGTCGCCAGGTCGATCAGGATGGACCGCTTGTTTCGGTTGAAGGCTGTGAAGCTGAGGCTGCGATCTTCTTCGGGGACTCCGTCGAGAAAGGGGCCGGCGCTTCTCGCCTCGCTACCGCCCGGCGGTTCGACGCGAATCACGTCGGCGCCGAGATCGCCCAACATCATTCCTGCGATTTGTCCGCGGACATCCGTCAGGTCGAGCACACGATAGGGAGTGAGTAGGTTCAAGGAGGGCTCCAGCGGGTTTCGTCAGTCCATCTTGAAGACGCGCTTGGTGAATCGCCATCCCGCGTTCGTCTTCTCGAGGTCATCCAGATAGCGACCGGTCACGATCACCTTGTATCCATCATCGACGAGGTAACCGATCAGGAACGCGGATCCGCTGGCCGTAGGGGGGTTGCCGTCGCCGACGCCCGGAGCTTCGCCTTCGTCGAGCACGATATTCATCGCGTTGTGGCGCATGCCGGGCATCGCCGAATGGGTCTGATCCGCGAATTTCGAAATGACTTCGGTGCCTTCGATGACGTTGATGCCGTTGTCGAAGATCCCGTTCGGAACGAAGCAGTTCGCGAATCCTGCGCAGTCGCCGGTATCGATCGCGGTGCTGTAGCGAGAATAGAGCTGAAGGATCTCGGTCGTGTCGTTCGCGCTGAGGCTCATAAAGG
>Ga0310120_10002193_pt1 | contig 14391 bp, 13 predicted proteins | sample CB27_AW_983_MG_FD_203506 | JGI IMG/M metagenome (GOLD analysis project Ga0310120, IMG submission 203506) | Marine microbial communities from Western Arctic Ocean, Canada - CB27_AW_983 | ecosystem: Environmental > Aquatic > Marine > Oceanic | place: Canada: Western Arctic Ocean | collected... | reverse complement strand
CCCGGATGAGATCGATGGGCCATGGCCCCGTCATCGGCTGTGTACGATAGTCAGCCAGAACGAAGGTCGCAGCTGGCAACAGCTCCGCTTCCTCGACGGTGGCGAGCCGTTTGCGGAAATTCTCAAGATCACGATGGCCAGCACAACGACAATTGGCGATGACGAGATCGCCGTCGTCTGGAGCCGCTCGCCGCTGCACTGCAAGCCGCACAATAATCTGTACAATTACCGCTACCGCAAGTTCAAGCTCGACTGGCTCTACGCAGGTGAGGAAAAAGTCGAATATGTGACTAACGAGTGACGCAGACGTAGGACGGGTCTCCCGACCCGTCCGTTACCGGCTGAACGGGTCAGGAGACCCGTCCTACACAGACCATCCCAACCGTCCAACGACGACGATGAGACACGTGCGAATTCAACACACATACACAGCGCTTGTCCTGGCATTTTCAGCGGTAGTATGCGCCGAGGACGTCGATCAGCCCATCCCGGTCACTTCCACGAGACAGCTGTTCCTGGACGACCACGTTGTCGACCGACTGCACAACGTCGAACGGACATTTCATGCGGTCACCAAACACCCCCAGAATCCGATCCTGATCGCCGACCGGTCCTGGGAGGGGATCGACGCGTACCTGGTCTCGCAGCGCGAAAAATCTCCCGACTCGGACCTGCGGTCCCGGCGGAGCGAAACACCTGAAATCGCGGCCCGCTACGGCGGCTGGGTCCTGATCTATGGGACCGTGCTGTTCGACGAAGGGGACCGGTTGTTCAAGATCTGGTACCAGACGGTGGCCGCCTTCGAGTCCGGTACGGAGAATGTCGTTTGCTTTGCGACTTCGCGCGATGGAATCGAGTGGGACAAGCCGGACCTCGGTTTGATCGACTATCGCGGTTCGAAGGCGAACAATATCGTCGTCCGCAGCAGCGAGTTTGCCAACTTCGATGAATGCTTTTGCGTAATCAAGGATCGGCAAGCGAAGGACGCGGCCCGACGCTACAAGGCGATATTCTGGGCACCTCAGCACGACGACCATCCGCACAGTGTGTGGAGTGCCACGTCGCCGGACGGGATCCAATGGCGGCCCAGCGAGCAGCCCATACTGGGTCCCGTGGCCGATGCCACCTCGTTTTTCTACGATCACCTCCGTGACCGCTATGTCGCCGTCCCGCGACCGCTGGACGATCAGATCTCGAAGTCCATCAGCTTCAGCGACGATTTTCAAACGTGGACAAAGCCGCGCACAGTCCTGCGGCCGTTGCCCGAGAAGGAGCACGCGGGCGAGTCGCGCGAACAAATCTACAACATGTATCCATTTACCTACGAGAGCCTGTACCTGGGCATCGCCCAGGTTTACTACTGGCATCCCCGCTGGGCGCTGGAAGGGGAATGGATGTTCAGTCGCGACTGCGTGCAATGGGTGCGGCCCGAACCGTGGCGGCCCCACGTGCCGGTCGGCGGACCGGGGGAATTCGACCGTGCGAACAACGCATTCTCGTCCGCGGGGCCGATTCGCGTGGGGGATGAACTCTACTTCTATTACAGCGGCCGGTCGTACCGCCACCGCGAATACCACCAGTACGACCACGGTCAAGCGGAGCAGGACAGCGGACCGTGGGAAGCAGCGATTGGCCTGGCCACGCTGCGCGTCGACGGATTCGCTTCGGTTAACGCCCGCTACGGGCCCGACCGTCATGTGACGACCCGGCCCCTGCTGCTTCACGGACGGAAGTTGTTTGTAAACGCCAAGTGCGACTGGGGCAGCGTTCGCGTCGGACTACTAGCGGAGGATGGCACGCCTTGGGACGGTTTCGGCGCTCAGGACTGTGATCCGTTGCGCCGGGACGCTACGCGGATTCCTATCAGCTGGAACGGTGTCGCCGAGTTGCCCGTGGAGGCCGATCAGCCCGTGCGTCTCCGCTTCGTGATGGAGAACGCCCGGCTTTACTCGTTCTGGGTAGAATGAACGGATGCGAACATGGGCGTGGATCGCTCTGCAACCCATACCGTTTGGTGGGCTTGGCTTGCAAGGACGCTTGATATTCCGAAGAATGCTCTCACATCGCGCATGACATGATTCCGGCCATTCTGCTAATTGCCCTGGTCACTGCCGGCGACACGCACAGCACGTATCGTATTGAGCCAGAGGGGCACGGCCCAGGGCGCGACCTGGTCATCGTCGACTGGAAAACGGATACCGGTGCCCAGGCCGGCCAGGTGCAGGTTCCGGTCACCGGTGCGGGACGTACCGGGCCGGTCTCCGTTCAACTTAGGTCGATGGAAGTCGAGCCCAACCTGCACGAATGGGATACCCGCGAATGGCAATGGTGGAAAGACTGCCCGTTTGATCCGGGCCAGATGCGGCCGCGCGAAGCGTCCACCACCACCGGCGGCGCCGATACCGGACCGGGCGGGGTGCGTGTCTGGTCGCGCTTTCTGTGCGACGGTGTCGAGACGACTCAGGAGTGGTTCTTCGCGGATCTCCCGCGGGCTGACCACGCGGTCTACGACTGCGTGACGACCGTTCGCAACCTCCGCGACGAGCGGTTGGAGGAGTACGGTCAGTTCTTCGCCTCGTACACCAGGCTGAACGGTACCGAGTCGGCGCCGGAAAAGGCATTCGGCCACGTCTACGTCGATGAAGAGGGGCAACTCGTCAATTACCGCGACGTGGGCAGCGTCCACCTGGAACACTATGTCACGGAGCGAGGCTCAATGTTTGATCGACTGGGCCACGTTCCGCACTGTCCTCGCGGAGGCGGCAAGGTGCAGGACTACTGGCGATATCCCGTATCGATTTCCCTCGCCAGTCCGCGCGGCTACCGGCATGTCGTGATGACCGAGCGTGGACGAGCGGCGGCCATCGCCCAGGGAATGCATGGCATCGCCCAGGACTATCTGATTTATCCGCGCGGTGCGATCCTGGAGGCGGACGGCCGTTTTTCCGTGCACATCCGGCATCTGCTCGTGCCCGCGCCAGAGAAAGGCCTGCTGCAACAGGTCGATCGCTGGTGGTCGGACTTTGAAAGGGACCACGCCCGCGTGCACGGGCTGAGTCGTCCTGTCCCAGTGGAATAGGCTTCCAGCCTGTCCAATATGCGCTACCTATCGTAATCCGCGTCTTCCGCTCCTTGAGACGTCGACAGCGCCTGCCAGACCAGCGCGTCGATGTTGTTGAGGTAGAAGCGGGCCGAGCCGTCGCAGTGCGGAGGCGAAACAGACCGCCGCCAGAAACTGCACGTTGCCAACTGCGGGAGGTCACATCGCCCGATCGCAGTTCGGGGGTTTTCTTCGTGCTGGAGGTTGGACAAACCTCGGCGGTAAACGGTGGGATCAAACTGCCATCGGTCTGCACGACCTCTGAAGAAACACCAGCTTCGTGCCACCGCCGCGGCGCGTCACGGAGAGACGACACGGCTCCGGCGCAGCGCGCACAGGAGGGCGTGACCTGTGTCATTTTGGTGAATGGCCGAAGTGCATAAGGTCACATCGTACTGGGCACGGATCGCAGTGGGCTACGATGCGTCGGACTGAAACACCGACGCACTTCCAGAACGTCCTTCGACGCGGCGGTGGAACTGACCGCCGCCAGAAACGGCAATTCGCCAAGATACGGCGGTGAGCGTGACCGCCTGCAGAAACCACAACTCACTTTGCCGCGGCGGTGAATGTGCACTTCGCTGGAATCGAAATTTGAGAAATGGCGGCGGACACATCGCCCGCTGTAAGTTGATCCGTGTCAGTTTATGCCGAATCACGCTATGCTTCTGACAGGTTCCTTCGAATGGGCATGGATAGAAAGAATCTTGGGCGTGGGGTCGCGATGTGTACCATTGTTGTCGTTGACTACGACCCGCTGTGGCCAGGAGTGTTTGCAACGCTATGTGCAAATGTGTGGGACGTTCTTGGACACTTTGCGGTCGCTATCGAACACATGGGTAGTACCGCAGTCTCGGGTCTAGCTGCTAAGCCGTTCATCGATTTGAGTCGTTGTGGAAAATGACTCGGATGTTGCATTGGCAATCGAGCAACTCGCGACTTTGGGCTACAAGCATCTTGGTAATCTGGGAATCGAAGGACGTGAAGCTTTCGACAATTCCCCCGGCTTGCCTTCCCATCATTTATACGTCTGTCCGCGGGGAAGTTTAGGATTGCGAAATCACTTGGCAGTCCGCGACTACCTGCGATGCCACCCGGACGCCGCGAATTCATACGGAGAACTCAAGAGAACGCTTACCCGTCAACACCGCAACGACATCGACGCATATGTTGACGGTAAGACAAATTTCATCTTGGAAATACTCGCCAAGACGGGACTAGCAGTTAACGAACTGGAATCATTTGCGGCAGCGAACCGGAAAGATTGACCAGTTTCCTGTTCAGCGAATTGGCCAAGCTGTTCGACCAACAAGAGCTACCGGCACGATACCCACCGAATCGCCCGTGACGCGGTTGAGCCGTCTATCACTAGCCTGGGGCCGACACATCGACCGCCGAACAAAACGGCGTTTCAGCCAGCAACCGGGGGCCGTATGCTTGCACCATGTGCGGATTCAATTGTCGCCCGACGTTGCCCAGTAAACAGATGCCGATAGCGACCCCGCATGTCTTCAGTTTGATGCCCCATGAACTCATCAATGAGTCGCTGGTCGACTCCGGCAGCAGCTAGATTCGGCGCCAAATCATCGGTCTTCGACGGGATCACTTGGTCCATCCAAGTCCACAACCGGCACATTGCGGGCCAGTCGCAAGCCGTTCCAACGCAGGCGGCGTTGCGGTCGCGTGGCGTGTCGATAGGCCGCGTCGAGGGCTACGCCGGCATCGGCGTAACTTCCGCCACGCAGCACGCGCATAACCGTGCCGCCCGTCAACACGCCATCGCCATCCTCTAGGGCATGATGGTCACCGAAAGCGGACAGATAAGGTCGAAACCGATCGGCACACCACTCGGCGACGTTCCCGTGCATGTCTTGGAAACCCCACTCGTTCGGCCGCAGTGTCCCGACCGGGCGAGGAGCGTAGGCGTTGATGTCCAGAAACTGCGACTCGTCGGCTTGCTCCGCGGACCGCAGCGAATTGGTCCGCGACCAAGCATGGTTGACCAGGTCGCCCGACTGCCTACTCGCCGCCGGCCATCTTGGCGACCCTTCCGACGCATCCGCTGACGTACCGGCGAACTGGACGTGAGCCTCCGTTTGTCCTCCTCGGCAGGCATATTCCCATTCCAGCTCCGTCGGAAGTCGAAATCCGCCACCGGCAACGCGAACGTTCAGACGCCGTAGGAATTCTTGGCAGTCGTCCCAGGAAACCCGTTCGACCGGCCGGCGATCTGCATCCGAAAACCCTTCGCCTTGATGCACACTGGGGTTGGCCTCCATGATCGCCTCCCATTGACTTTGCGTGACCTCGTGTCTGCCAAGGTAAAACGCACCAACCCGTACCGTGTGGATCGGCCGCGAGTCCGGCAACTGCTCGGAACCGATATCGCATTCGCCGGCCGGAACCAGCAGCATGGTGGCCTCCAACTCATCCACGCGGACCTTCGTCGGCAAACCCGTTTCTTGGTTCACTTCGGCGCCAAATCTCGTGAAACCGGGCATCTCGGGATGAATACGCCGCAGGCACATTTTGAGTCGCTGTTGCGCGCGACGATTGCCTGGAACAAGTCGTGTGGCCGCACGAAATTCGTCGCGAGCTGGTTGCCACTGCTCTTCAAGCACGAGTTCCTCGCCACGGGCGGTCCGTCGTTGAAACTCCGTCCAACGATCTAGAAGCTGTTGCAGGTGGTGGTCCTCTTCGACTGCCGTTTCGGACGGATGGATGAGCGCGTGAACGTGATGGCAATCCTGGCACGATTGCATTTCCAGCGTGTTCGGACAACCCGACTCATGGCATGTCGCACAAAGCGCGGCGGCGATTGCGTCACCGCGAGGCAATCGATCGGGCTCAATTTCATTGCGTTCATTGGCGACATGGGCGCGACTCTCACCGTGGCAGCTCTGGCAGCTCGTCTCCGCCGCGACATGTCCGGAAAGGCTCCACTCCAATACGGAAACAACGTGGCACCGGGAGCACACACCCGCCTGTTTGAACTCCGCCTGTTCCAGATTCGCCTGTTCCAGATTCGCCTGTTCCAGATTCGCTACCACCGTTTCGGATACGGTCTCGCGAGGGGCCAGCGATTCCTCCGCGGAAGCCGTCTGAGCATGGTCGGCCGAGGGCAACCAGATAGGCAGGGCGGAAAACAAGACGGCCAGCGAGAAGGCAACGGATAGAGAAACTCTTACATTCATGGCATCCGTATCATCGCAATCGCGATCAAGCCCGCCGCCATCCAACTCGCCATCAAACTCGCCACTGCTGGTCGAGCCAGCGATAATGTGGCGGCAACCATTCGCGGCCACGCACTTGGCAAAGATGCCGCGCGGCCTCCAGGACCTCCTGAAAGTTGCCACTTAGCCGCAGATGATTTTGCAGCGCCGCATAGTTGTCATCCAACTCGTGTTCCTGGAACATGCCGGGCATGGCGCTGGTGATAAATGGACGAGAGTAGACGAACCGGAGTGCCGCCTGGCAAAGCGATTCATCCGGCGAACGGTTCACACTGTCGGTCAACTTGCGGACGACCGCGGGGAGCAGCGGCCGATTACTCTTCTGGTAAAGCTCGATCCGTGAGTTCTCTGGCGTCGAACCGGGCGGTGCCCGTGGATCCAACTTGACGATCGATCCAGCCGCGAGGGGCTTGATGGCAATCAAGCCAACTCTTTTCTTGATGGCTGCGGGTAGAAACTCGCTATAGTCAGCGCGTGCGTGAATGAAATTGTAAGGAAACATGATGTAATCCAGCCCGTCCAGATCCTCCAGCGCGGAGAGCATCATCCGCTCGCTATGGGTCGAGATGCCGATGGAGCGTACCTTGCCAATCTGTTTGGCCTTGCGCATCACATCCCAATCTTCCAAGGTCGCGTCGCTCACTCGTTCGCCGTCGCCGACATAAATTCGATAGAGATCGACATGACCGTACAATCGTGCCGCATCGTCGATGTTGTTGCCAACAAAATTTGGGAACTGGCGGCAGATGGATACCAACACCCGGTCACGCTGGTTGCGGACCAGCCGTGCCAACGGTTGCCATTGGCCGGCATTCTCGTACGTGTCCACCATATTGACGCCGTAGTCGATCGCCTTGGAAATATGCCGGTCGCGAGCGGCCTGGCCTTGTTCACTCAGTGTACCTCCAGATTTTGCGGCGACGCGAAGGGCAGGATTGATGTGCGAACCAAAGGAGAGCGCCGATAGGTGTAGATCCGTGTCGCCCAGTTGGCGATAGAGCATGCCACCCCGACGATATTCACGAATGGGTGCTGGTTGATCCGCGGCCAGGATGACCGAACCGGTCGCACTTGCGGCTACCAAGCCCCCACCGTGACGAAGGAATTGTCGACGGGAATACTCGCAACTCATCGCCAAACCTCCTTTGCCAACCTGACCGTTCCGATCAGCTTGTGCATCTCGACTGGTTCAATAAGTCAGATCGGACCAACAACCAAACGACCCGACTCCTGTCGCATCCTCTTGATCTCGTTTTGAGTATAACCTGCGTTTGTCGGATCGCCTAGAAATCATATTGGTCGTCACTAAGGACTGGCGCATCAATAACTGTCGTATGTCCCCTCTCCCCTCTGGAGCATTGGTATCTACATTTACCCTCCCTCCGGGAGGGTCGAGCGACAGCGAGGGGAGGGGTGCTGCTAGTTCGGCGTTTTCTTCTTCGGTGCCCAGACGCTTCGCATACCCGAACCTGTCGCTAGACGTCTTTTGAACCTATACGGAATACCGAGCTTGTTTGCAATCGCTCGGCCAACTGACTCCGCGTCATTTTCGGCATCCTTATCGCAGAAGCGGATCACGGTCCAGCCGAGTCGCTGCAGATCCTCTTGACGGCGAATACCTTTGGCGATTGTTTCATCATGGTATCCGCCGTCGATTTCAACAACAAGCATCCTCTCGACGCACGCGAAGTCAGCTATCCACCGTCCAATGGGATGCTGCCGGCGAAACTTCAGACCGCAAAGCTGTTTCGCTCGCAGGATGCTCCACAGTAAACCCTCCGACCGAGTCTGATTCGACGCAAGGAGCATGCTCGGTTCGTGGTCAATGAGTCTGGCGGTTCTTGGTCATGATTCGGTTGCTGTCATCGCTTGGGCGTCCTCAGCCCTCCCCTCGCTGTCGCTCGACCCTCCCAGAGGGAGGGTAAAATCAATGCCTCTGGGGAGAGGGTAGCGTGAGGGGACAATAAATCTGCCAGTTATTGATGCGCCAGTCCTAACGTACGTCTACCGACTCGCCGAGCAACATGAAATGGTCCGAGGATGCACGCCATTGGCAATGGAACCAGGACGCTACCGCGCGTACCAGGCAACCGCACACTCGAGCTGCTGCGTCTTGGCCATGGCGCTGGCAGCACGAAACACCCCACCGCGCCCTTGGCCGCGCTCCAATGAAACCACGATGTCGATCACGTCCTCTGGCGTAGGCGGCCGCTCGCCAATCGCGACACGCAGCAGCCACAACGCCATCGGATACATCATGGCGAGCGCTCGAAAACTCTCGACAAGAACAATGGTTGTGCCATGGCAACAAAGACCGCAACCATGGCAGTCCCATTTTTCAACGATCGGGAGCGTGCGAATGGGCCCTGTCACGAGAATCGCTCATCATTTCTTGGTGGCGCGGTGCATAGCAAGGCACCCAATCGGTCGTTGATCGGTAATGGATAGCCTCATCTAGCACGATGGCTGTTCACCACGTTGCGCACACTACGTTGCGGACAGACGGCGCCTAATGCGGTCAGGGCGCCTAATGCGGTCGACGGGGTCTTGCTCACGCCGACTCACCTTGGAGCATCCGTGAAACGCGCCGGATGACCTCGTCGATTGTGTCGTCATCGTGGTGCAGGTTCGTGCACATGCGGACGTGATGCGGCGGTCGGGTGCTGACGATCACGCCGGCTTCTGAAAGTTGCTTGGCAAATTCATTGGTCGACTGCCCTGTGTCCGAGTGGTTGACGTACACCATATTCGACTCAACCGTTCGCATGTCGACCGACAGACTCGGCAACTCGTTGATTCCCATGGCGAGAAGATGGGCACGGCGATGGTCTTCCGCGAGCCGATCGACGTTGTGTTGGAGCGCATAGATACCAGCGGCGGCAATGACTCCCGCCTGTCGCATGCCACCTCCCACTCGCTTGCGCGCTCGCAGGGCACGGTCAATAAAGTCGCGGCTGCCGGCCACGAACGAACCAATCGGGCAGCCCAAACCTTTGGTTAAACAGACCTGGATTGAGTCGATGTCCTTCGTGAATTCGGCGACCGAGACGCCGGCGGCCACCGCCGCGTTGAAGATTCGCGCACCGTCAACATGAACCGCCAATCCATGGTCCCTGGCAACCTGACAAAGCTCGCGATGTAGATCCAACGGGATGACTCGACCACCACCGCAATTATGCGTATTCTCCAGACAGAGCAACCGAGGTTCAGGATGATGAACGTTGGGCGGGCGAATTGCGGCGGCCAAGTCCCGTGGATCGAGCATCCCAAGATGACTCTGGACTGGCATCGGCATCAAACCGGCAATGCTTGCAAGTCCACCCACCTCATAAAGAAAGATATGACTTTCCCGGTCAAGAAGGACCTCGTCCCCAGGCCTGCCGTGGGCCATCAACGCCACCAGATTTCCCATGTTGCCGCTAAGAACCAGCAACGCGGCTTCCATACCGACCATCTCAGCGGCTAGCGCCTCGAATTCATTGACGGTTGGGTCTTCACCGTACGTGTCATCCCCCAATGGGGCGCGGACCATGGCTTCCAACATCGGCTGGGACGGAAGCGTTTGGGTGTCACTACGTATGTTGATCGGGGTCATGGCGAGTCTAGCTGCCTCCAGGTCATGGGATTCAATCATTCGTTCCTGGATTATACTTGGGAAGCACCAACAAGTGTATCTGGACTTGATATCCCAGCTCCAGTCCGCGGTGACTGTCGATTGGGAGGTTCGAGCATGCTAGAATTCGGGCCCGGCGAGCCTGACTATCGAGGAGCGGTTGTCCCGCTGAACCCTACGGCGACGAGTCTGGTGGCCAACGCATATAAGTATACCGGCGATGACACGTACAAGGACCGGGCGGTGCGACATGTAAAAGCTTGGACGGAGCGCATGGGGCATAACAACGGTATTTAACGGAAGTGATTGCGGACCTGCTTCGCACCTCGCCGCAGCGGATACTCGGAGCCACGCATGAATAACGGCGCCCCATTGATTGCTTTATTGATGTCCCTGATGGCATCGGCTGCTTTCGCCCACGAACATACAAAGCACGCGATCTTCGCGAGTCGCCAAGCACCCAATGAAACCCGAGTTGCCGCCGTGAACGCCGACAGCGGGCGCGAACCTAGAACAGACGGCAACCAACAGATTCCCCATTGCCGACTGACGATCGAGTTGTCCGATGCGGATACGCACAAGTCGCTTCCCGGTCTAATCAAAATCACTCAGAGCTCAACAGGCCAACCTCTTAAACTCACGGAATGGATCCAGCGAGACAACGATTGGTACGCGACCAAATCGCCCGTCGAAATCAATCTGCCTCAAGAATCGTTTGACATCCATGCGCTACATGGTTTGCAGCGTGAGCAAGCAACGCACCGCCTGAATTTGGTGGGAAAAGAGCAGGCCCACATTCGGATCGAGTTAAAACCGTTCTACAACACGGCGAGGCGCGGACTGCGCGGCGGCAACACCCATCTTCACCTGATGTTCCGTGATAGTGCTGGCGTCACGACAAATGCCCAGGCGATTGAATACTTACAGACCGTCCCGCGCGCGGACAACTTAGACCTCGTGTTTTTGTCATATTTGCGCCGCATTGAAGCGGAAAAGGGCTATGTCACCAACGCGATGGTCGAGAATGACCTCTTTGGAGGTGGTGATCTACAACGCCTAACCCAGTACGGCACGTTGTTTTGCAACGGCGAAGAGCACCGGCATAATTCCGGGAATGGATGGGCTGAAGGATATGGGCACGTCATGCTACTGGACCTGGTCAAACTGATCCGCCCGGTCAGCATCGGTGCCGCCATCATGGGAACTGGGTCCGATGGCATTCCACTGCACCGTGGCATCCGCGAAGCCCGCGGCGATGGCGGTACGATTGTCTGGTGCCACAATTCGTTGGGGTCTGAAGACATTCCCAATTGGGCGGGCGGATTCGTGGACGCGCAGAATCTCTTCGATGGGGGAGAGGCCAGTGCTGGCGACTACGACAAATCCTTTTATCGCTATCTGAATATCGGTTTGCGCGTTCCCGTGTCGACCGGTACCGATTGGTTCATCTACGATTTCAGCCGCGTGTATGTACCGGTCGAAGGGGAGTGGACCGCGAAGAGTTGGCTTGAGCAACTCAAGGCGGGGCGATCGTTCATCACCAACGGGCCGTTGTTGGAATTCCAGCTCGATAACCACCAAGTCGGCGATATGATGCAAATCTCTCGACCAACCGAATTGACGGTTCAAGCCAGGTCGGTCGGACGGCGCGACTTCAAAAAGATCGAATTAATCTTCAACGGACAGGTCGTCCACAGTGCCATTAGCCGCCAACAAGACCAACACTACGTGGCCGAGATGAATCAATCGGTGATGATCGATCGGCCTGGTTGGTGGGCCCTGCGGGTGCCCGTGGACGCCGACAAGAAGAACGAGTTCGGTCACCCAATATTTGCTCACACCAGTCCGATCTATGTCGATTTTGACGGAAGACACGTTTTCGATCCGGACGTCGCTAACGAGCTCATCGACGAGCTCCGCCGTGACAGGGATGCGATCGAAACGACCGGATTGTTCGATGCCGAGACGGACCGTGACACGGTCCTTCAGGTCTACGAGGAAGGCATTTTGAACCTGAAAACGCGGCTCAGATCAGCTCTTGAATCGGCCGCGCGCCGCTGAGAATGTGCACTGGTCGGCCAGAGAAATCATGCAGCGCCTGCGTATGATCGATACCGAGGTGGCGGTAGATGGTCGCCAACAGATCCTGTGGGGTGTACGGTTTTTCGGTTGGGTATTCCGCCTTGGCGTTGGTCGCGCCGACGACTTGCCCCATTCGCAATCCGCCACCGGAGACGAGAGCCGTGTAGGCCTGAGGCCAATGGTCGCGACCGTAACTGCGGTCTGGGGCACCGTAGCGCATCTTGGGCGTGCGGCCAAACTCACCGACGGCGACGACCATGATCTGCTTTTCCAAGCCTCGCTCGAAGATGTCTTCAATCAACGCCGAAAGCGCTTCGTCCATGTACGGAAGGCGAGTTTTCATATACTTGGCAAAATGGCCCGGTCGTCCCGCATTCCCGGGATGGTCGTCCCAGTTCGTGAATTCGTCGCCGCTCTTGGGCGTATCCAGATAGATGTTGACCACGGCGGTTCCCGCTTCGGCCAGCCGCCGGGCTAACAGGCACGCCTGGCCCCATAGATGCCTTCCGTATCGGTCGCGAAGCGATTCATCTTCCAGTGAAATGTCGAAGGCTTGAGCCGCCCGCGAACTGGTCAAAAACTCCACCGCCAACCTTCGAAACTTCTCCATGGAGTCCGTACCATGCAAATCCACGTCGCGGCGCAGCTGATTCAATTGAGAGATCAGCTGGTGGCGATCGAGCAACAGCTCGGCATCCCGTCCAGCTGACAATTTCATATGGGGCGACTGGTAGTTGTCCGCATGCGGGGCCGTGATTTCAAAGGCGCCGTGATGCAACCCCAAATAGGTGGGCTGCGTCATGTACGGTTTCCGCGGAATCGCCACATAAGGCGGCATCGCGTCGGGGCCCAATCCACGCAGCTTGCTGGCCACCGAACCAAAGTCAGGGTGCTCGCTTTTGGATTGTGAATTGGGATCGAGCACGGTCGGCCGCTTGCCGGTTAATACGACAATGCCACCATCACTATGGATACTCACATCATGGTGAAGTGAGCGAACGAGTGAGAAGCGATCCGCGATCCTAGCCTGCCGCGGAAACAGCTCACAGATTTCGATGCCTGGCACATTCGTCGAAATCGGCTTGAACTGACTTTGGTAATCCGAAGGAGCGTCCGGCTTAAGATCGTAGGTTTCCAACTGCGACGCGCCACCGTGTTGGTAGAGCATAATCACCGACGTCTCGATCCGCGAAGTTCCCGACGCATCGCGTGCCGCCATCACGTCCGACAGTGAGAGTCCGCCGACGGCCAGCGCACCGACTTGCATGAATTCACGCCGTCGCATCGGGCCATGGCAAAACCGATCAGCCATCACAGTCTCCGAAAGGTGCAATGTTCTCGGGACGGGCCAAGGCGTCCCGCTTGTCGCCAAGTCCTCGAAGACAATGTACCATACCGGGATGGTAAAAACACACTGCTGAGGAGTTCATTTTGGATTGGTATGGGAGGAATTGCCGATATGCGAACAAGAACAACAACAGCCATTGCCACATCTTCGGTGAACCGTCGTCGGTTCTTGAAAACGGGACTCGCTTCGGTGGCGATTGGCGGAACGATGCACGGGTTGCCGCTGGTCGCGGCCCCGCCCGCACACGATCTCGTTATCCACAAGATTGACCGAGTGACCGTGGAAGTTCCCTATCGTCCAATCCCGGCGCGGAACATGGCGCGTGAACTGCCACACTGGAGATTTCTCGAAATCTTCACCGTCCATTTGCAGAGCGGCCATCAGGGTCATGGTGAAACGTTGCTCTACTACACTTGGGGCGTGACCACCGACGAAGACGTTGAGCGGGCCACTGGTAAGAACGCGGTAGAGCTCATGTGGGATGACTCGTTGGGGGCCGGTTTGCAGATGGCCATGTTCGACGCGGTCGCGCGAGCTTGTGACGTGCCAATCCATCGGCTCTTGGGCGCCCAGATTCATGCGCGGACTCCGCTTTCGTGGTGGAACATTGACACGTACGCCGAGGACATGGCCGCCGAATGCAAAGAGGCCTACCGTTTAGGGTACCGCGCGTACAAGACCAAGGGCCGCCCGTGGTTTGACATCTATGAACAGATGGAATTGGCCGTTAAGGAAGTCCCGGACGAATTTAAGATCGACATGGACTTCAACGATACGCTTCTGGATGCCACTCAAGGTATGCAGATCATCAAAGATTTGGCCGACTATCCGCAGGTGGACATCTATGAGTCACCCATTCCCCAGGGTGACATACCTGGCAATCAAGCGATCCGCAAAGCCACACGCGTGCAGGTAGCCATGCACTACGGCACACCCGCCCCGAAAATCGCCATCAAAGAAGAGGTCTGCGATGGATTCGTGATCGGAGGTGGAGCCACAACCACCCTTCAACAGG